>Ga0222712_10000903_pt1 | contig 37939 bp, 85 predicted proteins | sample C33_657DmetaG_FD_165043 | JGI IMG/M metagenome (GOLD analysis project Ga0222712, IMG submission 165043) | Estuarine water microbial communities from San Francisco Bay, California, United States - C33_657D | ecosystem: Environmental > Aquatic > Marine > Unclassified | place: USA: California... | reverse complement strand
AGAGCTTCTAACTTCTATTATGCAGAAGGAAGTGGAGCAAGAACAGGTTTAGTTGATGATATTCCAGCAAAAGATCTAAGGTCTGGTGATTATGTTGTAGAAAATACTGGTATTGCAACACTTACTTATCAATTAATTAATGATAATATTAGTCAATACTTAGTTCTAAGTGATAATACTAGAAATTATGATTTTGATAACGGAGATTCTATACTAGGAATAAATGATGGTGCTGTTGGTATTGTAACTGTACCAACAACTGTTGGATATGGAACTACTGGTTTAGTCAAAGGTGTTCTAACCAATTTATCCATTAGTTATGGAGGATCTGGATATACTCCAGGAATTTATACAAACGTCTCTGTCGCATCTTCAACTGGTATTGGAACATCTACTAGAGCTAGCGTTACTGTAAGTGGTTTAGGTAGTGTTACTTCAGTAGACTTAACCTATGGTGGTAGAGGATATCAGGTTGGTGATATTCTAGTATTAAATTCTTTACCGATTAGCGGAACCAATTATTCCACATTAACCGTTTCCAATGTTGAAACAAGATTATATACTTTGATTGGTAATGGTATTAAATTAACTGCTTCAACATCATCTCCAAATTATATTCAGGACGGAAGTGCAGTAGGTTTAACTACATCATTAACAACAAACTATACTGAAACATTTAATTCTGCTAGTGATGTAGACACTGTTTTAAACAGAATAATTTTTACAGGAAATCACAGTTTCTCAAATGGTGATCCAATTGTTTATAGTTCATCCGGTGGAGCAGTAATTGGAGGATTAACTGATGGCCAAACATATTTTGTAAAGGCGGTCGGTATTTCTTCAGTAGAACTTTACAGCACTTATAATCTAAGTTCAATAAGAGATTTATCATCAACTGGAACTGGAACTCAATCATTAACAAGGGTTGGAGTCAATACAGTAAGTAACTCTATTATATTAAGTTCTCATGGATACACTACAGGTGATCCAGTAAAAATAACAGGATCAACATTACCTCAAGGATTAACTTCAAATAATTTCTACTTTGTTGGATCTGTAACGACAAATTCATTTACTTTACATACATTAAAATCAGATTCTACATCATCTATCAATGGAATTACTGTAAATCCAGTATCTTTAGGATCTACTGGATCCGGTAATATTACATTTACAGAGCAGAATGTAGTAGTAACAAACGTAGTTAATACATCATCGTCACAAGAATCCTCATTTAGCATTAACTCTAGTGCAAATATTGATGCATCAAATATTATTTCAGGTACTGTAAGTCCATCAAGACTTGCTGGTTCTGGAAGTGCTTCTGCTGATACATTCTTAGCAGGAAACTCTACCTATCAAAAGGTAGCCAAAGGTGTTGGAATTGGAACTACAGAACCAATAACAGTTTCTAGTAGTGCTGGATTTGATGCTTCTGCTGGAATAACAACATATTATGGTAACGTAAATATTTCACTTAATAGAGCTGATTCAAACACATCTGTATCTGATGACTATGGTAGTCTAGGTGTTTCCAGATTTAAAAAGAGTACTTTTGCTCTTGGTAGTAACGGTTCAGTAAGAATTAAAACTTCAGATGAGGGTGGTGATGTTGATGCTGATCAATTAGATGGACATCATGGTTCATACTACCTAGATCCGATCAACTTAACAAGTTCAATTCCAGTAACTAAAGGAGGAACTGGAATCGTAGCAACTCCATCTTTAGGATCTATCTTAGTTGGTAATGGTGCTGCATATACCTTAACTCAAAACCCACAAATTGGTGGAACTGTTAGTGCCCCAAACATTAATGTTGTAAGTGGTGTTGTTACACATATAAGTGGAACAAACTTTAATTACTCTGGTATTGGAACAATACAAAATCTCAGAGCGGCTTCTGGTATTGTTACTTCACTAACAGGCACTGAATTAAATTATACTGGACTATCTACTATTACTCGTCTTTCCGGTACTAATTTAAATTATTCCGGAATTGGTACTATTTCTAGATTGGATGCTACTTACACTAGTGGAACAAATATTGATTTATCTGGAATTGGTACTATTCCAACAATTAATAGCACAAGAGTAAACGGAACTTATATTTCTGGTACTGATCTAAATTATAGTGGAATTGGTACTATTTCTACCTTAAATTCTAGTGTAGGAAATGTAACTTATGTTAATGGAACAAATGCTAACTTCACTGGTATCGCAACATTTGCGACTTTAAATACCACTGCATTTGGTTCACAATACTTATCTGCTGTAAACTTTACTAGCAGCGGCATTGCTACAGTTCCTAACCTTTATGTAGCAACTACTCAAGTTTTAGATAGTTCTAGAAATCTTAGAAATATTGCTTCTGCTAATATTTCTGGAATACTAACGGCACAATCATTAAAGGCCAGCGATGATTTATATGTTGGTTCTCAAAGATTATTTGAAAGCACATCTAATTTGTTTGTAAGATCTCCTGCGAATATTTTCTTACAAAATACCGATGGATCTCAATATGCAGGATTTATTTATGGTGCAGAAACAAGACTTTACTATGCAAATTCAAAACAATTTGAAACAACTGGTGTTGGTGCAACAGTATTTGGTCAGTTAGATACTCAATCACTTAAGGTTTCTGGTGTTACAACATCAACTGGTGGATTTGTAGGAAATCTTACTGGTAATGCAACTTATGCAACAAACTCAGGAATAGCAACATATGCAACAAATGCAGGTATTGCTACTTATGCAACAAGCGCAGGTACTGCTACCAATGCAACTAATGCTACATATTCAAGTTATGGATTTGTTACAAATAATTCAGTAATACCATCTTTCTGTAACATTGTCTTTGTTAATGCGTCATCAGGTAATACTGATTTACTTATAGATTCAAGTGCTTTAAACTTTGTTCCATCTACTAATACTCTATATTCTCCAAATATAATTTCTACTGGTCAAGTAAAGAGCACTTCACTACTAGTAGACAACTCACCAACTGCATATACATTAACTGCACAATCTAATGGCCAAATTGGTGTTGGATTAACACCGGCATTTGGTGCAAAACTTGAAGTTGGTGGAGATACATTGTTCTACACTAAAGTTGCAGTTGGAACAACAATTTTTGGTGGTGCTGGTAATTTCCGAGGTGGTGCTGCAGATGTTGGTGGTGAATACAACTTAATTGTCCAATCCTCTGATATGACTACAAAACCCGCAGTTATTAGCGGTAATTCTAGTGTAGGAAGCATACAAATTTTTAGTGGTGGTGTTGCATCTTCATCAGCAAGAGGTGGTCAAATTGATTTTGTTGGTGGAAATGCATCAACATATCCAGGTCAACTCTTATTCAGAACTGGAACAGTAACTGGAGGAACCTCACAAAATATAACCGCAAGGCTTGATGCATTTGGTAACTTATTTGCTACTCAGTTTACTTCTACATCAGATGAAAACAAGAAGACTAATATTAGACCTATTGAAAATGCATTAGATATTGTAAACTCCTTAAATGGAGTTAGATTCGAATGGATAGAAGATAATAAGTCTTCTGTTGGTCTAATTGCACAAAATGTAGAAACTGTTCTACCTGAATTGGTAGAGCAAGATGAAAATGGTACAAAATCAGTTTCTTATGGAAACATTGTTGGTGTACTTATTGAAGCAATTAAAGAGCAACAGAAAGAAATCGAAAATCTGAAGAATAGAATCAAGAACTTAGAGGGTTGATTAAACTATGCCTAACGAATTCTTATCTCCAGAAGGAGACCTAGAAAATTATTTTATAACCGAAAGTTGGTTAATTGACCAATGGATTAATGATGATCTTTTTTTATGGGGATCAGATAATGGAGCAGGAGCACTTGGAAATAATGTTTCATTTAGTGATATATCTACTCCAATAACAACTTTTGCTGGTGGATCAAACTGGAAACAACTGAGTTGTGCTTATGATCATGCTGCAGCAATTAAAATGGATGGAACTTTGTGGGTATGGGGTTCTGGTCAACTAGGACAGTTGGGACTTAATTATGTTCCAGGCGCTGTTATGTTTAATAGATCCACTCCAGTAACAACATTTGCTGGTGGAAATACTTGGAAACAGGTAAGTACTACAGATAGAAGAACAGCAGCAATAAAAAATGATGGAACATTGTGGATCTGGGGATATAACTTTAATGGAGAAATGGGAGTTAATGATGGAAATTCTAGAACAACTCCAGTCACAACATTTGCTGGAGGTAATGACTGGAAACAAGTTAGTCTTGGAGCCTCAGGAAACTGTCATGTAGCAGCAATCAAAACCGATGGAACTTTATGGGTATGGGGTAACAATACTTATGGTCAATTGGGAACTAATGATTCTATTTCTAAGTCTACTCCAGTTACAACATTTGCTGGAGGGAACAACTGGAAACAAGTTTCTTGTGGAGGAAATTCCTCTTTGATAGCAATCAAAACTGATGGAACTTTATGGGCATGTGGTTCAAATGCAGGAACGAATGACTCTGTTGCTAGGTCTACTCCAGTTACAACATTTGCTGGAGGGAACAACTGGAAACAAGTTTCTTGTGGTGGTGGAGCAAACAATTCAGCAATTAAAACGGATGGAACTTTATGGGTTTGGGGTTCTGGAGTGTACGGAAGACTTGGGACTAATGATAGTGGTACTAAACTTACTCCGGTAACAACATTTGCTGGAGGAAACGACTGGAAACAAGTCTCTTCTGCATATGCCCATACTGCAGCGATCAAGACAGATGGAACATTATGGTTATGGGGGACAAATTCTTTCTTTGGAGCTAGTAAAGGAAGACTTGGAACTAATGATGCAATTGATAGGTCTACTCCAGTAACAACATTTGCTGGAGGAAATACTTGGAAACAAGTAAGTGCTGGAACTTTATTTACAGGGGCACTTTCATCTGAGGGAGGATCATCTGATTATGTGCAACCACCAGCTCCTTTGGATTGGGAAATGTTGTTAGTTGCTGGAGGAGGTGGAACACTTGCAACGATTTTTCCTTCTGCTATAGATGATTCTTTGGGTGCTACGTTTTCTGCTAGTGGTGGAGGAGGAGGTGGTGGTTTAAGAACTACAAACGGAACTACAATTAGTGGAAGTTCATTATATCTAACAGTTGGTGCTGGTGGAGCTGCTTCAGATACATCGACTTCGATTGGAAGTAGTACATATTATTCACTAACACCTGGAGGGGCTGCCGTTATATCTGCGTCCGGTGGAGGAAATGGATCTAACCTTGCTCCAAGAGATGGAGGCTCTGGTGGTGGTGGATGTGGACAAGATTGGAAATTTAATGGAACCGCTAGAGGAAATGGTACTCCAGGCCAAGGTAATAATGGTGGAGCTGGACGTAATGACGTTTCCTTTAGCTCCGGATCTGCAGCCTCAGGAGGTGGAGGTGGCGGTTGGGGAAGTCCTGGTGCGGATGGAGCAGCGAATGCTGGTGGAAATGGTGGAAGTGGTTACAATCTAGTAGGATTTGCTGGTGGAACTCCTGTTTATCTCGGATGGGGTGGTGGTGGAGGAGGAGCAACACGCGGACTAAATGGAGATCAACAAAATAATCCAACTATAGATAATGCTCCAGCAAATAGTGGTGGAGGTGGTCGTGGGAGAAGTACTACTGGTGGTTCTACTGGTGGTTCTGGTCAAATTGTAATTCGATACATTGGAAATAGTGCCAGAGCAGTTGGAGGAACAATAACATATCAAACAGTAGGTGGAGTTAATTATGTTATACATACATTTACAGGATCCAATACATTCACTGTTGCATAATTATGGCTCATTTCGCAAAATTAGACGAGAATAATAAAGTAATTGAGGTTATTGTTGTATCTAACGATAATATCCTTGACGAGAATGGGAAAGAAAACGAAGAAATTGGTATTCAATTTTGTAAAAAAATACAGGGAGAAACCACTAGATGGAAGCAAACTTCATACAATGGAAACATTAGAGGAAGATATGCTGGTATTGGAATGTTTTATGATGAAATGATTGATGAATTTGTTCCTATTGCTGGAGATGAATGAATATACAATTACTTGACAATCCATTTCCTCATGTATTAATAGAAAATTTTTATAATGAAAAAGAATTATCACTAATACAAGAAGAAATTAAGTTTTTATCCTATCCAAATAAATTATATAAACCAGGAGTTCATCATGCAGGTACTGAAGGACTTACTGAAAGTAGAGCATTACATTTAGAAAAGGCATATACTATACCTGAGTTATCCAATATTCTGCAGGTTACAAAGAAAACATTAGATATTCCATTTATATCAACAATAGTAAATAAATGGCCACAATTATTACGTATTAAATATGTGGATATGATTATAACTAAAGTTAGATATTATCATAATAATGAAGGATATGAACCGCATACAGACATTAAGCATGAGTTTCTAACCTTTTCATATTTCCACACAATACCCAAAAAATTTAGTGGTGGAGAGTTATATTTTCCAGAATACAATTATCAAATAGAATGTTCGCATAATACTTTTATTTTATTTCCTGGATATGTGCAGCATGGTGTTAAAAAAGTATTGATAGAAGATAGTGCGTATTGGAATGGAGATGGAAGATACTGTATATCTCAATTTATGGCCGTAAAAAATAGTGATAAGTATGGATAAACAAATACATCAAATATATCATGTAGCAAGATGTGGTTCTACATTAATGACTTCATTATTGTCTACAGTATATCAAGCATACTCAGAACCAAGTTGGTCTGCATCATTCTTATTAGGAATAGATCCATATAAGAACATGGAATCTTTTTATGGGTCTGTTGTTAAGTTTCCAAGTTTGACTTCTTGTTTTGAAACAAACTTTCCAGGAAATAAAGTATTTTTGTATAGACCCTTAGCACAGCATCTATGTAAAATCAAATCTGTTGATCCTTTGTGGATCGAAAATAGATTACGAAAAACAGATTATATTTTAAAAAAATATAATCATCCTGCAATTAATTGGATTCCAAAAGACAAATTAGACAGAGTAACATATGTCTGGTTGTGTAGTGTGTTTCGTATGTTAGATAGTTCAAACGTTTTATGGATAACGACGAATAGTTTTTTGGAAGATAAAAAAGAAACTTTAAAATTAGTATGTAATCATTTCAATATACCTGAAGTGACTGACTTTTCTTTGTGTGATGTAAATGTAAAAAAGTCTGGATTAAATGGGAAAGACATTCCAGTTATTGATACATTTTATCAATCTAAAGACATAGAGTACACTTTTCCCTCATATGGGTTAATTGAAACTAAAATGGCTTTATATGATCCAGACATACAAAGAAGGGTTGAAGAAATAGAAAACCTCTTCCCTCAACTTAAAGATTATCTGTATTAACAATTGATCCATATAATAAATAAAACATATGGAAAAACTATTAAATATCTAAAAAACACATGGAATTTGCACTGGTACACGATAATAGTTTGTTATTAGGACCTATTGGATTCAATAGGAGAATGATTAATTCTGAACTTGAGGATCTTGAATTGAATGATAGAGTTTCATCTCAAGGGTTTAAGGATGTACCCATTCATTTTTCTGATGGACTTACACATTTAATTCCAGTTGAAAATTTCATTGAAGAATATAATCCATTACATAAAAAAGTTGGAAACTTTAGTTGGGAAATTATTAAAGAAGATAATATTCCAACTAAACTAAAACTAACATACCCTATTCTTGATAAAACTTTAGATGAAGTAAAAGTTTTAAGAAAGCAAGAAATTTCTCCAGTACGAAAGGAAAAAGAAAATACTATTATTGAAATTGATATTAATGGAACTTCTGTTCAGGTATCAACTTCAAGAGAAGAAAGACTACTTATATCAAGTAAAATTGCAGCGTCATCAGAATCATTTAACTATAAATTTAGAAATACTTGGTTAGAAGTAACTTCAAGTGATCTTCAAAAAGTTATTTCTGAAATTGATAAAGTTGTTCAAGAGGCCTTTGATTGGGAACTTTCAAAACTTCAAGAAATAGATGCATGTAAAACAATTGATGAAGTTTATGAAGTTACTATTAGACCAGTTGTTCAATTACCTTTTGGTAATGCTGCTCAATGATTTTAAAATAAATAAAACATAAGAAAAGATTTATAAAAATGTCTAACAATAGAGAACTATCTCAATTTGCAGCATATTTGGAAGTAAATGATAATACTGACAAAATAGCAATAACAACCAGTGTCTCTATTGGTGGATCATTTACTTCTCAAACTTTTTATGGTGATGGAAGAAATTTAAGAAATGTTCCTTCCATTCCAGTTCCTGCAGGATCTCAGGGTCAACTTCAATATAATTACGAAAATACGGATACTAGAGGATCTTTAGATATTTTTTATGATTACACTCAAGGGCTAGTTGGAATTGGAACATCAGTACCAACATCTAAATTATCCGTTAGAGGGAATGTTGATATTTCAACAAACCTTTCGGTAGGATCTTCTATATCTTCTCCTCTTTTATATGGAACTTTTGTTGGCGGATTACAAGGAAATGCAACTGGACTAACAGGACTTCCTAGTGTTTCATTAACAAACGTTTCCGTACTTGGAATTTTAACAGCAGCAAACATTAATGCTTCTGCTGGATTTATAACTGCTACAAGATTTGTAGGAGATTTAACAGGAACTGCAACAACATCTACTAATTTTAATGTTGCAGCAAATAATTCAACCAATACCACACATTATCCTATATTTACTAGTGGTGCTAGTGGTAATCAAAGACCAAATAGTGATATATCATTAACTTATAATCCATCAACAAATACATTATCTGCTGGTGCTTTTTCTGGAACTTTAAATGCATCTGATATAGCATTTGGTACATTAAATAATGCTAGATTAGCATCAAATATTAGTGTTAGTGGAATTATTACAGGTGCATTTTTTGTTGGAGATGGTAGTTCAGTAATTAATATAAACGCTTCAAACATTTCATCAGGTACTCTAAACAACTCCAGACTACCTTCTAATATTAACGTTGCGGGTATAATTACTGCAACTGATTTTAACTCTACTTCTGACGTTAGACTGAAAGAAAATGTAGAAACTATTGAAAATGCACTTGAGTTAGTATCTAAAATAAGGGGAGTTCGATTTGATTGGAAGGAATCAAAAAGAACATCTGTAGGTGTTATTGCACAAGAAGTTGAAAGTGCATATCCAGATTTAGTTTCTGATGGGGAGGTAAAGACTGTTAATTACAACGGTATTATAGCACTATTAGTTGAAGCAGTCAAAGAACTAAAAGATGAAGTAGATAGACTTAAAAATAATTGAGTAGATAAATAATATTTGTAAATGCTGAGTGGAGACACGAAGATGGCAGAAAATCAAACCAATTTGCCTCACGGCAAAGGAGGTGGGGTAAATGGCTATTAAAATTTCAGGAACTGATGTTATTGATAACAACAGAAACCTAGTAAATATCAACAGAGTTTGGACAACTGTTTCTACAACTAGTTCTGATAAAACTCTTGTAAATAGAGAACTTGTTCATGTAACTAATAGTGGAAGAACGATCACACTACCAGCAAGCCCTCAAGCAGGGTGGGAAGTACAAATCAGCGTTGGAACTTTTAGTGATACAACTGTTGCTAGAAATGGTTCAAATATAATGGATTTAGCAGAAAATTTAATTATTGATCAAGCTGATATATCTTTAACACTACTTTACGTAGACGCAACAAGAGGTTGGAGGATTTCTTAAAATGAGTACTTTAAGTCAATTTTACGGATTTGGTCAAGTAATTCCAAGCACATATATTCCTATCGATTATCTTGTAATCGGTGGTGGTGGTTCTGGCGGTGGAAACAGAGGTACTAGCGTTGCTGGTGGAGGTGGCGGTGCAGGCGCTTATATTAATGGTACTGGATTCATTGTTGTTCCAGGAACAACATATACTGTTACTGTTGGTGCTGGTGGCGTTTATGATAACCAGGCAAATCAAGGTGGTGATGGTGGATTTAGTAGACTAGGTAATATTTACGCCTGGGGTGGCGGTGGAGGCGGTGGAGCATTCATTGACGCTAAGAATGTTCTCGGTTCTACAGGTGGAAATGGTCAAAGATCTCCATCAAGCACTGGATCTATTACTTACCTAGAAAGACTGAATGTAACATCTCTATTTGATTTGGGCAAAATTCCTTCATCATATTCAATTTCTACTTACGAAGGTGGCGGATCTTATAGCACCGGTGCATATTGGCCAGGTGCTGGTGGTGGTGGCGGAGCCAATCAGGCTGGAACAAGAGGTGGAACTCAAGCATATTATGATGGCGGAAAAGGTGGTAATGGAAAACCATCAACTATTACAGGAACTGCTGTAACAAGAGCTGGTGGTGGCGGCGGTGGATCAATCTACCCAAGTTCTTATTATGGTGGACCCGGTCTTGCCGCAGGAGGCCAAGGAGGTGGTGGTGGTGGCGGTTGGCATACAACCGCAGGTTTTGATGGTAGTGCTAATACTGGAAGTGGTGGAGGTGGTGCTGCAGGATCAGCTCTAGGTGGAAACGGTGGTTCTGGTACAGTAATTATCAGATATCCAGATACTTTCCCAGCCCCAGCATCAATTACTGGTTCTTATACTACTCTGAGTGTCTCTGGATTTAGAGGTTACCAGTGGACTGGTAGTGGATCAATTAGATGGTAATTTAAAACGTAAACTTATTCAGAGGTCGAATTATGGCACATTTCGCACAATTAGATGAAAACAACAAAGTGATCAACGTGATTGTAGTTGGAGATGCTGACTGTAAAGATTCAAAAGGAAAAGAATCTGAAGCAGTTGGAGTAGAATTCTGCAAATCACTTTTTGGAAATGATACAACTTGGGTTAAAACAAGTTATAATGGTTCTATTCGTAAGAACTTTGCTGGTATTGGACATACTTATGATAAAGCAAAAGATGCTTTCATCGGTCCAAAACCATTTGAAAGTTGGTTACTAAACGATAGTGATTGCAGATGGTATGCACCCGTACCAGTTCCTGCTCCAAAAGAAGGATTTGATCATGTTTGGAATGAAGAAACCAAAAAATGGGATCAAGTTCCAGTTACCCTGGATCCAAACAGACCAACCCCAGAAGACTGATTCAGTTTTCAAACTGTCCACTAGACCTCCTACGGGGGGTCTTTTTTTATTAGTATGTGGGAAATGAAATCATCTCATGTATTCCAACTTTGATCGACTGATTTTTATGGGTTCTTTGATCTGGTTTATTCATTGGGCCTCAAAAGTCACTGAGTTTGCAATCACAAAAATGTTCTTCGCTTGACTAGATATTCAAATAATGACTATAATGCCTTTGCTAGGGTTGGCAGGATAACTTAGCTAAATATAAAAAAATAAGAAATTATTATGAAAGTTGTAGAAAGAAGTAGATATAATGGACATGAAATCTTCGAGACTAGACGACTGACTTTCACTCCTTATGAATATTCTGAAGAAAATATTCATAACGTTATGAATTTAATTCGTGATCAATTAAATCCAACTATTTTAACTCCAAAATATAGAGAAGAAAATAAGAACAATCCAATGTTTGGGCATTGTTATCATTCAACTCAAGCATTATATTATCTTATGAATACAAACAATTTAGTTCCTATGAGTGCAACGGATTATAGGAACGATAAGCATTGGTGGTTACAGGATGGAGATAAAATTTATGATATAACTCGTGATCAATATTATTCAGTTGGAGAAAATCCCCCATACGAACAGGGAAGGCCTTCCAAATGGTATGGATGGAAACAAAGACCACATCAAAAATCTCTTAAACTTATAATGAGTATTCTAGATTTTGTAAAGTCTGAGTATTGTTACGAAACGATAAAACCCTAAGGGGGCTCTTGACTTTGGATCTTCGCAGTGATATGATTTATTCATGAGTTAACCCTCGTTAAAAGGTTTTGTTTTTGTCTTTTACTTTTTTATGACTAGTATTTTTTCATTGGTGCAGCAGATTAAATCTGTTTCTGCTCTTTCTTTGGTGTCTGAACCTCGTTTTCGAGGTCTTCGATCAACAATTCAAGATCATATCGACTCTGCAAAAGTAAAATATCCAATTGGATTTGGTGATTGCTTTATGAATCTTGAAAGGTTTTACGATCTCTATAACCAACAAGATTCTCGTAAAGAAACTTACACAGTAAAAGTTCCGATCTCTAAAATTTTCTATCGACAAGGGCAGGTTAGGCAAGTCCTTCCCGAATTCTGTGTACAAAATTTTGAACTTTTTAACCACAGTGTTGATTTCTGTGAATCAGAAATTCCAGTAGTTTTTTATAGCGAACTAACAGGAGAATTCAATCCAGTAAAGAAACAACACACACTTGCACAAGTTGCAGCAATTTCTTCGGTAACTGAGAAAGAAATTGAAGTAATGTGCCGAGTTATTGCTTTTGATTCAACTGTTTCTCAAAATGATCGTTCTCTAGAAGCATCTAAAATCTTCTATAATGAGATCAAGGGAATCAACACAACTAAAGAATGGGAAGCTCTTCCTCACCGCGTTGCTTGTGGCGACAAGAACGCAGAAAATACAATGAAGTTTTATAAGAGTATCCCTGGGTTTACTTGGCAACCTATCGACTTTTCATTCCCCCTAGTATCCAATCCTCATTTTACTTGCACTAAAGTTTCGCAAATGGAAAAACTAATTTCCTATGCGATCAATGATGATGAATTGGACACCCTAAAGACTATTGTGCAAACTATTTGTAACTCTGTCGATTGGGAAAAAGAAAAACCAAATAAAGAAATCTCAGCATATCTCCTACGCGCTTTCTATAACTTCGAAAAGCGTCTTCATCCCCTTCTGGATGACGCAATGGGGGGTCTTGGGATTAACTTTGACCTAACTCTTCACATTGAAGAGTATTTCTCAAATTACAATGTTAAGCGTTATCTTGGTAGCACTACTACAGATAAAAAACCATGGCAACATCTAGTCAAAGTTGCAAATAACGTCAATGATTATCTGATCCGAAGTGGTCAACTTGATGATTCTTTCTTCAAACTCAAGTCTGGGAAGAAGAATAGCAAGTTCTTTGAAGAGGTTTACAAACTTGCAAATCCCACAAATAAGTCCTCTGTTTCAGTAGATGAAGTGGAGAATTACATCCGAGTTCACGTCAAGTGACACTTTAAAAACCGTCACAGAGGGGGTTGCGAGCCCCCTCGTTTTGCTGTATATTATATTCATAAGCGATGAGATCCGTGATTCCTCTTCTCCGTCCTCACCAGACCCGTGCTACTGCCGCAATGCAGAAGTATTCTAAGGGTCAGATCATTGTACCTACTGGTGGTGGTAAGACTCTGAAGATGATCTTCGATACTATCCGCCAATTTCAGTCTGAAACTGCTAAAACAGTCGTTGTTGTTGCTCCTCGTATTCTTCTTGCTGAGCAGCTTTCTTCTGAGTTTCTTGAGCACATTGTTGATGTCGAAGTGATGCACGTTCACAGTGGTGAAACTCATCACTACAGCACCACTAAACCTGCCGATATTGTGGTTCATACTGCTAAGTGTGCTGCTGCTAATCGTCACCAACTGATCTTCACCACCTACAATTCCCTGAATCGTCTTCAGGCGGCAGATATTCACGTTGATACAATTTACTTCGATGAAGCACACAATTCAGTTCAGCGTCACTTTTTCCCTGCTACGGAGTACTTCTCTTCTGTTGCTGACCGCTGCTATTTCTTCACTGCTACTCCTAAGCATTCTGCTACTATTTCCAAACCTGGGATGAATGATAGTGATGTTTATGGTCAGGTGATTTGTCAAGTTCCTGCTCCTGAACTTGTTCAGGGTGGTTTCATCATTCCTCCTAAGGTTGTGGTGAAGCAAATGCAACTTGCTAGCAACTTCACTAGTGTTGCTGCTCGTGACTCCATCAATCTTCTGGAGACTATTGACGACAACAAGTGCGATAAAGTGCTTGTTTGTGCTAAGTCTACCAAGAATATCATCAGTCTTGTTTCTGAGTCTGACTTCATCACTCAACTCGGATTCCGTGGTTATTCTTACATGTATATCACGGCAAAGACTGGTGCGGTGATCGACGGCAAAAAAGTGAATCGTGAGGTGTTCTTCGAAACTCTTAGTGAGTGGGGTAAGGATGACTCTAAAAAGTTTGTTGTTCTTCACCACAGCATTCTGTCTGAAGGTATCAATGTGTCTGGTCTCAATGCTGTTATTTTCATGCGATCCATGGATTATATCGGTATTTCCCAAACCATCGGCCGTGTGATCCGTCTTCATAAGGATGACGCTGCTGGTCTCCGCTCGGGCAAAATCACCCCTGGCGCTCTGGATCAATATACTAAATCTTTTGGTCTAGTTTGCGTCCCTGTGTTCGATAAAGTGGGCATTAGTACCGCTCAAAAGATCCAAAACGTCGTAGATATTGTCTTTGAGCAAGGCGACGCAGCAGTTTCGGTCATTAAGCGGTGATTTAACCGCTTATTTTTTCTTTTATTTTACATTTTAAGATTTTTCATGAAAACCAGTAAGGCAGAGGGGTTTGAGACCAAGGATGGGTATGCAGCAGTCCCATGGGGGAAAAGATTGGTTATTATCTACAATGGTCAGCAACTTGGCGATGTAAGTACAGTCCTACAGGCAAATAAGTTTATAAAAAAACATCGTGAGGACAATCCTACAGGTGTCACAAGGTTCGCCTCATAGCGGTGGCCAGTGCCTTATAATAAAAGTATCCAAGAGGAGGAGTTTTGAATTTCATCAAAAAGATGCAGGTTCAATCTGCTAGTCAAACAGATCAGATTCTTGATGCAAAACAAGAACTGATGCATCTAAAAAGTTATCTCCAATCTGAAAAATTTCATAAGGATAATTATGTAAGCGTTCAAGATGTCCTGAATAGACTATCTGCAATTGAAGAATGTCTTTCCGAGACATACTTTGATATTAAATTTGAAAATTACTCTGAATTTGTTGGATCCACTAAATGAACAAAACTAAACGTAAGTTTGTAAATGTTGTTCCTCTGACTTCAAAAGCAAAAAACAGGTTCATTAATATTATGGACAGTTTTCATGCTTGTGAAGTTGAGAAAGAATCTAATGACCGACTATTTCTAGTGTCCCTAAACAAGCAATATTGTTTTTGGATCCAGAAAGGTGGCAACGAACATTGGAGAATTGAAAAATGAGATTTCCCATCATCCTAACTTCAATCTTTTTGTTCCTCCTTCCATCATCTTCGAATGCTGTAAATGTTTTAAGTGAGGATCTAGTAATCCCCGCAGACCTTAAAGTTAATATTGAAATCGTTAATTTCAATGCAAATCGTGTCTGTGCTGACTTAGTTGGAATAGAATACGAAGCAGTGGAATTTTCTTCCAGAGATTGGGATAAATATCAAGACTGCATGGCTTACTTTAGAAAAGTTAACGGTGTAGTTGACTAACTGAAAAAACATGCTTAAATAGTAGAAGCAACAACGCCATTTAAATAATGGTAATTTCTACTTTTTTATCAACTATTCTCAGTTGCTCTGACCTGATTAACCTAGCTAATAGGGTAATTAATATTTCTACCTTAACACCTAAACAAAAAATTGAAATAATAGTAGAAATAAGAAAAGTGGTTCCAAAATGCCCTGTAAAAATAGTGGGAGAGAAATAATTGAAAAATTTACCACTAAACCAAGCAATAGATCTTATCATTGAGGATCTATGCACAAAACATCATGAAATAAGAACTCAGGCAATTTTGCTTGGGTGCAACTCAGAGTTGGATGAAGTAAGAGATCGACTTATATACTATCTCAATTCAATTAGAAATAATGAGGGATAGTTATGATTTCATACTATTACTCCCTTTTTTTGGTTTTTAGCATCATATGCATCCTAATGATACTGGATGCTAATGTTGCGACATATATATTTTTACTTTCTAAATTAGTACAAGTACAATATAGAAAGATAAAATGGATTATTCAAAATGATCCAAGAAACCCTATTGTTTCTTGGTCAATTAAAAGAAGATCTGAAAAATTAGCCAAAGAATTATTTGACGAGTTAAATAAACCTCTTGACGAATAATTCTTTTTCGCTTAAAATTGTCCTTTAGTTCATTAATTCAATCATGGAACAAGTTTATTGGGGTCTTAACGTAGATAACATTCAATCTATTGATGATGTAAAAAGCATCCTTTCTGCGATGGATCTTTTCATTCGTGAAGATCTTCCCGAATATAACAATGTAAAGCATCTATTCACTGAAAAAAAAGTTATGAGTGATCTCGAACTGAAAGAGTATTCACCCGAACAAACTGAACAACCTCAATAATTTTTAAATTATGACTATCAAAACTCACACTCAAAAAGACGGAACTATCTGGGAATGGGAAGAAACTCCCGAACTAATTTCGAGTCTAGCTGAATATTGGTCAATCGTTAATTCTAGCAAAATCAATGGATGAAGAATCTCCACTCTACCATGTTTTAGATGAAACTACTCCATGGTATGAGTGGATGTCTTATTTGGAATGCTGTTATAGTCTTGGAGTAAAACCGTCTTTAAATAGGTTTTTAAAATACAATGAATACTTCAGATCAAATTGGACCAAGTGAAAATTTATTTGAAATGATTGAACGTTTGGAGAAACGAGTTGAATTTTTAGAAAAAGAAAATATAGAATTAACTAACTGTATATACGAAGTAGAAAATAGGTTAGAGTCTAAAATTTATAATTTGTGTGACTAATTTTTTTGGAGAATTATCTTATGACTATTAATTATGAAAAAGTTTGGGAAGTAATGAATGATCTTGAAGTTTCATTCAATAAGATCACTTACATAAAGGAAATTCTTGAATCTTCAATTGAATGTATTGATAACGCTCAGTATGATAGAGCAGAGGCACTTACTTCAGCATCAAAGACTCTGGTTGAATGGTTTATTACTGAATACGATGAAAAATTCCGTAGAGCATGGAATAATACAGTTCGTGAGTTGAAGAGTCAAGAACTTGAAAGTATTCGAAATCATTATTTCACAGAGACAGAACCTAAAGAAGTTACTCAGGCAGAAGAATCAGAAAAAACAATTCTTCCTGTGGAAGAAGCATATGATTCTAATGGAAATACTATTTTCAGTTATATTACATTTCCAGATTCTTTACTTCAAAAAGTTAACTGGTCTCCTGGAGACATTCTGGAATGGAATGATCAAGGTGACGGATCATTTACTCTTAAAAAACAAGGTACATAAATCATGGCTCTTAGTAAACAAGTAGAAGAATCTTTAAGGGAAGCGGAATCTAGTCTGCGAAATGCTCTTGCATTTGCTGCTAGAAATGAAAAACCTTACATCAGTAAGCATATTGCAGATATGGTCATGCAAATTGATAATCTTATCAAGACTGATGAGATTATGGATAAATTAGAGAATCGAATGGAAGGTGATAGTGGTAAGTGGGGTCCATTTTCAATGTAAGACATGAGCAAAAAAGCAAAGAAAAAAATCAAACCAAAAAAAGTTGAAAGCATCAGCGTAGAAAAAGTTAAAAACTTTTGGGATTCCAAAGAAGCTAAACTTCTTAGGAAGGAACTGAATGATGCTAAACAAAAATCTATAGAAAAATCATTTTTTTGGTACAACAATCTTTCTGATGAAGAGAAGTATTTAACTGTACAAGGATTATTGTATATAATTCTAAAGGCAGAAAAAGAAGGGTGCTCACATAGACAACTTCAATCAGAATTGGGAATCTATCCAGAAGGTTTTTGGATAGATGAACTTATAGATATTCACAATATTCTTTATAATCACTTTTATCCGAAACAGGATAGTCCCAAATTGTTACAAGATATTGAGCAAATAAAAAGAAATAGTTAAATTTCTAGATAGTATTGTATTGTAATGCTAACATTGGGACACATCGCAAAAAACTCATGACTCTTTCCCGCTCTGGAACAGAAACTCTCAATCAAGAAGAATGGAATGAACTTGTAGCACTTAAAAATGCTATAACTTATGCTCCACAAACAGTATCTGCTGAAAAGATGGAAAAATTCACTGAGTTGATGGTGCGATCTCTAGAGGGGAAAAGTGACCTACCTATTCGAAATAAGTAGATTTTAAAATAAAAATTGCGATTGGTGGACAGTTTGAAAACTGTCCTTTTTTATTGACACGATCTTATTTTTAGCATATACTATTCATAGTCGAAAAAGTCTCATGATTTGTTCAAGTTACTCTATCGTAGATGTTGATTTCTACCATCTTTCCGATGAAGACATCTTGATTAATGATCATGATTATGTAACAGATGGTCCTGGTTGGTATTTTAAGATGTATTTCAACGATGGTAGTCACGATGTCTACGGTCCATTTCCTACTAAAGAAACGGCAAGGAAAGTTGCTTTCGGTGTTTCCCACTAATTTTTAAAGATATGGCTACTTGGAGAGCAAAGTGTTGGTTGGGTTCTGCTTCTGGTTATCAGGAACTTGAGGTAGACTCAAATACATCTTATGGTGCCCAGGAACAATTCAAACGAATTTATGGGGCAGAACAAATTATCAACTTGAGAAAAGTAAGTTCAGGTTCCTCAGTGTCTTCATCTGGAGGAAGTTGGTTACTTATTCTTATTGTTGTTGCACTTTATTTTGCAATGACCTATTGGTATATTGTTTTACCAATTGCTATAATTGCTTTTATCCTGATGGTTTATGGATGGATTAATGAAGACTGATATTAGAGTTATTGAGAAACCAGTTGAAGAGGTTGGGTCCATTGATCAAACATTTGATTTGATCTATATGGATCCTCCTTTTGGTCTTCAGCGTGATTTTAAAATGCAGGAAGAAGATGGGGAAGAAAAGGGATTCAGTGATACATGGAATTCATTTGATGACTACATTGATTGGTACGCAAAAGTAATTAACAACTGCTTTGAGAAACTAAACAAAGATGGTTGGTTATATGCACACAATAACTTTATAGGTAATGCATTAGTTCTTTCTAAAGTAGATCCTAAAGTTAGGGATGCTTTCTATACCAATATCTCTTGGAAACGTAGTGGACCAAAGAACAATCTCAAGAATGGTTGGGGTAATATTGTAGATAGCATTATGGTTCTACAAAAAGGAAAACCATACTTCGAAGTTGAGTATACATCTCTTGATCCAGTTTACGCTGAAAATAGTTTCAAAAATAAAGATGAAGTTGGTTATTATGCTCTTGCAAAGGTAACTGGAGAGAAGAGTCGTCCTTGTGTCCGCTTTGAATATAAAGGGTACAATCCTCAGTATGGATTCCGTATAACAAGGGAAAAATTGGAAGAACTGGCCGCCCAGGGGCGTCTGCACTACGGTGCGAACAATATTTACAAAAAAATCTATTCTCATGAGTCCAAGGGCGTTCCCGTACAAAATCTATGGGATGATGTATATTTTATCAGTAGAAGTGAGCAGAATAAGCGTAAATATCCCACACAAAAACCACTAAAACTGTTAGAACGTATCATAAAGTCGTCTTGTCCTCCTGGCGGATGGGTGCTGGACCCCTTCTGCGGATCTGGAACGACAGCAATTTCCGCTTTTAATTTGGGCAGGAATTGCCTGACCATGGACGTTAATCCAGATGCTATCCGCATCGCTCAGGAGTCACTTGCAGAACTGGCACAAGACCCCTCTAATGCCCTTGTTGAGGCACTATACTAACAAAGTAATCGAAAGACGCCCAAATGGCCACTCGCTCTCGCATCGGTATCCAACTCGCTGATGAGTCTGTGCTCTCTGTGTATCACCACTGGGATGGATATCCCGAGTGGCTGGGTCGCATTCTGAAGACTCATTACAACACTCGTGATAAAGTTGCAGAACTGATTGATGGTGGCGACATGAGCACCTGCTGGAGTGAAAGCAAAGAACCCGAGTATTATTCTGCTCGTGGTGAGAATTGCCCTCCTCGTCTTGATGCTAACAAGTATGAGTATCTTGCTGATGGTGAAGAGTATGCTTACATCTACACTCTGAAAGGTGAGTGGGTGTGTTATGATCGCCACCAGTGGGGTGAGAAAATGCCTGAGGTGGTAGAAATTCCTTCTGGTGCCCTTGCAGTCTGACCTATTGACCAAAAACCCTTTTTCCTGTACAATTACGGAGTAGTTTCACTTAACAGATGAAGTATCTTTACATTATTGATTATTGGATTCCTTTCCCCAGCAGTGAGTATGGTGGAGTTATCAATGTAATCTCTGAAAACGACAATGAATGTCATGATATTTTACTTGACTGGAGAGAAGAATACAACTCAAAATATGATGATCGAATCATGGAAAATGTTGTGAAAGCTCAAAGGTTTGCCCTCCTTAATGATGAGGAAAGTGGTATCGTAGAAGCATTTACAACATAATCAATAAAATGATTGACCCCTTTCATCATAAAGCACCAAAAAATTATTATTATGGTGTTGAAGAATACAAACGAAACTATGTGAGAATAGTTCTTTTTTGTAATCGCAAATTTGATTACAATAATGGTAAAGTCACTAAAACTGTTTGGGGGTTTCAAAACACAAAGACAAAAGAATTTTACGCACCCATCAACTATGATAAAATTGGAGATCTGGTAGACATCAGTTCAACAACTCCATGGAGTGCAATGACCATCAAACGAACCCCTCTTGAGGCATGTTTCCAATGAAAGAAAATTACAACCAACGCATCGACTCTATTAGAGAAAACATCATCGATGAAATTGAACTTTACTGGTGCGAAAGGATGACTCACTTGGTAGATCAAAACGAAATTCAAAATGCAGACTCTCTTTATACTGAGTTTGTTGTAGATGGTAAAGAACCATCTGAATGGGTTATGTGTGATTCTTTTTGATAGAAAATGTTTGTAGAAGGTACACGGATCAAATATCGTAACATGTGCGGTATTGTCTCTTTCATATCCGAATACTACATTGTAATGGAAATCCCCCCAAAGGATGTTAAATACAATGCGCCAAGACTTTTAATCTACAAACAAAATTACTCAGATGTCGAAATCATATAGTCCTTGGAGATTATGGGCTAAATCTCTAGGAGAAAAAGCAAGTAGTTGTAATAAAGAATCTGATAAAGTTGCAATAGTTAGAACAATTATCTTTCTAACTTATTTAATTACAAACTGTTTTATTGTTGCGGGAGTTATCAGACACTGGAACTCCCCAAAATATATTTTAATTCCGATTCAAACATCTGATACTTATCCACTGCACAATTACAAATGACTTTGAAAGGATACGTTAAGTTAGTATATCACACAGAAAGTGTTGGTATTCCTCAATATAGTGATGCATATCCTGATCTAATCGAAGATCAGGATATTTCAATGCAGGTCCCTTCTACTGAGATGAATATACACCAATACTTCAATCTCTTTAGGTCATTCCTTCGTGCTATTGGATTTTGTGATAAAACTATCATGAAAGGTGCTGTTCATCTTGCATTCACAGATTCTATCAATCTGGAAACAGAAGAAGTTAGGAAAATTGCTGAAGAGTATGATCTTATTTTAAGTGAAGATCTTCCTGCAATTATTGAAGATCGTTTGAAGCATGATAAACAGTGGTTAGAACAGAATAAGTCTGAACCAGACATTTGGGAAAAGCGTTACTTCGAACTTCGAAGGCGTTATAGTGATGTAGAAGCAGTAAAATATACTGATGAAGAACTCGATGCTATGTGCGTTGAAGCAGGAGGAACAAAACTTGATTCCATGAAAAAATGGAATGGTTTTATTCCAGGGACACCTGAAGCAAAGAAAGAAGGTTGTATCTGTCCTTCTCTCGATAACTCAGAAATGCCTGATGATCGAAAGTGGATCGACGTAGAGTGTCCTATTCATGGGAGGAAAAAGAATGATTGATGTAAAAGAAAATGATGATGGATCATTTACTATTTCTTGGGATGAAAATGATCCATCTGAATCCATTTTTAATGACTGGACAGAACAAGATTTCATTGACGCCATTCAATCACACTTGGATATGTTAAGTTTGGAAGAAAACAATGATTCAGAGTAGAGAAATTAAATCTACTAATAAAAACAGTTTATCTTGGTGGGAATACTGGGTTGGCCACTGTTGGATGACTGGTTGGCAAAGTATTAGAGGATCTTTTATCATCTGGAGTGATCTGATGACGAGTAGTTATCAAGATTATACTCTTTTAAATGAGGATGATCCATTCGTTGAATGCTATGAATGGTTTTGGGTTTCTCTTGGTGAAGATAATGTTTATCCTAAAGACTTTCTTGAAGAACTCATGCAAATGGCGGATGACGTTCAAACTGGTAAGGTAAAGACTTATCCTATTGAGGATGTAATGAAAGAATTGCAGGAATTGATTGGAAAAGAAGATGATGAAGACCAGTTAACAAACTGACCACTGAGATTTGATTTGACTTGACTTCCATGTTATTATGATCTTGTACATAAAGGATTAAATGCTTTCTGATTCTGTTTTTGATTTGGCGATTGAAACCGCAAAGTCTTCTCCATCCAAGAAAAAGGTTGGAGCATTACTTTTGAGCAAAAATAAAACAATTATCAGTGCAACAAACCTTGAGTCAAAATCCCATCCTCTTCAGGCATCTTTTGCTATTCGAGCAGGTTTTCCTGAAAAAATATATCTCCATGCAGAAATTGCAGCACTCATAAAGTGTAAGGAAGATGTGGATACAATTGTTGTCGCAAGAGTTAATAACCAGGGAAAACTACGAATGGCTAAACCTTGTCCAATTTGTACTCTTGCTCTAAAGGAAGCAGGAATAACCAATGTACATTATACTACTAATCATGGTTTCCTTTATGAGTATGAGTCATGAAGTATAGAGTCATTGAGCAAGCAGATTTGAATGGCGAAATTTGCTTTTTCCCACAATATAAAAAGATTATTTTTTGGTTATATTTCTATGACTTCGACTTCCCTCCAAGGCAAGTTAAGTTTTACTCTTTAGAAAGTGCTACAAAATTTATTAAAAAGCAAGTAAATAAACCCAAAAATAAAATCTATTATATTAAAGATGATTAGTAAAAGAGTTTCGAAAGAAACAGATATTTCTGTAAAACCATTTCATGAAACTTTCCCTTATGCCTTAGAATGGTTTATCAAAGAGGGAAAGAAAAAACTACAACACAACGCTTACTTTCCATACGATGACTACAGAGACGACTACGCAAGAAAACTCAAAGGAACTGGGGCAATTGGAGTCAGAAAATTCAAAACCCCAAAAAGATCTAATTGATGATTGTTTCTATGTTGAGCAAAAGAGGTGGGGAACCTGGCAATCGTATTATGAAAATGGAGAAGGCATTATGACTTCTCTATCGAAAGAAAATTGTATCGCTGCTACAAGATTTTATATCAAAGGAAAACAAGAGGGATTTGATTCTTCTCGTACATATGATGGAACAGTTGGTGGTAAACTTTGATTAAATAGAAAGTAAATTATGAATTTCTTACTTAGCACTTTGACTTGTGGTATTGCTACTTTTTACGGTGTAGGAGACGGATTTCATGGACAAAAAACCGCCAATGGTGAACGGTTTGATGCTTATCGTTGGACTGCAGCTCATCCTTATTTGCCTATGGGCTCTAAAATTAGGATAACTAACCAAGACAATATGAAGCAGGTGATCGTGAGAGTTAATGATCGTGGTCCATATTCTCATGCTGATATTGACCTCTCTTATGCTGCTTTTGCTCATATTGCTTCTCCGAGCAGAGGAAATGCTGTTGTTTGTTGGAGAGTAGTTGGGTAAATAGTTAAAATATGAGATCTGGCTATGTCTCTTAATATTTTAAAGCAAGGAGATAAACTCCTAAATCAAAAATCAAAAAGAATTTCAAAGATCGATGATTCTCTTAGAAATTTTTGTAAGAGTATGATCGATACAATGTATGAAAATAATGGTGTTGGACTTTCTGCACCTCAAGTTGGAGTGCTAAAACGCATCATAGTTGTACTTGATGAAAATAAACCACTTGTTATGATAAATCCAGAAATTGTAGAAGCAAGTGAAGAAAAAGTATTAATGAATGAGGGTTGTCTAAGCGTACCTAACGAATATCATGATTTAGAAAGATCTAAGAGTGTTAAAGTAAAATATAGAGATACAAAAGGAAAACCAAATATTAAACTACTTGATGGGATGACTGCTAGGATTGTTCAGCATGAAATAGACCATTTAGATGGAAAACTGTTTGTTGAGTACCTAGACAAGGCCAGTACGTAAACTGTCCCATACAGGCGATCCTGGAGGGGTCTGGGTAGTATAATAACAGGGTACAAGGAAATCCCGATGGAGTCCAATCTTTCGAAGATCAAACCCAAGTTTCGAACTCAAGGAAACATAACGGGAAATTTTGGAAAACCCAAGGTTAAGTCTGGATCAACTTTAATGGAAATTGGTATGACTTCTGCTAAGACTGTGAAAATTACTTCGAAAGATCAGTATCTTGATCGTCTGTATCAAGCACTTGAAATCACAGAAGATAAGAAACTGAAGAGTTTTCTTTATGATGAGATTAAAAAGATTCTAATTCAAAAAGGTAAGTGGAGTAACTGAGATGATTACCGCAGCTTTTGCATTTGTTGGAGCAATGATGGGTGCAATATTCATCAACTATGTTCTTAATGCAAATAACCCAAATTGGGAAGAACCAATTCAAACCAAACCACAGAAAGAAGACTGAAGACTTATGATTAAACAACTGATTCTTTTCTCTACCATTTTTTTCACTACTCCTCTTTTTGCACAAACTGAAACAGTTGTAGAAAAGAAAGTTTACCGCCCATTTCGGTATGAAACTTCTTGTTTGTTGGAGCAAGGTATTCAAACCTACCCTGATGTATGTGTTGTGATTGAAACTCGTGAAAAAGGTGGAGCACTTCGAACTCGTAACATTTATTCCAATAAGCACGGTCTGACTATTAAAGGTCGCTTTGATAAAGAGAAGGGATATGTGACTTGGGATAGTCACAATAAGTTTGAATATAAGTGGGAATATAAAGTCGGAGGCAATCAAGATTTGGGTGCTTGGACTTATGTAATGCCTGGATTTCTTGTTCAAAATGTTTCTTGGGATTGATTATGAAACCTAAACTGCGAGTCATCTTAGAGTTAGCAATTGAAGAAGGTGTGCGTCGTGGGTATCATCGCGCTCACAAGCATGTAGAAAATCCCACTGAAGGTGCTATTATTGAAGCTATTGAAGACGCCGTGATGTCTCAAATCTATGAATACTTTACTTTTGAGGAAGAAGATTACACATGAGTTTCACCAAGACCATTTCAACTGTCGCTGCTCTTGCTAGTATTTTTGGTGCCGCTGCTGCTGGATGGAAACTTGCTGAATCAAACTCACCACAACCTCCAACAGCATTAGATGAAAAAATTAATCAGTTAGATCAAAAGTTAGATCAATTATCCAAACCACCTCAATTATCAACTCAAGAAATTCCACAGTATCAGAATTTGCAACAACCCTCACAATCTGATACAATAACTCAACCAACTCCACCTCCTCCCCCTTCTGATACTCAAAATTAATCATTATGAAAACTTCTACTGCTCTTGGCGTTGTCTTTGCCGCTGTAGTTCTTGTAACTGCAAGTCTCTTATTTGAAGCATGGTTGCTTGGACTTATTCTGTCTTGGTTTAGTGTGTCTTTGACTTTCTGGCAAAACCTTGCTATCATTGTTCTGGCAAATATGATCTTTAAAAACTCTGGAGTTTCCTCTAAATGATTACTTCAATTATGGCTGGATTTGCCTTTGGGTATTGTGTGATGGATATTATCAAAAACTATCGCGCCAACAAACAGATCGAACAATTCGTAAAGGAATTTGAACAAAAATGAAACAACAAAACGGATTTATTGACCCTGGTGTTGCTATTGTCGCTGTGGGTGTAGTTGTACTTGGTGGTCTTATCTTTATTGGTGGTCCACAGTACAACGTATGGCAACAATCTCTTGCTGGTAAAGCAGAACTCCAGAAAGCAGAATACACTCGCCAGGTAGCTGTGCTTGAAGCACAAGCAAAGAAAGATAGTGCTCAACAACTTGCTGATGCTGAGATCATCCGTGCTACTGGTGTTGCTAAGGCAAACCAAATCATTGGTGATAGTCTGAAAGATAACCGTGAGTATCTTCAGTATTTGTATATCACTGGTCTGGAAGAAGGCAGCAACAAAGGCAACGTAACTATCTACGTTCCGACTGAAGGTGGAATGCCCGTACCAACACTTCAAATGAATAGATGACCCTTGAAGAAATCCTTGAAGAATACGGACAGGAAGTATTAGACACATACTACGAACTCTTTCCAGATAAAGACATTACAAAGTTTGGTGATAGGTTCTGTGGTCCTGTTGGAGAATACTCTGACTTTGTGTTAGACTGTTACTATTCAACTGGTAGTGATGAGCTTGATGAAACTATTGAGTCATTTGAAAGTGGAGTGTTTCAAGAGTATTATTATTACGACCACAAAACCTCAACAGCATTTGTATTTTATAATGAACGATGACTGAGCACAATCTACCAGATAAAGATGATGTTCCATGGTTGGATACATCTTATGATGGGTTTATGACCCATGAGGAAATGTTAGAAGTTGCTGCTCAAAGAGAAGCAGAAAACAAAGCACTTAAAGCACTTGGAATTGAATATGATGATTTCAGAGGACAGGAAAATGTAGACTATGAAGCACCAAATGGTGATTACATCAAGTCTTATCCACTTGTTACTCGTGTAGAGGTTATCACCAACAATGGACGAGAGTTTGTAAAGTATGAATGCTCCAATGTTCAAATCTGTGAACAAGACGAAGGACAAACACTAAAAGTATTTCTGTTTTCGACCTATGACTGAATTTCAAACTGCTGTTGGTGCTATTGGTAAATGCACTGATGCTCTCAAAGAGCTTGCTGAAACTGAAAAGGTAGAGTTACGAGTAGAGTTAGAAGCAAAGAAGAAAGAAAACTTTCAACTGGTTGCTGATGCTTGTATGAAAGAATATGAGCAGAAGTATCAGCGTGATGTATTCCCAGTAGATGAACATTGGGTTTATATGGTTTCTGAATACTTCGGCACAGGTGAAGGTCAAACCGTGTGTGTTATGATGACACAGGCAAGTCCTTGTCAAAAAGAAGATTTTGAAAACTCTACCAATAAGTATGTTGCTTGTACTACACAGCAATATCGTGCTGTGAGAGCATTCCACGAGCAGTTTGGAACTTGGTATCTTCATGGTCTTAGATTTCTAAGTAAAGAAGATTTCTTCAGCGATTATTCATACTACATTCCTCCAGCGATGATGAAGTTACTCAATAAGAGTTGCTTCAAAGACTTCTACACCCGTGTTCACTACAACTTCTCATGACCGATAAAGAACTCTACAACCCCGATGAGTTTTTGCTTGATAACATCAAAGGGTATCACTATGAAGTGATGGATGAAGGACATCACGTATGGATGGCTTTCTATTTTGAGAATGGTAACACAGGGCACTTGAATATCTTCCTGAATGATGGTAAGATCAATACACGTTATGAAGAGTGGGTGAATGACTGATCTTACTGAATTCAAAAAACAGTTAGAGCAGTTCAATAACGAAGAACTTAACAGCATTATTATCAAACCAGAGGTTCTTAAGGCTATGAGAGATGAATACTATGGTATGAGTAAGTGGGAATGGTTCGTTGAGGGATTTCGTAACATTCATTATATCATTGATTGTTATGAGACAGTAGAGCACTTTCCTGATGACTTCTGGGAGGGATTGTCTTGGGGTTGGATGTGTGAATACATTTATCCCTATGATGATCCATATAATCCTTATCTTTCACCCGAACGTAAATTGAGACTGGGTAGATGGTAATACTACATAAACTTATTATTGGTAATCGTTATCTCCGCTACACACCTTTTTGGTGGTGGTGGAGATTAATTTCACATCAAGGGTTCCGCTTTGATGATTATCATGTATGGGGAGAGTTTTGGTATTCTCTTAACTCTGGATATTTGGATATGAACTACAAGTGGGAGTTTGAACAGTTCTGGGGTAAAGGATCATATCCACCAGAAGAGATTATTCTATCAACAGAAGATTATGATGAACTGGTAGAGAAATTAAATGAACCACCAGAGTATAATGAGAATATTGCTAAAGTATTAAACCGCAAGGCCCCATGGGACAGTTAAAGAACCGTCACAGCACCTGCTCTCAACGGGTTGTTTTGCGCTATGATAACCTCAGTTCAAACAAAGATCGAATGAGACGAGTCACTGTTCGACCTAAATCAAAGAAAGCAAAGAACCGTCTCTGCAATGTTATGGATAATAATCCTATTTGCATTGTAGAACAAGACAAAGGTGATGGTATGCTGTTTCTCGCCAGTGAGAATCAGAAATACTTCTTTTGGGTAAATGTAAATGATTTTTGGGAATGTGATTGGGAGGTATTATGAACTACCTTTGTTTTGTTGATGGACTGCTAGAATATGCTAGCACCAGTGCCTCAAACTTCGCACACTATCAGTTGATGTATGCCGAAGAGCACCGTGATGCTAATGTTCAATATCTTACTCTCACTGATGAAGAGTATGATGAAATGTTCCCTTATGAGGAAGAAGAATGACTTACACTATCACCAAACACATTCAAATCGAACACGAAGAAGATGGTTGGAGTTTTGATTTCACTGCTGATGAACTTGGAACTGTGAGTGTGGAGGATGGTAATGGGCCAGGATATCAAACTATTCACATTCCCAAAGATTGTATTCAACACTTTATTGATGTTCTGGAGCAATACAAATGACTTACGATGAACTCTATGAGCATGTGGTAAACTATGTTGCTATGCCTCATACTACCATCACAGAGCATGACCATCGCCGTGCCTGTCTCATTCTAGGTGCATTTATGGAGTTTATCATGGATTGTACTGATGCTAGTATTGATCCAAGAACTTTGGATATGACTGGTTTTGTGAATGAGAAACTGGATGAATTGGAGGTAAAATGAGCGGCGGACACTTTGGTAACTGCGGTTACGATTACTATAAGGTAGCACAGTTTGCTGATGAACTTGAAGAAGAAATTCTCAATAATGGTAGAGAGCGTGAAGATTGTGGATACTATGGTGATAAATGGTATCCTCACCACGAACCTGAAGTGATTGAGTATCTGAAAGAGCAACTGCCAAAGATGAGAAAGATGGCTGAAATCATGAGGCACATTGATTATCTGTATTCAGGTGATCATGGTGATGATAGTTTTATGAATCGCGTAAAAGAAGTGGAGAACAAATACAAATGAAACTCTTTCAAGTTGGAGTAAGAGATGATTATGGAAAAGAATATTATTTGACTCTTTGTACTACAAAACATTATTCACTTCTTCAATTTGCAATTGACCATGGTGAGTATGGAAAATGGATTGAATGGCCTTATCTTCAGATCTCTATGGGATATGGTAGGTTATTCTCTTTTCTTTTCTCTATTGGAAAATTAGGATTTACTTTTGATATTGCTGGTCGTAACTGGCGCGATGAATTATTTTACAGTCAACCTAATGAATTGAAGGGAAAGGTTGAGGACACTTGAAGAACTGGCCACAGGCGCTCACAAGGTGCCTGTTTTGGTCTATAATACTTACATACCCAAGGAACTCCAATGACGCTTCCTTCTTACAACGCAATCTCATTTCACACTGAAGAAGAACATCAAGCAGCATTGTATGATGCTTGCATGTTGATTGTGAATACTTACAATCAAACTGATATGCTGGATGGTTATGATGATGGTAATGTGACTGCTTATGGTTTTATGAAGTTTGCCCGCAAAATCGTCAACAACCTCTCTGTGAAGTGACTGAAATGAATACCTATCGTATGCTGATTGAATACTGGGTTCCTGATGAAGATGAGAACCTATATGAAGAAAAGATCATTAAGTCACGTTCTTCTTGCGGTAAAATCGCTGATGATTACCTAGCCCAAGATCGCACCAATTTGATTCGCTCTGTTGAAGTCTTTCCCGTTTAAACAAAGTATCAATGAAACTCCCATATGTGCTAAAATCGTGGTATTATCACATCACAGGATATTGGGAGAAGAAACTACCACATCTTCCTGGTGCTAATTCTAAACAATTTTGGAACATCATTAACGGTAATTGATTATGGTTGAGAAAGTAAAGTTTGTAACTATCACTCGTGTGATTGATGACCGCAAAGGTATTCATTACCTTGATGCTATTGATGAGAATGGAATTCACTGGACTGCTGAATTGGATAACAAACAAGAGAAATGGTTAGTATATACTAAACTTTGGACCAGAGACCCTCAACATCCTTACGATTTATGAAAAACTATCGTATCAAAAAAGTAACAGACGGACACTCAACCAGATACTACCCACAACACAAAAGATATGGATTATTTTGGTATAATCTATTTGTAGATGAATATAGGGATGGTGATTATGATACATTTGAAGAAGCACAGAAGCACCTTTGTAATTATTTGAGGAAACCTGTGGTAGAATACCTTGACTTTGATTGTGGAGAACCCCAGTGACCGACATCAAACTCTGTAAGGATTGTAAGCACTACAAGAAAGATTGGTTTGAGCATCTTACTGGTGGTGGAGACCGATTTGATATGTGCCTCAATCCAGTAGTGAGTGAAAATCTGGTGACTGGAAAAGTTAAAGATCGTTTTTGTGATATGATGAGAATGGAATGGGGTAAATGTGGTCCAGAAGGTAAGTATTGGGAGGCACGGAAATAATGAAAGTTTATGATTACCGAATTGTAGAAGACCTCAATTTGAAAACTTTGAAACCTTATTTTTTTATTCAATGTTATAGTATTAAGGACCAAAAGTATTTCCTTTATTCAGATGCTACATTCCAAACACTTCAAGAAGCACAAGAAACAATACGACTACTGAGAAAATACAAAGAACCTTTATATCATTATGTGGAGTGATTGAAAATGACTGAAACTAAACCAATTACAAACAGAAGACCAACAAAAGAAGATGCTAATGGATTTGGATTGGTTCAGTATTATCGCAATGATTTTGGTGTGTGGGGATATGATTACTGGTATAATGTAAAAACAGATGGTTGGGCACACACATCAAATTGGAGACCTCAAAATGATTGAAATTGAAAAGCAGTATAAACTCACACTTACAGAAGACCAAACACGACAACTCCATTTTATGCTAAAAGCTAATAAGGAACTATTGGATATTGGGTCTGGGTATGACGAACTGCGACCACTTTATCGGGAACTAAAAGAACTCTTTGATACTGGAATACGATGAAGGAATGGAAACCTGAAAAGAATATCTCATCTCCTTGGGATGTTGATGTCTGGGAAAACAACATAGGACAACCAGTAAATCCTGAATTGACTGTAGATCCAGATTGGTATAGGTATAAAACTAAATTCCCTGACTATCAACTCACCATACCAAAACTATCTAACTGGACTTGTTATCTGTTTGGTGGATCTCCTGGTAATGGTATTGCTTATACTCCAGTAGAAGGAAAAGTGCCTAATAGGTTTGTGAGGTTTATGACGAGGATTTGTTTTGCTTGTACTTGGGTGAAAAATGACTGAAGAACAAATTCAACTGTTACGTCATCTCATCAAACAAGAGATTGATGCAGCACAAATTGATGGTATGGAACATGGTGCCTGGGGATGGGCAGACAAACAATTAGAAGAAGGGTGGAAATGCTTTCAGGAGAGTTTCGATGATGACTAAACATCCTGCAAATGACTGGGAGTTTAATGATCCTGTAGAAGAAGGCTTTGTTGATTGGTTTAATGGTTCTTATGGATCTTATTCTCTTCGCTCCGAATGGTTCTTTGGCGACTGTGAAGTAGAAGATGAAAAGACTCGTAAGGATTTGCTTTATAAATGGATTCATGCCGCCTATATTGCTGGCTATGCCCATAACATCAAATGAAAGATATGAATAAAATTCAACCTATTGTTCCTGATGAAGTTTTGGAAGAATGGTTAAGTGAATCTAATGCAGTACAATACGAAACTCCTATGACTGAAATCGAAGAACTGAAAGAACAAATCAAAGTACTCAATGCAAAAGTATCATTGCTTGAAGAGATTGAGAAAAAGAAACAATCACAAACTCTTTATACTTTGATTGAAGATTGGTGGTCGGATGTATTCACAACTCATAGTAGTTGGGATATGGAAACTTCTATTGATAGTTTGGTAGAACAAATTAAAAACTGGTTACCCAAAGAACAATCTGCTGCTGGGTCTCAAAATGCTTATGTTGAATGTACTGTAGAAGGATTCAATGATTGTCTTAATAAAATTAAAAGAAAACTACGATGAACTATCTTAAAAAGATTCTTTCACTCTTCATTCAAGGTTATAAAGATGGTCAACAGTCATGAATGCAGTACTAATAAACTCTTTATTAATGTTATGTCTTGAGGGGCAATACATTTGTGAAAGGAGTCATAATCCTCCACCAATTAAGTATTATGAACCCGATAAGGCATGTTATGTAAACGGTGTATTCTATCAACAATGTAAAGGACATGAACCTCACTGAAAAAGCAAAGATTTATAAAAACGTTTGGTGTTGTGCTTATCAAAGACGTTACATGTATAGAGGTACACCAAGAGAACAACGTGAGCATGAAACAATTCTAATGTGCCTGAATATGAAAGATGCTAAGTGGGAGTATTTTGATAGTGATAAAACATATCCAACCATTCGATAGGACACTTGTTTAACTGGCCACTCAGTCATCCATTTCATCAACAAAGGCATTATAATAACTATATCAACAAATTCACCATGAACCGAAAGTATCTGATCACTGGTATTGTATCTCTTGCTTTTATTGTAGGATGGAATGCTTTACTAATTCAAAGAGATAAGAAGATGTTTGATTCTTATGATCAGGCATGTGCTCAGATTCACTACAATCACCCTAACTGCCGTTACGCAATTTGATTACGATGAATAAAGAATTTCATGGATACATTGGACACCTTGCTATTCTGAACTCTGGTAAAACTGTAAAGATTCTTGCAGGTCAAGGTCAAAAACTTTATGTGAAAGATAATGATGGTAATGTAAAAGAATGTGATAGAAATGAATTAAATTATGTTTTTGATTTAATTTAATTAAAAAAAGCCTTTTTTAAATATAGCTGTGTGATTTGTTTATCGTATAATGTTATTGTTATATGATGATGTTATACCCTTATTACCCTCTGATTCCTTGTGTTTTTGATTCCTTTAAACCCTCTGATATCCTCTGATTCCTTGTGATTCCTTGTGATCTAAGCGTGCAGGCTATCACACAACCGCAAAAAAGTCAAGAGACCCCCGAAAAATATAAGGAGACGGACACAAAAATCTCGACGAGATGCGCGGCAATATCATATAAGTCTCTTCGAGATTATACAATAACATCATAATCTAGTCGAGATATCATCATACAATCATATAACACTAGTATTATATCATCGAGATTCGCACTAGATTCACATCGAGATTCGCACTAGATTCACATCGAGATTTCATCATACAATCATATCGAGATTCACATCTAGATCACATCGAGATTCACATCGAGATTCACATCGAGATATCATGATATCATTATAAAGTATCACAATATTTCATACTAGATTCATATATAATTCATCATGAATCTAGACGCACTTGACATCGCATCGAGATTCATGTATACTATACACATAGTTTCCAGGAAAGGTTCTTATGGTCAACTCTTACCTATCGACACAGAAAACACGATACAGGATCACATTAGAGCTTAACGTACTCGAAGACTTCAATCCTCATCAAATTGATTGGGAGAAAGCACTTGATCTTCAACCAGCAGAAACTATTAAATCATATGTTGAGAATCTATCAGCACCTGATAGATGGTAGATTATTAATTAAAACAAAAATATTATAATACCCTTCTACTTCTTTGTGGGAGGGTATTTTAGTATACATTTACCAAAGCATGGCAGTGATTGTGACGGATCTGGAACTGTCCACCAATCCACCCAACTGCCCCCAGATCGGTTATATTACTCAGGTACTCAACAAATGCACCTCAATGAGGTATCCAAACGTTGCCCCGATTAGTTTCTGCAAAGCAACTGATCGTTCCCAGGAATTCTGCAAACAAATTAATAACATGTACAAGGAAGGGTATACGACCGAGCAGATTGCAGAGGAATTGGATATGAGTAAGACCGCAGTTCGCTATTATTACTACGGCATTCACAATTGCTCTGAGGCGCATTTTCACTGGAAAAATGCATTTGATGCAAACAAAGCAGTTGGTTATATTCAGTACAGTCTGAATCAGATCCGAGTTGGGACTGCTGTGCCGATCTGATAACTGTCCACCAATCACCCCATGGGCTCTGTGGGGTGATATCTTTAAAAAGTACTGAGGAACCAACCCATGACAGTAACCACCTTCGCTGAGTACTCTGCCCAACAGGAAGCCCGTAAGAATATTGGTCTCGCTGTTCTGGGTCACACTTACGCTCTGTGTGAAGCATTGCTGCAGAACTTTATTGAACGCAATAATGGTAGCGATGGTGGTTATAATTTCTATCCAGAAACTGGTAAAAAGTATCATAAGATTGTGATGGAAACTGGTTCAGGTTCACGTAGTGTACATTGCTTCATTGATAAGAAGACTGGTGAAGTTTATAAGTCTGCATCCTGGAAGTCTCCTGCTAAAGGTGTTCGTTATGATCTTCGTTTGATTAAAGATCGTGAATGGCTTCTGGAGAATGCTGATTGGGCTGGTGGATATCTTTATCTTCGTTAACTTATAATCTCGACGAGGTATACATCAAGTCATCATAATCTCGTCGAGATATCACACATTACATCTAGATTTAAACTAGATCACACATATAATAATAAGCTTTAATCTAGACTCATACTCAAAACCGACAAACCAATTCTACAACAAAACAGGAGGCTAAGTCAAGTGACTGAAGAAACCATGGATCTTTTCATCGCACACGAAGAGTCAATGAACCGAGAGACTAGTATCGATGAAGCATTTGATCTTGCTATCGAAGAACTAGCAGCAGATCTCGAAGTTACTGTTGATTATTACATGATGGAGTTCATGTGATCATGTTTCAAACTCAAACCATTGATAGTAAAACAATGAAAACAGCAAACACTTTCTACTGGACATTCATCGAAACTCTGATTATTAATGTTGCTACTATCGCCGCAATCGTTGTGGGAGTTGTACAATATGCGATTAATGCATTTAATGAGAATGAAGGGAAAGAAAAGGTTCGTAAAGTAACTCAAACTGTTCTGCGGTTCGTTGATAAGATCATTACCACACTTCAGGAGAATATTGATACTGATAGGCCAGTTGTGCAAGTGTCCACTACATCCACCAAAAGCACACGAAAGGTGCAATGATACTCAAGTCGTCAGGAATTCATCCATGAAAGACATTCGCATTCGTGTTGAAACTTACGATGGTTTGTGTACTATTTGGTATGAACGTTCAAAGTTAAAGAATGCCTGCGATGTTATCAGCAAGCGTGTGTACAATCAGCTTTGCGGATTGAACATTAAAGAAGTTAACGTGTCCGTTATTGGTGATCCTGTGACGGTCTGAGAGGTGGCACAAGGGGGGTTGCAATGCCCCCCGATCTGATCCATACTACCTGAGTCAACGCAATTCACCCCATGCGTAAGATCGAACGCCAGATGAACGCCGCGATCACTTCTGAAAAGGATTGGCGCTGCGATAACACCGAGGTTCGTAACATTGACGGTGTTTCCTATGTGTACCTCTACGGTCACAAGATCGCTGAGGTTGGTGATACCTGGATGCGTATCTTTGATGGTGGGCATCAAACTAACACCACCAAATCGCGTTTGAATGCACTTCTCTCTGCTCACGGAATCGGTTCCGAAAGTGTATTTCAAAAGAACTTCGAATGGTTCTTCCGTGATGCAATGGGTGGTATTCTTCCTTTCTTCTCTGGTATGCGTCTTAACTGAATTTAATTGGGGACCAATCAGGTCCCCTTTTTTTATATTAATTTTTATATTATTTCACGGCAGGATCCGTGACGACCATTTCATCAGCAGGCTTACCCCAGCCCTCGTTCGCTTAGGCTTACCCCAGCCCTCGTTCGCTTGTGAGGCCATTATAAGCACCGCAGGCGCTGCTGGTGGCCGCCCTGGACCACTTCGTGGAGTGTCCACCAAACCCCCCAGGATGCCCCTGGAGGGGGCATAATACATTCATGCAAAACAAACACCTCGAACACCCCGAAGACACCATCCTGAGCGGCGATCTGACCGTTCTGGATTGGTTTACTGCTGAGGGTGACCTTTCCGTTAAGATTGATGGTGCCCCCGCAATTGTCTGGGGTACAGATCCTGCGACTGATTCGTTCTTCGTGGGAACCAAAGCTGTTTTCAATAAAAAGAAGATTCGTATTGCACACTCTCATGAAGAAATTGATTCGTTCTATGAGGGTGAGGTTGCGACTATTCTTCACGCTTGCTTTGATTGCCTTCCTCGGCACGATGGTATCGTTCAAGGTGACTTTATTGGTTTTGGCGGTTCTGATGAGTATCGTCCCAACACGATTACTTACAAGTTTGGTGAAGTAATCGATCAGGATGTTATCATCGCTCCGCATACTCTGTATGCAACCGATGGTGAACTCAAAGATGCTTACACTATCATGGACATGGTAGACATTGAGATCTTTGATGATACTGAGCGCGTGAAGTTCGTGCAACCTAACGCTTACATTCTGTATGATCAACCTTCGTTCGCAGATGTAAAAGAAATCGTAGAATTTGCCCGTCAAATGTCTACTGCGTGTGAGTTCGTTCAGGGTAAGCAACTCGCTGAACTGAAGAAGCAACTCAATGCAATCATTCGTGAGGGGCGTCCTGTTACTGATGAGGATTCGTTTGATTGTGATCCTAACCTGATTCGTTTGTGGTTGCTGGTGAAGTCGATTAAAGATGATTGCCTATTCTTGTGCCGCAATGATGGTCCTGCAGCATACGTGAACGGCAATCGTATTGATGCTGAGGGTTACGTGATGACCAATGAGTTTGGTATGTTCAAACTCGTGAATCGTGAAGTCTTTAGCTATCACAATTTCAACAGCGGACGTTTCCAGTGTGCCGCCTGAGGCACTGTCCACCAAACCCCCCAGACCCGCCCTGGGGGTGCAATACTATAAGAGTCAACAACGGAGGCACCCATGTTTGATGAACTCTGGAGCGAAATCCAAGACATGCCTGGTGAAATCTACGATCTTGACATTCCTGAACTCAAGGAAGAAGATTTCAACATGACTGAGTACATTAACGGCGACTACGATTACTGAAGATGAGTAAGTTCGTGATCGGTGTTATCGTTGGAATCGTTCTATCAACAGTCGGTTTCAACGGTATAGCACAGATGGGTAATCGTGCTATCGGTGGTATTCAATCCTTCGCTCAAAACACTGCACAATGAACAACATTAAAGAGTTCTTCACTGACTCTGAGTGGGATCTCATCTACAACTTCATCGGTAATGCACTCGATGATGATTTGTTCGATCCTGATGAAGTTTATTCTATTCGTCGTAAGATTCACACTATCTTTGCTGAAGACTGATGCAATTCCAAGTTACTGCAATCGAGTTTGATTTTGATGATAAGTGTCCCTATTGTGGTGATCCTCAATCCCCAGAACACGATGCAGAATGTGATGGATTCTTGGAGTTTGATTATGTCACTC
>Ga0222712_10000902_pt1 | contig 37947 bp, 43 predicted proteins | sample C33_657DmetaG_FD_165043 | JGI IMG/M metagenome (GOLD analysis project Ga0222712, IMG submission 165043) | Estuarine water microbial communities from San Francisco Bay, California, United States - C33_657D | ecosystem: Environmental > Aquatic > Marine > Unclassified | place: USA: California... | reverse complement strand
CAAGGTGGGTTGTTAATGCTGGAACTACATTAACAGTTGAAACTGTTCGTATTAATAACAATGGGCCAAGCGTTAACCTTGCCCAAACCACATTCGGGGCTGCCAACAAGTTCCGCATCTACAAATATCGTACCGCTTGATGTTCTTCGACTCAATCATAGCATTCATCCGCACGAACTGCACAAAGGGTCGTAGGGAGTGCTTTGCTTGGGAATCGGATTGCCTAGAGAATTACATCATCTGGGCGTTCAGCAAGAAGGGTCTGCTGGTGTCAATCAAGGACAGCAAGATTAGTGGTGTTGCTGTGGTCTATCCCCTGCACAAGCCATTCGGTGGGGAACTGACCGACCTCTTGCCCAGCGATAACGATTTGACTGCTCCAGAGGCTTCTAGCGACCTCTGCGTTATGGACTGGATAGCGACAGACGCTGAATCAAGAAAAGACCTCATAGGTCAATTTCAGACCAGATTTCCGAACTGGGAGAACCAAAACAAATACGGAATACAGTTTGGCAAATCAAAACTTTTAACTAATAAATACATGAACATCTTGAAAGGACTTAACTAACATGGGCGTAGCAGAAGGAATTATGGCGGCAACATCATTGGCTGGTGCTGTCGGAAGCAAGCCAAAGGGCATCCAAGCCCCTGCCCAACGCTCTTACCTAGGTGAAATGCAAGATGCTTTGCGTTCACAGGGCAAGATACAAGGTGACCTCCTTGACCTAGAGCGTCAGTACACACCCCAATGGCAACAACTCCAGCAGGAGACGCTGATGGGGCAGATGGGTACTATGAACGCCCTGTACGGACAGGCTGGACAGTACTCGCAAGGTCTTCAGAACGCTTACCTTGGTATGCAAGCCCCTATCTACGGACAGGTTGGCGAGGCATCCAGAAACGCATACCAGCAGACTCTTGACCCGACAACGGCTGGCTTGTATACTACTATGGCTAACCAAGCCTCACAAGGTTTGGCTGATGGTCGAAACCTGTCAGACCAAGAACTTCGTATGGCTCAAGGTAACGCTAGGGCGGCTATGGCGGCTAGGGGTATGCAGTTCGGCAATCAAGCAATTGCGGCTGAAGTCCTTGGTTCATATAATCTTGCTAACTCCAGAGAAGATAGGGCTAGACAATACGCTGGACAAGTTTACGGAATTGGGCAAAACAATGCGGCTCAGGCTATGTCAATGTATGGTCAACCTCTCATGTCCCAGATGAATGCACTTAGTCCTGTTGGTCTTCTTGCTTCTGCTGGTCAAATGTCTCAAGGATTGGGTGCTAAACTATTCCAGCCAGAGTCACAATACAACGCTGGTATCTATGGTGCTAACCAGTCCAATCAAATGCAGACGCAACTTGCTAACGCTCAAGCACAGCAGGGTTGGGCTTCTGGAATGACATCAATGATTGGAAATCTTGGTAGTGCCTACCTAAAGAATCCTAATCTAGTTGGAGGAAGTGGAGGCGGTAACTTTGACCAAAAAAGTTATGACAACGCAATGAATCAAACGTTTACTATGCCGAATTACTCTAACGCTATTAAATAATTTATGGCAATGTTTCAACAATATCAAGGCGGTATAGCCCCAGTCCAAGGTATATCCGAGGCTGGTGCTAGAATCGGTCAAACGGCTGGAGCAGGACTTGCTGACGCTGGAAAGTCCTTGGCAGAAGGAATACAGGCTTATCACGAAAACACCGCTAAGTGGGATATGGCTTCGTCGGAGGCTGACGTGCTTGCTGGTCAAATAGCAAAAACTCAGTCTTTGTTCTTGTCGCACCCAGCGTACAAGCCACTTGCTGACGCTCTTTCCCCTTACGTTGACGAACTATCTAAGGTAAAAACCTTGTCGTTGCCTAAGGCTCTTGCCGTGCTTAATTCAGCAAAGGCAGGGTATTCTGGCACAATGCAACAGTTTCCCTTGTACGATGCTGTCAGAAAAGAACGTGAATACGGAGTGTTTGGTGAAGGTGCTACAGACCCTAACAACACTACTGTCGTTAGACAAGTGCCTGTGGGAACTGCACCAAAAGACCTTATCTGGGATTATACGACAACCCTTGATAAGAATATTTTTGCGGCTAGTTCTTATTACGACAGGTACAAACAGGCAAACCCGTCAGTTAAATTGAGAGACAAGACGGACTGGCTTAAGTCTTGGCTTTCTACTCTTCCGTCTCAAATCGCAAACGACACTAAGGTTGAACCTTTTGTCAGACAGAAGGCGATTGAAAACATCAACAACGCTGTCTCAAAAAACCTGTTCAAACTTAGAGATACAAAAGATTACTATTCTGATAATCCTAGGGAAATTCCTGAGTACAACAATCCTAATGCTCCGCTTCCGTCTTCAATAAATAGGATGGCTCAAATGCCAGAAGCACCTGCCAGTCCTTACGGCAACTTCTCAGACAAGCCTATTGACAAGTACCATATTAATCCAGTTACTGGTGCATTGGAAGTGCTTCCTCCTGCTCAGGATTGGAGAAAGCCGATGGATACGATTGTTACTACGGCAGATGGAATTACCAGAAAAGTACCGACAAGAACCGAAAGTGGCGTTAACATTTACCTTCCTGACTCAACTGGTCAAATTGCTCCGTATTCCCCTGAGGTTTATGCGTACGCAGAAGCGGCTGGCGTTTCAGCAAAAGACTTCGTTGACGGACAGCAAGCGTCTGGTCTTAGCCTAGACCAGTACTACCTTTCAATAACAACACCTGCTGGTGAGGTTAGTCCAAACATTGCTATACCAGACAGAGGTACTCCTGCCGTGCCTGTGCCTGTTGCTCCTGCACCAACCCCTGCCAAGCCAACCCAACCTGTAACCCCGCCTGTTGCAAAGCCATCTACAGAGCCTAAGGTTTCAGCACCAACCCCTGCGTATTCTGGAAAAGCACTAACCCCCGCCCCTGCCCAAGCCCAAGCACCAGCCCCTGTTAAGGCAACTGCTCCCGCTAGACCCGCCCCTGCCTCTGCCCCTGCTCAAGCCACAGCCCCTGCTACACAGCCTGAGGTTGTTATTCCTGAGCAACTTGCTCCGACTGAACCTGAGCCTCAGGCTCAACAGGAACAGGTAAACATACCTGAGCAACTTAAGCCTTCCGAGGAGGTTCAGGCTAACGTAGCACCGAGTTCACCGCCTACTAAGTCTACATCAATAGCACCGAATGCACCAGACCCAGACGCTCCGCAGAGAAAGTATGATGAGCCTATGTTTGGCAAACTTTCAGTTGCAAGAGGAAGTTACGACGAAGCATCTGGCAGACCAGCATCTTCCGCTTACACAATCGCTCCTGATTCAGAAAGATATCAGGTAAAAAGAGGAGAGCAAATCTGGCAAATCGGAAACAGAATGGGCGTTCACCACGACGCTGTGGCTGAACTTAACGGACTCCCTGTTAACATAACGCCTGACGAGTTGTGGAGAGTTGCAAAACAACGTGGTGGATTGTACATACCAAAGAAGGTAAACAAGGAAGACCTTCCAGAGAAACTCAGAAACAATCCAAGAATCGTGATGAATGGTTCTTCTGGTGGAAGATTTGCGGCTGTCCTTCCTCCTGACCTTTCTCGATATACAGACAAGAAAGCAGAGACACCCCAAGAAACGACAGACACTTCTTACAAGCCGTCTGCTCCTCTTGGCTCAAAGGAAATCACACCTGTTGGGGAAGGTGTTATTTCTCCTGAACAAGATGAAGCAAATAGAGTTGCTTCTGGAATGTCCAAGGATGACTGGGCTAAGGTTAAGGTTTCAAGAAGCCATATACAAACCCAGAAAAACGAGGCTTGGAATAAGAAGTACGCTTACTCTGGCTCTCTCGATTGGCTGAGAACAATGCGTGATTCCGTTGCTGACGGAAAGTCTGAGTTGGTTGACTTTGGTCCTTATGGTCAATGGGAAAGCATACACCCAGAAGCGGCACTTGGAGTTGAAGTTGGATTCGATGCCGCAACTATTCTGTTTGGTGCAACTAAGACAAATAAGATTATACAGGGAAAGAAACTCATCGACAGAGAAAAGATGGTTACCGAATCGGCAAAGAAGGCATTCGAAGCCATACAGAAGTCCAGAGCAGAAGCACTTGCCAAAGGTCCGAAGATGATAGGTGCTGGAGGTCAGGTTGGTGCAACACTTGAAAGAAGAACCGCACAGAGACTCGCAACCGAAGAAGCAAAGTTGTTTGAAGATGCACTTAAGAAGGCTGGCGTTACTGTCGATGCCGACATAAAGGCTAAAATTGCTGGAATGAACAAGGATGTCTACCTGCAAATGGCTAAGACAACTTTCTGGACTTCGTTCTTTGAGGGCATGTATGGAACTAGAAACGAGTCTCCTTATAACGCAAATAGCGACCCTGAGACTAGAGCCTACCTAAATACAACATTAGATGGTGTTCGTAAATTGAGAACTGGATACTTCCCCGCTGGACTTGGACAGGGAGAGGGATGGTTTGGTGTTAATGAAGCACTTGGTGGCTGGACTCCGTTGACAGGAAAAGAGCAAATCGACATAGTTAAATACCTTGACGAAAAGATTGCCCAAGGACAGGTCAAACTAGATAACTACGATGCCTCCTATAAAGCGGCGTTTACGGACTTGGCAGACAACCAGAAACTTCTCTCAAGATACGCAGACATCTCCAGTGGTTCGCCAAACGCAAACGACGTAGATACCGCATACAAGCCATCTGCTCCTCTTGGTACAAACACCAGCATAATTGGCTCAAAGTCATTTGAGACAGAAAGAACTACAGATGAAAAGCGTATGATGCTTCGCAATTTCATGCAGAAAAGGCTTGGTTATGTCCCTCAAGGATTTGACTCAATGTTCAATACTCAATTCCCTGAGGCTACGTTAAAAATGCAAGAAACTCCTTATGGCGTTATGTATCATTCTGGAGGAGAATGGAAGCCTTTGCCTACGTCGAAGGGCAATACATCGTCATTTAGCGATGTTGCAAAGGAAAAGTCTGTCACGTTTGGTGAACCTCTTCCGAGTGGAGGCTTCAAGCCAACTGAGTTCATAAAGGGTTCTGGTATAAAGTTAGGTGGCATTGGTTCGTTTGGTTCTGCTGAAGCGGCTAGCAAATTCCGAGAAACATACCCTAAGTTGATAGCGGCAAAGAAAATTGCCAACCAACTTAAGGAACTTAATGAACAGACCTTCCGTTCATTTTCGCCAGACAAGTGGGGTACAGCGGCTGCAAAAGTTTCACAACTTATTGCTAGCATGCGAGTTGCCTTAATTGGTGTAGGTTCTGTTTCTGACTATGAACAGCAACTTATGAAAGAATTGGTGCAAGACCCAACTGCTTTCTTCTCCTTGCAGTCAACTACACGTGCTAAATATAATGCAATGCTTGAAAAAATAGAAGACGAATTGCAAACAATGCCACAATCTTTTGGTTTGACTGTTGAGTTGGACAAGGATAAGGCTGATGAATTGCAAGCGGCTAGACGAGCATATCAAGAGTTTACAGGTTGGAGTCAGTTGTCACCTCAAGAACGTGCTAAAATCAAAGCATCAATAAAATAACAAAATGGCAGACATCTTCGAGCAAAATCCCATCATATCAGACCCACTTACAGAAAGTGGTATAAATGCTTCAATTAAGCAATATACTGGGAATAGGGAAATAGATGCATATATTGATTCTCTGCCCGAAGAGGAAAGAGAAGATGCCGTAAAACAAATAGTCGCACCGAAGACTGGTGCTGAAGTATGGGCTGACATGCTTGCGGCTGACAAGGCTAAGGTTAAGTACGACCCTAGTTATGAAGACTGGCTGAAATATCACGAATACAAAAAGAACGAAGAATCAGACGTTCTCGATTTGCTTACAACATCTGGGGCACATATATACGAGTTGTTCACAAAAGGTGCTGAAGGTGCAATGGACGAGCCTTCAAAGATTCCAAGAAGCACAGCAGAGGCTTTTGCACAGGGAACTAAAACAATGTACGGAATGCTGGCTATGTCCCAGAACTCCGCATCTCCTCAGGCTAGATTCTTCAACGCAATCAATGGCGTAGAGGAAAACAGCCAAGAGGCTTACAACGAGTTCTTGAGAGCAAGAGAAGTCAATCGAGAACTGAACGACCTATGGGATGGCACTAAAACGATGATTATGGACAAAGACCTAATCAACCATGATTTCGTCCAAGCGGCTGGTACAGTAGCAGACCCTTCTTTTTTAGTTCCGTTTGGCAAGATTGGAACTGGTGCGGCTCGCTTCATAGGTATGGGAGAAAAGGCACTCATACTTGGGGCTAAAGTTGAAGCAGTTAAGGCAAAAATCTTGGGCGGTGCGATTAAATGGGGAGTCGGAGCACCTATAGAAATGTTTGGACGTGCAACAAGGGGAACTATAGATTTTGGAATTGAAAAAGGTGGTAGCATGTTCGAAACAGCAATTGGCGTTTCGGCAAAGGAGTTTGAGGATACTGTTAAGTCAACGATGCGTGTTGGTGGTATTGGCTCTGTCGGTGCTGGTGCTGTAGGGTATAGCATACCTTACGCTTCAAGCATTACTGGTGCGTATACACTTGGAGGTGCGGCTGTTGGCGTTGGAGAAGCAATAGGTGCAGTCGGAAACAGCATGATGAGAGGTCCAAGAGGCTTCTCTTCATACGCCGCTGATGCGTTGAAAGCGTCAGCAAAGGAAGGTGCTCAACTCAGCAATCACGCTCGAAATCTTTTGAAGATAATCGACAAATTTGACCCGTTTATTTCTTACGTAGGTGCTATCGGTGAAGGTTCGTTCAAGGGTGGAACAATAGGTTCTGCCCTAGGCTATTGGTCTGATGGAAGAAACGGCTTCTGGTCTGGAATGGGTGCTGGTATGGCACTTGGCTCTGTCGGTGCTGGGACTGGAAAGGCTATATCAGATATCGTCGGTGCAACCAGAGACTTGCATGCTTCTATTTCAGCAAAGTACATCATAGAGGCTATGAAGGACATGAACCCAGAAGAGGCTATGCATTGGGAAAATGCACAAATCTTTGCTAGGGCTAACGGGTTTAACCTAGACGGAATTATTGCCGCAAAGGACAGAATCCATCCAGACACATCAATCCGTCTGTACGATGGAAACATGTACGACAAGATGCTCATAAAGAACGGCATCGACCCCAAGACAAAGGACGGATTCATCATCCTTCCAGACGGAGAGATGGTTCTTGGTAAGAGACAGTTCAGTATGCACAACGGCTTCGTCATCGAAAACAAGGCTACTGGTGGCTCTAGAATTTACATCAACGCAGAATCGGCAGGTAGACCTACGCTTGGTCACGAAATATTCCACTCGCTGTTGCGAACAAGCCCGCTTAGACATCTGTACATCAAGAGCCTTCAGGGTCTTATCATTGGTGAGCGAGATGAAACTGGCAAGTTCACCAACAGACCAGTCGTTGATTGGAATGAAAGCAAGCAATTCTTCAGAAGATATCTGAAGGCTGAGGCTGGCGACGACGCAAAGGCTTACCAAGACTCCTTAGCCAGACTTGAAATGGCAGAGAAGGCTTATGAAAAAGACGGCACTTTGCTGATGGATGCAGACCTAGGAAGACCTATGCTTGAACATCTTTCGGAGGAGTTCGGGTCTTATTACTACAGTCATATGCTTATGGATAAGCCTATTGATTGGATGTACAAGGGTGGTGAACTAGGTGGCATTAGAGGAGCACTTGAGTCTGCTACAATGATGTGGCTCAAGCATTCCCAAAGCAGGGTTGGCGACGTTGCAACACAGTTCAACTTCAACAGAACATTCAAAGACCCTGTGACTGGTCTTGATAAGCCTGTCACGATAGACCAAGTCTTTGCACCTTTGAAGAAGGGAATCTTCGGTCAGACTAAGACGGAAAGAATAATCAACCCTGCACTTGAGTCGTTCTTCAAGGACGTGATGCGTATGCAGTTGAAGGTGAATGAAACTGGAGGCTTTGACATATCCAAGATGAGCAAGGATTCCCAGAAGGCTTTCATTGAGGGCAATGGTCTTGATGGCGTGTATGAAAAGGGACTTGACGGAAACTACAAGCCGAAGAGCGAAGCACAGATAAAGAAGGAGAACAGGCTGAAAGCAAAGGAAGTTCACAAACTTCTGATGAGCGTACCTGCCAATAGACGTACGTTCAAGATAGACGCAGAAGGAAACATCAGAGGTCCGTTTAGCGATGAAATCCTAGACTTGATGGTGAACTCTGGTCACGTCAGTAGGGAGATGGTCAACAAGATACGCCTATTCCAGAACGTAGCAGAAGGAAAGATGCAAAGCAACGTCGTAGATTTCGGTGGCATCGGTGCTACGATGGAAACGATTGGCGACGTAAGCAACCCTCAGAGAGTCAAGGGCAAACTCGTTCCATTCAAGATGCGTACTGGAGTGGCATTCGGTGTTGATATAAAGATATCAGCCAACGGAGAGTTCCAGTTCAAGGCTAACATGTTGGACTACGACAACATCCAGACACGTGCCAACAACACGTGGAGCAACCCCGTAGTCCAGATGCTTTGGAGAGGAAACCATACGGATTATATGACAGACCTGTATAGGTATCTTGAGAACGCATCAAAGACTCCAAGTGAAGGCAAGATTCCGTCTGAAAACCTCTGGGTGGATGGCAAGGGTGCTGACAGACGCAACGCACTCCATCAGGTTATGGGCATGGCTAAGGGTGAGGCTGACGTATACCTCAACTCTCCTAGCGGTGAAATAGCAAGAAACCACCTGTCTACAGTTTTCTCGTTCAGCATCAACAGAATGACGCACGTCAGGCTTCGTGACCAGAAGATGCCGTTTGTTTTTAACAACGCCTACAACGACATCAAGTTGAACTTCCATCCAAACGAAGGAAGAGGAGAGGAAACAGTCAGGGGTACTGTATATAAGCATCCCTCTGGATACACGTTCTTGGTCAAGAAGCCTGAGTCACAGCGTTCAGACTCCAGACCTTACGGAAGCGTTGAGGTGTACGATGACAGGGGAATAAGGCTTGGACTGTTCGATGATATGCAAAAGGCTTCTGAAGCCGCATTGAAAAACGCCAGAAAGAATCCTCCGATGGTTCTTAACCACCCTGACAACAGAGGAACGGCATTCGGCAACGAAGCAGAACTTAGACATTTTGCCGCAGATAGAGGATACAACCATTTGGGATACGTGCATGCTACAGAGGCTAAAAACGTAAACGTGTTTGACCTGCACTTCCCTACAAAGAACAGAGGTAAAAATCCTGCTGGAATTTATTTCAGAAGCAGAGGTGCTCTTGATAATATTAGCGAGATGAAGACTTTTGGTCCGAATCTTGTTACTGCTCATCTCAGCATACATAATCCTTGGGGACTTGATGGTAATGTTTACAATAAAGATGGTACTGTCGCTCGTAAAAACAAAATAACTCCTGAACTCCTGCAAGACTTAAGGTTCTTGCTTCAGAAGGTTCAGTCAAAAAACTCAGCACTTAGTGACGCTTGGGTTGAAGGAAAGGTTGCTATGCTTGAAAGAACCAAGTCGTTTACGCAACTGCAAGTTGATGGAGTCGGTCCTTACGAACTGCGTGACCTTCTCGTAAAGCATGGCTACGATGGTCTTAACGACGGAATGGATATGGCTGTGTTCTTCCCTGAGCAGATTAAGTCAGACAAACTCGTAACGCACGATGCCAATGGAATTCCTATTCCTAAGGCTGAAAGATTCGACAGACGTTCTGCCAGTATCAATCGCTCACCGAATGAAGGTAGAGGAGAACTTCCTATAATAGATAGCCTTGAAGCCGATGAAGCCAGAAAATTAGGAAACGTATTTCTTACAAAAAGAATGCAGGAGTTTGTTGGTGACAGAAAAGTTGTTCCTCAAACTGCTGATGAAGGCTTTATCGATTTTATCAAAAACTTTAAAGAAGGTGATATAAATCAACAAACAGCATTAATGATGTTAGACGAAATGTCTAAAGAAATGTTTGGAGGTCTTGATAGACAAACTAAAAGATTAAGACTTGAAGAATTAACAGCAAAATCTATTTCAATTTTTGAAAAGGAAAATTCTAAATTTAAAGGGCTTTACAAATCATTGCCAGACAGACACCTAAAAACATATCTTTCACTTAGCGAGTATGCTGAGTACAATAAACTTGAGTCAGACCTAGCCAAGAAAGCACCAGACAAGCAACTCCATAGTCAGTTTACAATTAATGCGGCTAAAGATTTTGCAAAATCAATAGAGGATGCAAAAAAATGGGTAAAAAAGGCTAACCCTCAATACAACGATTTTGCTGGATACATAGCAGAAAATATACCTATGCGTGAATATTATCAACACGCTGTATATTCAAGGCAATTTAGAACTGGAGAACCTGTTGTAGTCGTAGGAGTTCACGGAACAAAAACATCTGAAGGATTTCTTAAAGACAAAAAATACGTTAATTATCATGACCCAAGGTCTTCACGTCTAGCCTCAGGTGAAATGAGAGGTGCTTTTTTTGCATCATCTGATGCAACTGTTTTAAGTAAAGAATACCAAGGGTACAGTAATAAATCAGGATATGACATTGCTAAATCAGCAATAAGGTTTGATAATCCTCTTGTTGTCGATGGTCAGTTTACAGATATGATGAAACCCACCGAGAAGATTCTTGGTGAAGCAATTGATAAAGGACATGATGGCGTTATTTATATAAACCAAATGGATGGCGGTGGTCTTGATGTGTCGTTTTTTGTTCCTGTTGATAATGCTAATTACCATCAGCGTATGATTGGTAGCACCCGTGATAAATCTATTGCTGGTGCTTCGTATGAACCACTACCACGTGGAAAAGGAATTACTAATAGAACAGTTAACCTGCATCCGAACGAAGGTGCTGGAGAGGCTGTTAACTTCAGAAGCACGAAGAAGTTCGAACCGCAGTACAAGGATTCATACATAGGATACGGAGGATACTATCTTCCTGTGGGTGCTGACCCATTCCCGATGATTGACATCAGGGATTACGACAAGGGGTTTGACGGAAAGCCAATAAAGTTGTCACCAAACAACATGCCACACGCCTCAAAGGATACGTTGTACACGTACATGCGGTGGCATCTTGAGTACAACAAGCCTTTGTACGTTAAAGATATTCTCACATTCCTAGACCAACAAGGAAGTTCAGTTCACTCAAACATAGCAAGAAGTTATTGGTCCAATTGGGCTAAGACGATGCTTTCACTTGGCTCTCAGAAAGAACTGAACAGAAGAATAACCCTTGGTAGCGGCAAGGAGTCGTATGCATCTACGATTGAAACTGTGCTCGGTCTGAAGCAAAGTTCATCAACCAAGACGCACGTAGACCCACGAAAGAGCAACATCTCTCTTGAGGAGGTTGAGCGTCTTGAGGCAGAGCAGAACAACAAGAAGAAGAAAGAAGATGGAGAAGAGTCTGAGCCAGAAGACGTTGGTGATGAGTTCGGAGACACAACGTCAACTGGAAGACTTGAAAAAACTGGAGAAGAGCAGAAACTAGACAAAGCACCCTATACAGTAAAGTTTGCCAGAGCCGCTACACAAACATTCCAACACCTCACATTGCAACAGATTGTTGACAAGATGTTCGACAGGGAGAGAAACATCCCAGAGGTGTCAACTAAGGGTGATGCTGAAAAAGGAAACCTGCACACGACAATTTCAACATCTCAATCTCAGTTGATAAGAAAGGCTCTGTCTGGTCACTCATTCGAAGGCGTTGCACTTGAGGAAATCTTCCACAGTTTCGAGACGAGAATAAACTCAGACGCTGTAAACAGAGATTCCAGCGGATGGCTTAAGCAGATAGTTTCACAAGGCGAAGGCAACGTATCAGGTCGCCCGTGGCAAATTGCCGTGGAGAACTTCATCAAGGTTCAGGAAGACCAAGTCAGAAACGACCCTACTGCCGTTGACCCTATACTGAATGCGTACGCAAGAATGCTCAAACTTCAGGTTGAAGTTGCCAAGAATACCTTCGCCAAGAACACCAAGAACGGGAAGATATCAAACATGTGGGACTCAAGCGTTGTCGAGCACAATGCTAACTACATAAAGGTAGACCCTCAAACTGGCGAGGTGAAACTTAAAAGCGGAAGAAATAAGTTGAAGAAAAACTGGGAGGTTCTCTGGCCTGAGGCTGGCTCAGAAGGAACGCAAATGTCTCCATCTCAGATGGCACTAGACATGGGGCAACTCACGTCATTCGGCATTTCGGCAAAAGGGCTTAACAGGGGACAGAGTGCATACAGATTCAAGTACCCGCATGAGTTTTTCATCATATTGATGAATGACTCAGATATGCTTTCTAAACTCACATCAATAAAGTACGACCCAAATCTGCTTTCAGCACTTGATACCGAAGCGGTCAAGGGAGGCTTTTCTCCAAATGTTGCTTCATTGCACAACCAGATGTCAATGGACTTGGCTAGGTTTGTTAGCGTAGATGGTCAGCCTAGGTATTCAATGGTCAATCAAATGCTAGAGGAGGCTATCCGTATAATGGACTTGAACAGAAGAGGTTCTCACGGGCTTGACCTGAACGTGCATGACGAGAGCACGGATATCAAGAGGGTTTCGCTTGGTCTTAATCGTGACAATCCTACGGCGTTCCTTCCTGAACGTCCGCATGGTGTCATAACGGATTCCGAAAAGAACCTAATCGCAATGCATAGAACAGCATTGGAAGCATGGAAGGCTAAGGGAAAAGGAGAGAACTTCCTTGAAGGTCTTTCTGATTGGGAAGCGTGGCAGGAACTGAAGAACCACCCAGACAACGAAGCCCATTGGAGATGGTTCTACGGACCTGAACAGGGAGGAACACAATTTACAGAAAGAGCAGAGTCACAGGTTATTGGAGTCAAGGATTCTTCTGGTTGGATAAGCGAAGGCAAAGGAGTGCCACCTGAGTTCAAGAGAATAATGATTACCAATGAAGATGGTATTCTTGATGTTATTTACGTTGATGAAAATGGAAACGTATGGGACGTGGAAAAGGGTCAAATCGACAAGAAGAAGACAAGAGATAACAAGAGCGAAATACAAAAGAGACTTGACAAGGAAAATGAGAATAACCCTCCAGCAGACGTTCCTCCTCCCAACGTTCCTCCAGCAGACATTCCTCCTCCCAACGTTCCTCCAGCCGATGTGCCTCCTCCCAACGTAAGGATTACGCATTGGGATACAAGCAAGCCTCCTGAGGCAAATCAGCCTCCAGTTCCTATGCCAGCAAGGAACGTCACAGCCGCAGACTTCAGGGTTTGGAGAGACTGGATTCCTATGGAAAACAACACCAAGGGATTCAGCATCAAGAACTCAATGAACTATATCATCATGTCTCTTAACAATAAATACAGAGTATACAACCCTTACAGGGAAGTGATTGGCGTGTACGATAAACTTGAAGACGCAAAGCGAAGAGTAGAAAGAAACAGACCTAAGACATGAGTCCTGTAGACCCTAGTCTTATAGATACAGCCAACGAGTTCAAGAGAGGTGGTTGGATAGTAGCCGTTCTTGGGGCTTTGGGTGCTGTGGCTAGGCTTATAATCACGGAGGAGAGGTTCAAGGCTATCATCTGGATTAGGAAAGGCATCGCAGGTGCTATCGTTGGGACGCTGGTTTACTTCGCAGTCAACCCCACAAACATAGACCAACTGTACAAAGGAATCATCTACGCTTCCTCTGGAGCGTTAGCCCCAGACATCTTTGAATGGCTCAAAGGTAAGTTTGTTAAAGAAACTAACTGAATGAATAGTTTCCAAACCATAGCAATCTTGTTTATCTTTGGAAACTTAGTTGGTTGCCAGAGTGTTCCAAGCCAACCGATACCAATAAGCAATGAAGAAAAAGACAAGTACATCACGAAGGTCGAAGAGGTCGTCTCTGACTCTGCTTCTGCCCTTGTTGCTATCGCTGGTAGCCTCCCTGAAGGAGATGTTCGACAACTTGCAGAAGCCCAAGTAACCCGCCTGTCTGGGCTTTCAAAGCCATCCGTTGCCAAGGTTGAGTACTACTCAGGCATTCTAAAGAAGGGCGACTCTAAAGCAATCCAGAAGGACAAGGAGGAAGCCTCTAAGGTTGACCAGCAGACGAATGAACTTTGGGCTATGGTCGAAGAGAGGGACGCTGAACTAGATGCCGCCAAGTTAGCCTTGGCTCAGGCAGAGAAGGAGCGTCAACTTGCCTTCAAGGAACGCATACTATGGATGTTCTCATGCGTTGGGGTTGCCCTCGTCACCCTTGGAATTATCCTTTTTGCTATTACTCCAATCAAACGTGGAGGTATATTTATATCCGTCGGCGGGGCTGTACTTATGTCTTCTCTGTGGATATACGAAAGCGTCTGGTTCAACTACATTGCAGGGACAGCAGTCGCAATCGGAGCACTCGACCTTCTCTTTATACTTGTCAAACTCACGCTTAACTTTAAAAAACATAAAGACAGCGTAGATGTCGCAAGCGGTGAGCAATAGCAACAAGAGAAGGATGTATAGGTCTTTCATTGTTTTTCGTTCCAGATTTCCTTAGGGATGATTTCTAAGAAGATAGGTGTGCGTTCTCCGACGTACGCCTGAATGACGTTGTACTGCACAAACTCCTCTGCTGTTTCGTAGTCCATTAGGTCTTCTTCCATGTACTTGTTTATTATTTCGTCCGTCGAATAAACCGCAATGTATCCGTTAGGTGTACTTGCAAGACCTAAGAATGCGTTTTCTTGTCCGTCTGCTAACACAATATCTTCGTCTATGTTTGCGAGAAACTTTCTTAAGTTGTTTGGCTTTGTCATGGTCGATGAAGAAGTATGGTATCTTTGATACACCAGCGTTTGATTTAACGCAAAACAATTCTCTGCGTACGATTCCCTTTTCGATAAGGTCTTTTATTATCCTGTCTGTTTGAGGTAGGCTACGCTCAAATATATTGGAAAGTTGCGTACGTGTGTAGTAACCCTCTGGAACTATGTCAACGTTCATGTTCCAGATGATACCTTGCAATTCCTTTAGTTTCTTTGATTCCATTAGATGTCAGTATGAGAGTATATCCACTTGTTTCCCACCTTGTGGGCTTGCCAAATCTTCCAGTTGTTTCCTTCGACGTACCCGTACAGCCAGCCTGTACCCCACTTGCTAGTGGCGAAGCGATTCTGAGCGTACGACATCTCATCCTTCATGCACAGGCAACCGCCCGTGAAGCCCACGCAACCGCCCCAGCGTTGAGCCGTGACCATCTGCATTGAATGCACGTGACCTATGATTACAGCCCCGCCTCTATCGGCGTAATGGATGGCATGTTCCTCGACGGCGTTCTTACCGCACTTGTATCCGTGACATGTACGAACCTTTCCCAGAGTGAACACACCTTTGTCTGCGTGGTACTCGACGATTTTCTTGCAACCATTGGCTCGCAGGAAAGCCTTTATCTCATCCAGCAGTTCCTTAATCAGTTCCTGCTTTCTTCCTGTGTTGTTCTCCACTCCTTCATACAGTCTGTATTCGTGGTTGCCCATCATAAATACAGTAGGCTTGTAGTTCTCTATGAACCATTTGCCCCACTTGATATCGTCCTTGAGTGATTGGTTCTTTTCTTCCGCATCTGCTGACTTGCGGTACGGACGAATATCGAAGCAGTCTCCTCCGTGTATACGTACGTCTGGTTTGAACTCCTTACAGAAAGCGAATAAGGCTTCAGCCGCTTTTTTATCTACCTTATCTCCGTGGTTATCAGATGCGTAGACAAACTTTATTCGCTTTGGCTTTCTCATTGTTTTTTTATTGGAGTGAAATTGCAGTATTGGTATACAGAGTAAACCGAATTCTTGCTAAGTTTGTGCTTGGTTATTATTTCTTTTGGCGACAGACCATTGGAATGCTCAAGGAGTACAATGTCTTTTACAGACCCATGCTTCTTTCTGTTTGAGTTCTTTAACTCCATCCCGCTACGACGGAAGACGTTGTACACGGAAGCGTACGACATCTTGTATTCCTTGGCTACCTGAGATACAGTCATGCCTTTGGCATAACCTTGCAACGCAAGTTCCTTGCTCTTGCCGTACCCGTATCTGCTTTGTCCAGACTTCATTTTACATCAATGCCACGTCTGCTGAGTTCCTCTACAACAGCCAGTTTTTCACGCTGGCTAGTGCGGGCATTCTTGGTCAGGTTTAGTGCGTTATGATATGAGAGAATCTGAGTGTCGTTCATCAAGGACAATTGACGTTGGATTCTTTTCTCTGCCTCTGTCTTCAGCCTTGGCATCTTGTATCTGCAACCAATCTTTGAGAGAGATTGCTTTGAGCATGAGTACTTCAGCCCTGCTTCTGCGGCTGTGAGTTCCTCCACGATAGCCAGCCTGTATATCTCTAGGAGAGTCATCATAGTTTGCTGGCAAATACCCATTCACGTTTAGCCTTAACGTTGTCCGACGATTCACAGAGGGCATCACCAGCCTCTTCAAGAGCCTTAATCTTGCTCTTGAGTTTGGCGATTTCCTGCATGACTTCAGAAGGCTTCTTAGAGCCAAGACGCTCGATGAGTTCCTGAGGTTCGATGCAGAGGTTGATAGCCGCCGCCTTGATGGAGTTGGAACGCAAGTCAAACTGTCCAGTCCTATAGGAAGGACCGAACTCTTCGATTACTTTTTCTGCCGATTCCATATTGAGCGTGATGTACTTGTTGTGCTTGGTGTTCTTTGCGTTTGCTACAAGCCGACGCAGGTATCTGATGCCAGATAGTTTAGGCATTCAGGTTGTCTTCGTTGACTTCGTCGAATGGCTTCATCAACAGTTCGCTGTTAATGCGGGTGTATTTGCCTTCGATAATCATATTGTAGTAAGTCTGATTATGAATCTTGGTAGGCTTGAGGACACGGCAGACAGTACCATCCTCAAGGATTACGTACTTGCTGTCTTGGAACTTATAGTAGTGAGGCTTCATGTGTTTGTTGGTTTGTGGTTAGTGTTGGTTCAGAAAGGAACGTCTTCGCTGGAAGGCTGGGATTCGCTAGAGCCGTTTGCTTCACCCCAGAGACGTTGAGCCTCGGCTTTGGTGGCAAGGTCTTTGGCGGAAATCTTTCCAGTATCTCCAAACGGACGGGGTTGCCAGACGTTAGCCCAGTAGTTCAGGTCAGCACACTTCTTGCTCTTGTCGTCGGACATCAGGGGAAGGGCAGACAAGGCAACGCCCTTGGCATCACCAAACGGAGCGACGTTGCTGGACGCAGAAGCCTTACTGGTGCTGGGTGCAGGGGTGGAAGCCTGAGCCTGAGTCTTAGGGGCGTACGTGGGCTTGGGAGTGGTCTTAATCACTCGGTCAAGTTCTGCATCGTCGTCCTCCGTAGCAACGCCAGCAACGGAAGCCAATGCGTAACGACGGATGTACGAATACAGGCTACCAGCGTTCTGTCCGTTCATGCCTTCGTTGCAAGGGATGACGGCATCGGACGTGATGAAGCCACCCTGTTCGTGGATGACCATAGTACGCACACCGACTGCGTTGTCGTAACCACCAACGGGAAGTTGGATGATAGCCAGACCATGCTTCTTGGCGATTGGCTTGATGACTTCTAGGTGCTTGGACAGGCTGGCGAACTTGCTCTTGAAATGGGGATTGTAGTCATCGGCTACGATGTCCTTGGTTTCAGAGACGAATGATACGAGAGCCTTGAACAAGGCTACTTGGGAGTCAGGGTTGGTTTGCATGGAGGGAAGGTCTTGGTAGAGGTTCATGGGAAGTAGTGTTTGCTATGTCTTACGTTATGTCAATGCCTAAACTTTATTTTTTCAAAAATAGTTCCACGATGTGCCTGACTAGGTCAGACCTAGTGGTGTTCGTGCTGTGGGCTAGTCTGGTCAGCAGGTGGAACTGCTTGGACGGCATACGTACAGTCAGCATGTTTTCCTTGTTTTGGCTGGTCTTAATTTTAGTTGTTTTCATATAGGGAAATGGCGGGAAGTTAAAAATGTATTACAGTAAAGGTAAAAGTGGAGGGATGAGCGAGGGTTTAATTCGCCCACCCCTTGTGGAGTCACACAACCACGAATGACACGCAAGGACGTTATGTGCTGGTCAATGGTTGTCAAGAGGGAATTTACGAGCAACCTACGATTGTGTAATAGTCCTTCAGGCGACGTATAAAGGCTACTCCCGTCTCCTTGTCCTTGTTTTCAAAACGCTCCAGCAGGGTAGTGCCGTTGAAGTTCGTGGAGATGATGGTGGTCTTGCGGTTCACGCTACGCTCGTCCACGATGGCGAACAGGTCGGAAGCCATTCTGGATGTCAGGCGTTCTTTGCCAAGGTCGTCAATGACCAGCAGGGGATGCTCAATCAGGCTCTGCAACATCGTTCCGTGCTTCTTGGTATCAAATCCCTGTTCAATCATTGACTCAATCTTTCGCATGGTAAGGAACAGGTAAGGCATATTAACGTCCTTGCTAGCCTTCTCTACCCACATCCTGCGAACGACTTCCCACAATGCCCTTGTCTTTCCAACTCCAGTCGTTCCGTGAATCAGTAAACCAGTTTTATCTCCCTGTGGTCGCCAGTCAATGTTCGCCTTAATCTTATCGTGCAGACGCTGGATATCCGTGTCACGGAAGATGGCTGGCATAGACGGAGGGAACTGTGATTCAGAAAGCCCTGCGTTAGCCACACGCACAGGGTCTAGGTGTTCACGGCAGAGGTGGTAACGGAAGAGGCTGTGGTCATCCTTGGCGAATAACGCACCACGCTTACCGCAATGACAGGCGATGTCGCTCATTATTTGATTTTGATATTCTGTTCAAGGGTTTGCCAGCCATCACCTTCGACATAGGCACGAATGGAAATGTCAAGAGAACCAAGTTCCCATTTAGCGTTCAGGTTATAGTCCTGCTTTTCGATTGAGTGGCTACCGACGTGGCTGTTGCGTACGATGTCACCATAGTCCTCAATGTAGTTTACAATGATGTTTCCAGCCCATCCATCGAACCCATTTCTGTTAATTAATTCTTTCATAGGTGTTAGAAATCAGAATGGTCTTTGGCTGTCAAGGTCTTTGTGTTGCCACCTACAGACCTAGCAGGTTCAAACAAACCCTGCCAGCCTTGCGTGATGGACTGCTCGATGGCGATGATAGCCTTCTGCTCTCCCCACTTCTTGAACTCTTTCCATTGAGCAAGCATCGTTGTCTGCTTGATAGGCTTCTTGATTTCCCTTCGGTAATCAATCCAAGACTGCCAAGCCTTGCTAAAAGCCTCTGATTCAAACGGAAGAGGAGAACTCCAAGGAGCAGAATCCTTTGTATCTCTATCCTCTTTGTTATACTCTTTATTATATGTATGCGGTTTTCCGCATCCCCCCCGTGCGGTTTTCTTCACCCCCCCCATGCGGTTTTCCGCATCCCCCTCGCTTCGGGTTACCTGTGTGCTAGCCAGAGCATCCTGTAAAGCAACTTTCTCGACAGTACGGATTACCCTGTGACCCTCACAAGCGACCCTGCGGATGAGTTTAGCCTCCTCAAGTTCCGACAGGATAGCCTGTAATTGACGCACAGATAGCCCAAGGTGACGAGATAGGTAGGCGTTTGAGGCAAAGCACCCCTCTTCGTTGTCAAGGGCATCCACGACCCCATATACAACTTTAGCAGTTAGGCTGACAGTCGTGGTCTGGAATACCCCTGCGGGTATCCAAACGCCTGTGAATTTTGGCTCAGTCATTACAGTTCGATTTCGACGATTTGGTTGCTGTAAGCACCCCAGACATTCGTCGCCTGACAAACGCTGAAGTCATTCAATGCGTTCTGCCATTGGGCAGTCGTGCGTTCGATGGTCTTAGCACCGATGACGTAGATGCCAACTGCGTACGGAGGTTCTTTCTCTACGAAGATAAAAACGAACTGCTTGGGCATCTCGCCGAAGCAAGCCTCGTACAGTTTTGCGTAATGCACGTTCTGCATGTCGTAACCAAAATTACGCATCGCCTTCCAAGCACCAGTAGGGGAAGCATCTTCGCACGACTTCAAGTCAGCGATGATTCCGTTATTGTGGTTGAGCATGTCAAGGCGACCCTTGCACTTCACGCCATTAAGCGTAGCGAAAAGGCTGACCTCCTTGAACGAACATGCTTCGATAATCTGAAGAGCCTGAGCGTTGCTCCTGACGGATTCGCTCATGCCAGAAAGCGTCTTGTGTTCGTCTTCCTTGATGACAGTCTTCCCGACGGAGGAAGCGACGAAATCATCTCGGACTTTCTTGCCAGCATTGGTGCGGAGGTCAACGTCGGGCATGATGGCAACGAGGTCGAGTTCAGGGGTGAGAACCATCTGGTGGAACGCAGTCCCGATGGTCATAGCCTTGGTCGTCTCCTGAGGGTTCTCCAGAGCCGACTTGTAGTGGCTGGGAGTCCGCAGGAAATGCTTGAGCATCGAGTTGCTCAAACCTTCGGACTGGCGGTAGTGGGAATCAGGCATGTCAGCAAAAGCCGAACTGCCGTTATTGGTGGTATGGATTGGTAGCATGGTTGTAGTGGGAACGGACTGCACCATGCCAAGCGTATTACAACTGTCAAGCCCTTATTTCTTAGCCCTGCGTTTCCGTGCCTTGGCGTTCCTTGCCAGCCTCTTCTCGTCAGGCGTACGATGCTTCGGGTGAATCTCCTGACGGGGCGAACTGGCGTGACGCTCCCAGTACGCAACAATAGTCTTGACAAAGTTCATGGAGGTCATGCCCCTGCCACCTCTCCTGCCTAAGTTGAAAATCTTCCCCTCGATGCCGTTGCAGTTCTGGCACAGCACGTCCCGAACAGCACCAGTCCTATGGTCGTGGTCGAGGCAAGCCCTGATATCGCCTCCAAGGGCAACGTCGCAAACCTTACAGCGTCCCCCTTGCTCGATGGTCAGGCGTTCCCTGAGGACGGGGATATCCTTATTTTTTAATCTTAAGAGCATTGTAGAATCTGACTCGCTCCTGACGTTGCTCTTCCAGCACGTCGTCGCCGTAGCCAAGGAGAAGCATGATAAAGGTTATTGCATACAGGAGTGCATAGAACCCCACCAGACAAAGGAATAGTACGTATAGGACTTGAATCACGATGCGGAAATACCAGTTGCAATCATGCGGTCAACCACTAAGTGTCAATAAATGGAATATGAATCGAACCCAGAGAGACTCTCGACGAACCCGTCGATAAACAGCACAGGAAAGAACGTGGAGAAAACAAAACGCAAGAAAGTAGTTGACATGATTCACGACGGGGCTGGCACAAAGGAGATAGTACGGCAAACTGGAGTCTCCAAGCCCTCCGTCATTGCGATAAAGAAGGACGAGGAAGACGCTGGTAAGTTCAACTTGGGGACGTGGAAGAAGCAAACCGCTTCGCTCCTGTCGCAGATAGTCTCCAAGGGTAGCAATAGGCTCTTGGAGGAGATTGAAAACATCCCCGCTGGGCAACTCCCCGTAGCCATCGCCATTATGACCGACAAGGTCTTAGCCTTGCAAGACGCACCCACGACTGTCGTCGAGCATCGCCTGAGGATATCGCACGAAGATATAAATAAGATTCTCAAGGGCGAGAAGCCCCCTGAAGTAATCGACATCGTCGAGGAGAAGAAGTGATGCACACGCACGTCCTGAACAACTTCAAGATAAAGCATAACGGCAGGGACTACGTCGTGTATGCAAAGGTTCATTACACAATCGAGAAGGACGAAGGGGGAGACGAAGCCGTGTTCGAATCCGCAGTCGTCGAAGAGGCTATCGGACAGGCTGGACTGATAAAAGATAGGAAAGTTCTTGACACGATGGAACTCGACCTTCTGGCAGTCCTGAACAACGACGTACATATCGCACGTTCCGTCGCCCTACGTGCTAAAAAGTCTTGACGTGCCCAAGGCGTATAATAAGGTGACCAAGTATGCACAACCTCACTCCCGAACAACGATACTTCTACAAACTGTACAGCAAGGCGTACCAGCGTATGCAGTACTGGCAAGACCAGATGCACCAGCGTGAAGGCGGGTCAGCCGAATGGCAGATTGCGTCCACGTACCGCCAGCACTACGGCGAACTCTGCCTGTGGCTGGACGCAAACTCGCCGAACAACCTGATGCCCAAGAAAATTGAAAAAGACAATTGACACTCGCTCAGGCATTTAATTGTAATACATCTCACTCCCATGACCTACCAATCCTATAGCGACCAAATCAAGAACCTGTCCGAACAGGCTACCAAACTGAAGCGTATTGCCCAGATGGAACTCGGCAAAGACAACCCCGACAAGACCCTTCTTGCAACCCTCCGCAGGGGTTGGCAGGAGATGGAGAACAGGGTTGTTCACCTGAGCGTCATCCGAAACAAGAAAGTACGTGACGGAGAGATTTCCGAATAACCTTCACCCCCCACACAACCATGTATACACACCTAACCGAACAAAAAGACGCTAACAACTACATATTGTTTGCTCACAAAGAAGACATCATGACGCACGAAACCTTCGAAACGGCTTGTTCCGTTTATGTTGAGGCAATGCGTTTGGAGAAAGCAGGATGGAAAGTCGTTGTCATTCTTGTTAACGCTTGTGCTCACTCTGCAAATAAAGTCGGCATTTACATCTATAAGAAGCCTTTGTGCGATATGAAGGCTCTCGCCATAGAGGAACTGCATTCTTTCGACGCAAAAGAAGGGAATGTGTCGTGAGTTCGTTCCACGTTCACAACATCAAAAACAGGGAAGTCTCCTTCGAAGGGGACTCCCTTTTTGTTGTTGACGGCAGGTTGTATTATTCCGTTTGCGAAAGGGAGCAGGACGGAGTCAGGTTCGACGACGTGTTTTTCGACGAAGTCTTTCTGACGCATTACCAGCCGAAGGGTTCGCAACTGGGGAACGACGGGCTAACGTCGGGTTTGGACGTTGTTGGGTTCATGCGACTGGAACAGGCAACAAAGGAAAGCCTTAGGCGAGACGAAACCCTAAGGGAACTGCTTATCAGAAAAAAGAATAAAACAGTTTGACAGCAAGCGGGTAGGCTGTTTGTTTAATCTCGCACCAGCACAACCTATGAAAACCAAAAAACATCAACCTAACATCAAAAGTCTTATTCACCTGTTCGCAAACGGAGAACCAAAGGAACTCTGTTGCGGAAACGTCTCGTCGTCGGAAAAGGACGAGCAGGGCGACACGTTCCTGTATACTTATCGGGTTCGCCTGTCAGCACGTCGTCAGGTTGGGGAAAACGCCGTGTTTCTGATTAACGCAAAAAAGTACAGCGTCACGTCGTCGAAGCACAAAAAGTACCTGCATAACTCAATCGGAAGCGAACTCAGCGAGTCTCACATCACCCCAGATACTGGCTTCGACTTCGACGCATCCCGAAAGAAGTTCGACTGGTTTGTCGGGAAGGGGTACGCAATCACGATTCCCAGCGAGTCTATGGACTTCGGGTATAACTCTAACTGCGAGTACGGAATCGGGAGGTTGGCAGAGTTTATGGTGAGAATGCAGAACAACAGGGTCACCAGCATTACGACTTGGGACATTCACTATTACTTCCTGTTGTTGCTGAAATTGCAATGGTACGAAAAGAAGTTCGGTCTTCAGAAAAACCGCAAACTGTCCGCAATCGCAAACAGGTTCACACGTGTAGCAAGGGAGTGTTTGGAACGAATCAGCAAGCGACAGCAGGAACTCCTGAAGCGAAAGGCAGAAGACGAAGGCAGGGCGTTTCAGTTCGTCGAGAACCTAGTCGAACAGCACAGCGAAGAGTGGAAGCAAGTCGTGGACGCACTCGCCCAGCGATACAGGGAAGACTTGACGTTGTGGAAGCAGGGGGCGAACCTGCGTACGGAATTGCCCAGACTGTTTTTGACTCAGTACCAAATGACGGAGGAAGCGGTACAGGTTCGGGAATTGTGGCTTACCCTGAACAGGAAGTTCTGTTCACACCAGTTCACTCGGCTCGTCGATTTGTTCGAACACCTGTACCTTAAGTTTAATCCTGAGGGAACATTGTTGAACGAAGCAATGCACGACAAACTGAGGCTTACACGTTCCGACACAGTCGAAACCTCGAGGGGTGCTGTTCTATCCGTCCTGCTGGTAAGGCAATGCTACCAGCGATTTAAAGCAGAACTACAACAGGACGACGTGCTGTTCGGCAGAGAGGAAAAAGTCGGGGTGTATCCCCTGCGAAGCATAAAGAACGGAATCGTGACGATAGGTTGCCACACCATCAGGACAAAAGAGATAACGGAACTGGCTGAACAGAACGGCTGGTAAGCAACAGGGAGGGGTCGAAAGACCCCTCTCTTTTTTGTTGCATCAGCCCCCGACGGCTTACACAGTCAGGACGTGGAAACTAACAACCACGGGGAATCACCCGACGCTGTCTCCCCCAGCGTCAGCCAGTCGACGGCATTGTCGGCAACCGCCCAACCCGCATACGCCCAAACGTTCTTTCGCAAACTGAACCGCACTCGTTCCAAGCGAAACGGGCTGGTGTACTCTGCGAACAAAATCGCCGATAACATCAGCGAAGCGATGAAGTTCGTCGAACAGGCACATCACCACAACGTGAACGAGAAAGACGCAAAGGTTCTGTTCTCCCTTGCGTCGAAGACGCTGAACGGCTTCAGGCTCAAACAGGCGAAGGAATAACAACTACAGCCCCCAGCAATGGGGGCTTTTTTGTTTGCGTATGTTTTCGGCGAGTTCTATTTTTTCGACGTGGAACACAAACCCGCAGGGAGCAAACCCGATTCTGTCTCTCCCCAGAATCAACCTGTTAATGGTCTAATTAACGCTCAGGACGAATCACTAGGTCACATTAACTACACGTGCAAATCCGTCGGAATCGAGTACGTCCTGATTACTGACGAAGATGTGCTAATGGCATTGGACGGAGACAGCCGACTGAAATCGCTGACACGTCCGCAACTGGAAACGATTAAGGGACAGATTCAAGAAGGACTAATGGAGCATTGGGAAAACGTCGTGATGGAATCCATAGACAACGTGCTAGGTGAAGCGAACGACGAACGCCCTGACCACGAAGTTCTGCACGAAGACAGGATGGACGAACTGGAGGAAGGCGAATCCTATACCTGACAAACACAGCCCCCAGCAATGGGGGCTTTTTTGTTTGCAATCGTTTTGCTGTACGTGTTTGTTGAATACGTGGAACACAACCCCGCAGGAAGCAATCCCGACTCTGTCCCTTCCCAGAGTCAATCGGCTGACGATGTTGTCAGCAACGCCCGTAAACTCAAACTCGCCTTGTTCGTCGCAAGCGAACTGAACTCCGCTCTCGAAACTGGCATCAACCCTTCGTGGTTTCAGATTAAAGGTAAGTTCAACGGCGAAGGCTTTCTTGACGCTGCTTTTGCTCACAGCGAGATGAAAACGCCCAGCGGGAAACCCGCCCGTGCCGACTGGTCAGTCACCATCAGGCTGAACGCTGACGGACACCCCGACAGCGAGTACAGGAAAATCACCTGCGACTCTGCAATCCAGTCGTTCAGGGCGTACGTTGCGAACCCGAAGCACAAGCCTTACCCTAAGGAACGTATCTTCAAGTTCCTTATGATTGTCCAATGCTATGAACTCGGCTTGAACGACGAAGCGGAACAGTTGCGAGACGCCTTCGACTTCGACGGAGTAGACGACGATTGCTTCCTGCAAATCGCCGTAGCCGACGACGTGGTGTACGGATAACAACTACAGCCCCCAGCGATGGGGGCTTTTTTGTTGTTGTTGTTTTTTCAGGACGGCTTTAGTTTTTGTTCGTGGACTACAACCGCATCGGGGGAAAGAACGACGAAGCCTCCCCCCTTCGTCAGCCTGTTGTCGGCTTTGACAACGCATTGCTAAAACTGTTCGACGTCCCGAAGTTCGTCGGGTTGTGCGAGTTCGACAAAAGTGAAATGGACATTCACCCCACGCTGTTGGTTCAGGTTCGGAACGTCGGCTGGTTCGTGGAAGACGAGAAGGGCGTCCACGTCAGCGAGGACGACTCAAACGTCTTCGTCATTATGCACGACAATCTTCCCGCCTCGCAGGACATAAAAAAACTGACGGACGCCCAGCACCTTGACATTGGCGAACGCCTGACCGAAGTTCTGGAACGTGCGGGCGAACGAGAACTGGCTACTTTGCAGTTCAGGATTCTGGTCAGGCAACCCCGCAACGTGGACACGTCTAAGAACTAACGAACCAGCCCCCCAGCAATGGGGGGTTTTTTTGTTTAGGTTTTTTGTTGCGGGCGTATCAGGGTTTTTACTACGTTGTGTTCGTGGAAACTAACAACCACGGGGAAAAGAACGACGCTGTCTCCCCCAGCGTCAACGCTCAGGACGTGTTTCCTGTGACCCTCAAGTTCCGCAACTGGATTCTCGGAACGTACAAAGGCGAACTGCCACGAATCGACTGGAACGTCGACGGCAACATCTTCGCCGTACTCGGAACGCTCAAGAAAGGCTGGAGCAAAAAAGACCGCAACGTCGTCGAACGACTGAACGTCCTGACGCAGTTCGCAATGTCAGGCAACGTTCCTAATGAAGTCGGGTTCAGCGAAGCCGAAGCCGAAAAACTTCGGACGGAAATCGAAGGCTACGACGAACTGCTTTCGTTCTGCATCGGGCTGAGCATTGCAGAGTACAGCGACGACTTGGGGGGTCTTGAGGAAGACTTTCCCGACGAAGACGAAGACGAAGACTGCGACTAACGAACCAGCCCCCCAGCAATGGGGGGCTTTTTTGTTGTTGTGCCTGTTGTGCCTGACGGCTTACGCTCAGGGCGTGGAACACAACCCCGCTGGGAGCAATTCCGATTCTGCCTCTCCCCAGAATCACTCCGCTGACGAGATTGTCAGCAACCTGAAACACGACCTGAGCAACCTGACTGAGTTCTGCCAACTGTACGCAAATGAGCCGAGTCACCTGACCCCGTTCCTATGCCTGTACACCATCAGCCGAGAGTTCGGCGGGCACGAAGAGGGAGGCTGGTACTACGACTGGCTTACCCCCGTCGTGTGCGAATACATCGGATGCGTGAACCTTGACGACGGGAAATTGATGGAAGCCTATAAGCAGGAAATGCGAGACAGTCACGGGGCGAAGTTCCAAGGTGACCCTGACGTTCTGAGTCCGAACCCTGACGCTAAAGTTCCAGCACATTGGTCGGCATCTCCCCGCTGTGCGACGCACGTGCTGTACGCAGAGGCAGTTCCGTTCGCATCAGTCAGCCACACCCGCCCACATTACGAGTAAGAAACCAGCCCCCAGCAATGGGGGCTTTTTTCTGTTGCACGTCCCGACGCTAGCAGTCTAAACTCACGTCGTGGCACACAAACCCAAGGCTCTCTCACCCGCTACCCAGCCAGTAGCACAGCCTGCACCTGCCGTGCAGAATCACCCTCAATCGTCTCCGCTGGTCTTAAAGCAGATTGAACATCTCGCCCTGACTGAAGCCGAAGCACTCGCCCTCAGCCAAGCCGAAGCACGACACTATCGTGCCTCGCAACAGGCGATGCGTCGTCAGCCGAAGCACATTCAGGCTCTCGGACGCAACCTCTGGAAACTCTGGGATTGAACCAAACCCCAGCCCGACTACAGCCCCCAGCGATGGGGGCTTTTTCGTTTGCTCAGGTTCACACGCTCACGGCCTGACGCTCACGCTCAGTTCGTCCAGCAAGCCGTCGAAGTGTCCGGTACGTGCCACGCCCAGCACCAGTCAGTTCACACCCTCAGCACGTCAGCCTGACACCCTGCCGACGCTCACCTGACTGACGAACTCGGAACGTCTCCCGTGCCTCTCAGCACCTGCCAGATTCGGAACGAATACTACCCCAGCAACCCTACCGCCAAACCGCTCCAGCGACCACGCAGGACACCAGCAATCACACCCCCTGAAACCCGTCCCCACACCCTACCCTTTACCCTCCAAAAAGGTGAGCCGTCCCAGCCCTACGCCCAGCCCCCAAAACCCCAGCCCAGCCACAGGGGGGGGGAGGGGGTCGCCGTTTTTCCCCCGCCCTTGGGATATAACGGGTCACCTTAGGGATTCTTTTTATCCCAAAAAGGGGACGTGTGGCAGTCGAGCGAAGCGAGACAGGGGGGTTATAGGGGGGGAAGGAGGAAGTGATGTCAAGCGAATAATTAAATTAGAGTTAAAAAGAACCAATTGTTTACGAAACATGTTGACAGCAGATATCGTATCGTAATTATGCAGGTGTTCTTTGATTTCGCCTTGTTAGCACAGCGGTAGTGCATCTGTTTTGTAAACAGAGGGTCGTCAGTTCAAATCTGACACAAGGCTCTTTAGAGGGTTGGCAGAGTGGTCTATTGCATCTGTCTTGAAAACAGAAGGAGGTAAAACTCCCACAGGTTCAAATCCTGTACCCTCTACTTTACGACCCATAGTTCAACGGATAGAACACTCGCCTTCTAAGCGAGTCATCTAGGTTCGATTCCTAGTGGGTCGATTCTAGGAGAAGTGGCAGAGAGGCTTATTGCGGGTCTTTGCTAAAGACCTGTGGGTAAAACCACCGCAGGTTCAAATCCTGCCTTCTCCGCTCTTTGACGCATTAGTTTAAGTTGAATTCCGTTCATCGGAGGAGAAAGGTTAAATTTCCTTTCATGCGTCTAACTTACCCCGATGGTGTAATGGTAGCACAGGAGATTTTGGTTCTCTTAGCAGGGGTTCGACTCCCTTTCGGGGTTCTTTCGGGACTATAACTCAATGGTCAGAGTAGCCGCCTTTTAAGCGGTTGGTTGTGGGTTCAAGTCCCGCTAGTCCCATTTTACGGCAGTAACTCAATTGGCAGAGTGTCAGTTTTCCAAACTGGATGTTGCGGGTTCGACCCCCGCTTGCCGTATTCTTTACAGGGGTGTGTAGTTCAAAGGTCAGAACACTCTGCTCATAACGGAAGAAACGTTGGTTCGAATCCAACCGCACCCACCATTTACATTCGCTTGACATGCAAGGATTTTAAACCCAATAGTACATACATGAATGAAAAAGAACTATCTATAACGCTCGGACTCTCTAGGGAGATTCTGAAGGAAATGCGTGAGCAATTCACAAAGGACGTGCATTGGACTAGGCTTGAGAGCAAGAAACCTCAGCATCTCTGGGAGGTTCGCTGGACTGACGCAGGTATTGCTGAACTTAAGAATAAGGTCGGTATGAATGAATCGTCGGAAATCAAGACAGAGAATACTGTCAAAGAAGGCACAGTTCACGGGAAGTTCAAAAATCAAAAGATGATTGCTGTGCTTGTCGATGGTAAGCCAGAAAACGTCCTGTGCAGGGATTCGTCAAAGTTTGGTCTTGGCATGCCTGTGAAAATCAGATGGGATGGAGTCAGATGGTGCGTTGCACGTCACCCTAGATTTATAGGAAAATACTAACATGGAAGAAAAGCCTTATTTTACCGCTGGGATACCCCAAGCAAAACCGACATCAAAGACACCAGTAGCAAGGGCTTCAGCCCAAGATATGCAGATGCTTCAAGGCATCAAACTGCATTCTTCGTCTCCATCAGAGGGCTTAGTGTCAATGAGCGACAGCAAAGGAAACAGACAATGGGTCAAGGCTGGCAGAAATATCGAGGGTTGGAACGTGCATTCTATTCACCCTTCAGGCTCAAGCGTCATAATGGAGCGAAATGGTGCGTTTGTGCCTATGCCAATACAGGGTTCAGCACCTACGGAATATGTTTCTCCAGTTACTAAGGAAAAAATAACAGGAACAGGAACTATGTCCGATAAAGAACAAGCGTTAATAAACACGTTTGCGTTCGAAGGCGACCCTACGCAGTATATTCTTTCACCAGAAGAATTTGCTAAGTCTAAAAATGATTCAATCTCAAAAGGATATATAAGCGACGCAAACTTGAATTATATAGTTCATTTTGACGAATACAAAAAAATGGCTGAGACTGGCAAACTTGAGAACGGAAAGAGATATTATATCCCAAGAAAGAGTGATGACGGAAACATAGATTTTGACATATTTACACCTTCTGATGAATCAGAATAACATGAAAAACCAAAACAAAAAATAATTTATGGCTAACTACAAAAACAGAAAAGTTACTCTAAATAAACCATTTAGGACTCCAAATGCGGCTAAAAAGTCAGCCGTGTATGTAAAGTCTGGCAATAAAGTCAAGATTGTGCGTTTTGGCGACCCAGACATGAGCATCAAGAAAGACCAACCAGCCAGACGGAAGTCTTTCAGAGCCAGACACAGGTGCGAAACCGCAAAAGACAAGACAACCCCAAGATACTGGTCTTGCAAGGCTTGGTAACATGATTTACGAGTTCAGAAATCCTATCCCAGTAAAGACCGCAATCGGGTACGGATATCTGCTCTATGTCCAATCCGCTGGCACTTTCTGCAACGACATCTTTGCCGTAGTGCTGGAAAAAGACGGAATCATTCGCCATATGCTCACCGACCAATTTGCTGTCATCCGAAACGATACATTCGATATCAAGAACGAAGATGACAAGAAAACAAAAGGGACTTGAGGAAGAAGAAGACGTTGACTGGGAAGACACAGAATGGGACGTAAACTTACCAATTAAAAAAATATTATGGCTCAAAAACCTACCGATAAAGAAATAGCCGCATTAGCGGCTAAGAGATACGACGAGAACAACAACACGTACGCTTGGTCAAGCAGGGTAATTGAAGAACTGCGTAAACAAGGGTTCACATCAACGCAACAAAAGAACATCCTTTGGCACTTGATGGCAGAATCAGATGGCATTGCTACTAGAGTCCAAGGAGACTGGAGAAAGGACTACAAAGGTGACGATGGTAGTTTTAGTCGTGGAAGAGGGTACGTTCAACTGACGAATTACGACAGTTACTTGAACATGGAAAGAATGACTGGCATTCCTTTGACAAAACACCCAGAACTTGCCGCACATCCTGAACACGCTCCAGTCATTGCTGCCGCTTATTACAAATGGAAGCAAAAGATGTTTCCTAGTCTTGATTACGACAACTTAGAGCACGTGCACAGGGCTACTGGACCAAAGGAAAAGTTTTCAGAAAGAACATCAAGAATGTTAGATAGCAAATACAGAGTTCCTGACGACGCAGACTTGCACCTCAATACTCCTGCATACGACGCAACAAAATATAAAGCCGAAGACAACGGAACTTTGACGGAAGACTTTTCAGCAAAAATAATAAAAATGTCAGACGTAGGTAAGAATGGCATTAATTTGAACACAACTCCTACCAGTAGATGAACCTTAGTCCGCATCCAGTACTTGTAATGCCTTCAGTTGACGAGATTAGGTCGTTGACTGATAAGTATGGTGCGGAAAAGGTGGCAGAAATACTCTCAATAAGAGAAGATAAGATTCTTGCTGAGAAACTCGACCCGTATAGACACGGGTTTGACCTTCCGCATTGGAAGGAAGCCGATAGTTTGCTTAAGGAAAACAACGAATTGCTTGTTTTGGGTGGAAATCGTGCCTCTAAGACGGAGTGGGCGGCTAAACGTGTTGTTCAGACGCTTATAAACGTAAAAGACGCACGTGTATGGTGCTTGCACACGACAAATCAGTCAAGCATTCAGATGCAACAGAACGTAATCTACAAATACTTGCCTTCTGAGTTTAAAAACCTAAAGAAGAACAAAGTTCAGAACGTAGAGTACACGCAAAAGAACGGATTCAGCGATAACACCTTCATTTTACCAAATAAGTCGCAATGCTTCTTTATGAACTACGCTCAGAAGCGAGATGTCATTGAAGGTGGCGAAGTTGACCTTATTTGGTGCGATGAATTAGTCCCTTTGGATTGGATTGAGACACTAAGATACCGCATCGTCACAAGAAGCGGAAAACTCATGGTGACTTTCACTCCAATCACGGGTTATAGTCCAGTCGTCAAGGAGTTTGTCTCTGGTGCTAAGATAATTAAAACCAGAGAAAGTCCCTTACTCCCAGACGCTGTCAATGTAAATGGTTGCCCTAAGGGATGCATGCCTTACATTGCTAAGTCCCATATTAGACCAGCGTCTGTTATATGGTTTCATAGCGAACTAAACCCGTACAATCCTTTTGAGCAGTTAAAAAAGACGTTACAAGGTAAGAAATCTCACGAAATAAAGATACGTGCGTACGGCTGGGCTGATAACATAACAGGAAATCAATTCCCAAGATTTGTAGACGCAGTAAACGTTGTAAAAGAAGAGGACATCCCCAAGGAAGGCACTAATTACATGGTTGTAGACCCTGCTGGTGCTCGTAATTGGTTTATGATATGGGCTAAAGCAACCGATGATGGGTGTATTTACGTGTACAGGGAGTTCCCAGACATCTCGGAAGGCGAATGGTCATTGCCATCGTCCGATAGCGACGGAAAGATAGGCACAGGACAGCGTTCCAACGCTGGAAGAAGCCTTGCCGACTATAAGGAACTCATCCTTGAACTTGAGGGAGGGGAGGACATCTGTGAGCGTTATATTGACCCAAGGGCTGGTGGTACAAAGGCTGTAACTGAAGACGGAGGAGTAACGCTCATAGATATGCTTGACGATGGAGACGTGCCTATGCATTTTGTTCCAGCCGCAGGTGTCAAAATAGAACAAGGAGTCGCAATGATTAACGATGGGTTCTCGTACGACCAAAACATCGAACTTTCGCCATTAAATAAACCAAAACTTTACATATCAGACAAATGTCAAAACCTTATATACTGCATAAAGGAGTGGACTGGTCAGGATGGGGAAAAGGGAGCAACGAAAGACCCTATAGATTGCCTCCGCTACCTTATGACAATGAATCCAGTTCATCTAACAAAGAATACTACCAAGGCGTGGGGTGGAGGAAGTTACTAATGGAACTTTACTTTCCATCCTTGCTTTCTAGGAATAAAGCGTTACTGCTTATTGGCATAACAAGAAGAAAACTCGAAAAACTTGCAAATAGCGGTGCTATAAGGACGTTTACAACAAAAGGCGGTCATAAACGCTATTTTAGAGACGATTTAATCAAATTTATAAATGAGCATAACTAAAAACAACATTTCCACTAAGTATAACCCGAACCAAGACAAGTTGGTTTATGCTTCATCTACGCCCGACATCCCATATCTTTGGCAAGAGTACAATCGCTCTACGCAAAACGGCGGTAACGTCGCCAACATCATGGAAAACGACGACATTCGTCTTTCCAGATGGGCTGGTCAGACTTCGGATGGTAAAAAGCACAGCGAAAGCCGTATGGAAGGCGACTCAGCCTTTCCGTTTGAGGGGGCTTCTGATGTCCGTTGCCGTCTAGTTGACCGAACAATCAACGACATCGTGGCTATGCTTATGACCACGTTTGACCGCTGTAAGGTCAAGGTCAAGGGTACTGAGTATAACGATTACGACTTTGCTGGCTCGGCTAATGTCTTGATGGATTGGCTCACGCAATCTAAATTGAGACAAGAACTGCATTCAGAAGCCGAACTCCTCGCTCAATACACACAGCAGTACGGATGGTCTGGATTGCACGTGATTTGGGAGCAGGAAACTGCTCTTCGCCACCAGACGATAAGAATAGACGAAATTGCGGCTTTGTCTCAGCAAGCAAGACAACAGGGAAGCAATAGTGCTCTCGCTGAGTTGGCTGATGCAATCCTGAATCCTGAGCAAGAACAATACGCCTGTGACTTGATTCAGCAATACCTTAATGACGTTGACGAAAAATCTGTCAGAAAGGCAGTCAAAGACTTACGTGAAACTGGTAAGGCTGAAATTCCTGAATCGTATATTTCAAAAAATTGTCCTTCTGTCGTTGCTCTAAAACCATTTGACGAGATTTCGTTCCCGCCAGAAACCATCAACATACAAGATGCAAGAGTCATCTTCCGAAGAGTCTTCATGACGGAAATGGAGATTCGTTCTCAAGCCGCACAGTATGGATGGAGCGAAGAGTTTGTCAACCAAGCAGTCAGCGTCGCTGGACTTCGCACGAACTTCCACGACCCGAACATCCTCCCTGCGGCTACGCTGATTAACTACCAGATTAACCGCAATATGCACTTGATTGAGGTCGTGTACGCTTACTCACGCCTCATCAACGAAGACGGCACACAGGGCATCTACTGCACCATCTTCTGCCCAAGAGCAGGTAGCGATATCTACGCCAGCCATGAACTCCTTGGCTACGCCCACAACAAGTACCCGTTTGTCATCTATCGCAGAGAGCGAATCCGCAGACCTATCCAAGAGTCCAGAGGCGTTCCCGAAGTGGCGATGACCGACCAGTTTGAAATCAAGGCACAGCACGACTCTATCCGTGACCGCACGGCGTTTACAACAATGCCACCCATTCTTGTTAAGAAAAGACTTGGTGGTATCAATAAGATTGCTCCGGGAATTCATCTGCCTGTTACGTCACCTGACGACTACAGATTCATGCCTCCACCGCAGAGCGAAACGCAAACTGCTTTCAACTTAATTAGCGTCGTTGAGCAAAATCATGCGGCTTACTTTGGTATCTATCACCCGAACATTCCTCCGCAGAGAACTCAACTGACACAGCAACACATTGTCAACAACTGGCTAGACGTTTGGAGCGAAGCCTTCAATATGCTGTTCGCCTTGTGCTTGCAGTATCTAGACCCCGCTGAAATAGAGGCTATTACCAACAAGCCTATTCCGCAGAATATGTCGGCTATCAGCAATCAGTTCGATTTCCAGATTAAGTACGACGTGCGTGAAATTGACACGGATTTTGTGATGGAGAAACTCAAGGCTATCATGCAGTTCGTTATGCCTCTCGATTCTGCTGGAGTTATTGACAAGAGCAAGTTGGTACGTGCGGCTATCGAGGCTATCGACCCAGATAAGGCTAAAGACCTCATCGTTGAACAGGCTAGTGCTTCCCAGATGCTCTATAAGGACATACAGTCTGATATTGGTCTGATGATGCTTGGTAATGAGGCTAACTACGTCGAAAACGACCCGACTGCCCAAACTAAGTTGCAGTACCTGCAAGATATTATGGGCAAGAACCCGAAGGCTCAACAGGCTATGCAAGGAGACGAGCACTTCAGGGCATTGCTTGATAATTATGTCAAGAACCTCCAGATGAGCGTCAGCCAGCAACAGAATAAGCAGATTGGTCGCACAGGTGTGACTCCTGTTGGTCAGCAAGCCGCATCAGCAATGCAAAACCAGATTCAACAGGCTGAACAAATGCAAGGTCAGCAAATGCAACAACAACAGCCTCAGTAATTATGCTACCTCAAGAAATAGTGAATGCGTTTTCGTTCGACCCCAAGAACGAACTGTGGAAAGCAGTCAACGTTCTGATTGATGCTTCTATTGAGTCAGAAACAGCGTACGCCTTGCAAAAAGAAAACAGAGGAGAAGACAGAGCATATCATTGTGGACGTGCTGAGGCTTTAGTCTCGTTTAAGGCTGTTCTTTTGAACACACGTGAGGCTGTTCTTAAAGACCAAGGTCGTCCATTGGATGAGTGATTCATCCAAATATGGTACAACACCACGTTTGCACTTGCACCTTTAGTAAATACAGCAAATTTACAAACTAGTTCTTGGACTATCAAAAACCATGTAAAGTTATAGGACTTTAGACCTTTCTCTAATGAATACAGAAAATCACTCCGACCTTGGGACGGATTCAAATAACCCCACGAAAAACGAAAGCACTACCTCTGCTTTTGACCAATCAACGCTTGCTGACCTAGTCAGTAAGTCCTTCCTAGGAGGTGAGGAAGTAGCGGAGAATTCAGACTCCCAGAAACATGCTGATATAGAGGGTCAAGCGACCTCCGAACAAGATAACGAAGTTCTTTCACAGGAAGCCAATACAGAAAGCGAGCAAGAACAGTCCGAAGACTCCGAGGAAACCGAAGAAACCAAGTCTGAGGATGATGAACTTGAACGTGGACTGCCAAAGGGTGTAAAGAAACGCATTGACAAACTCTCTGCCAAACGGAGAGAAGCGGAAGCAGAAGTTGAACGGCTGAAGTCAGAAGTGGAGCGATTGTCGCAAGAGGCTAACAAGCCAGCACAAACTCCTAAATTTGACAATCCTTACAGCAATCTGAATACACTTGAAGAAGTGAATCGTGAGGCTGAACAAGCCAAACAGATTAGACGCTGGTGCGAGATGAACCCCGATGGTGCAATTGTAAATGATGCGAATGGCAATGAAACGGAATACACCGCAGAAGAAATCCGAAAAATCAAGATTAAGACCCTTGACGCTTTGGAAGAACATCTTCCTGCAAGAGCAAAATACCTTGAAAACTACTTCCAAGTAGAACAGGTTGCTGCAAAGGAATATCCGTGGTGGAAAGACAGAACGTCCAGCGAAAGACAAATTGCTGACTCGTTTCTGAAGCATTTCCCAGAAATTGCAAGATTCCCAGATTACAAGATGGTGCTTGGTGACTACATCAGAGGAGTTAAGAGCCGTGAAGCGGCTACAAAACGCCCTTCAAGTACGTCTAACCGAACAGCACCTGTACAACCTAAGCGTACCGCAACACCTCCTTACGTAACTGAAAAAGACGCAAGGTCTAGAGATGCGGCTAAACGTTTTAGTGCTAGTGGCAACCGAGATGACCTTAGTTCTATCATCGCTAACAGATTCCTGTAAACCTAAATACTATATACTACTATGGCTAACCTAACAGAACCCTCATTCTCCTCAGGTAAAAGAGAAGAACTTGCTGACCTCATCGCCCTTGTCGATGCGAAGGATACTCCCTTCACGTCGATGGCTAAGAAAGGCTCAAAACCTGGAAATACTCTTTTCAGATGGCAGGCTGACCGCCTCCCCACCCCTAAGACAACTGGTACAGTCGATGGCACAGATGTGACCACCTACGAAAACTATGTCAAGGATGGTGCTACTGTCTATCGTGCTGAACTCAGCAACTACATCCAAATCTTCAGACGCTCAGTCCGTGTGTCCCCGCTTACGCAGGATATCTCGACTGTCGCTGGTGTCCGTGATGAACTCGCTAACAATGTCGCTAAGGGCATCCAAGCCATCAAGCGTGACATGGAAGCCACTCTGTGTGGTACGCAAGGTGCTCAGTTGGACAACGGCACAAACGCCTACCTCACCAGAGGTCTGGACAAGTGGCTGAAGCCCTCTGGCTCAATCGACACAGTTCTCCCTTACGACACCCAGTTCGCCACCCCTGCGGCTAACCGCAACACCACGGCTACGACTGCCACGATGACCGAAACCCATGTGCAGGATGTCCTCACAGGCATCTACACACAGACTGGTCAATATCGTGACTTCGACCTCCTCTGCGGTTCTGGTCTCAAGAGAGCGTTCACAAACCTCGCTTACACCACATCCCAGAACGCCAGCACGAACACGGCTTCTGCCATCAGAACTCTGAACAGAGAGTCTGACGCTCAGTCCTACATCTCGTCTGTCGATGTGTTTGAAGGTGACTTCGGTAAACTCCGTCTCCACCCCTCACACTTCCTCAAGGTGTCGGCTGGCGTGGGTAACACCACCTGCGGTTATGTCATCCCCTTCGACCAAGTTGAAGTTCGTTATGGTGGCAATGTCGCTGGCGTGACTGCTCTGCCTAACGCTGGCGGTGGTGAAGCCCGAATGATTGAAGCGGTTGCTGGACTCTGCGTCTACAATCCTCTCGCCTTCGGTGTCTTCGACTTCGCTTCGTAATCGAGGATGTCAGACTTAATCCAAAGTCTGTCTGAGGTAATTCCTCCTCACCTTAGAAATAGGGTGCAGGAGGAACTTATCCGTGGCTGGAGACAAGAAGAAGTCAAGATGAAGGCTGTTGCACAACAGAACGGACACTTCGACAGATTCAACTCCAACAAAGCCATCGAGGGAGTCGGACAGAAGATAGCATCAATTCCTGTCCAAGCATGGCATTACTGGGGCACACGCCTTGGTTATGAGTGCTGGGAAGACAAGACATTTATGC
>Ga0222712_10000901_pt1 | contig 37979 bp, 38 predicted proteins | sample C33_657DmetaG_FD_165043 | JGI IMG/M metagenome (GOLD analysis project Ga0222712, IMG submission 165043) | Estuarine water microbial communities from San Francisco Bay, California, United States - C33_657D | ecosystem: Environmental > Aquatic > Marine > Unclassified | place: USA: California... | reverse complement strand
TAAAATACAATGCCCGAATTAAAGATGTTAAGACTGGCCAGGAGAGTTTGTTCCTTCCAATCTTTGTTGAGATTCGTGCCGACAAAACAGAAGCGGATTCAGCAAAGCAAATAAAATAGTTTTTTGGTCCTCCTATATACAAAATATAGGAGGACTTATGATTTTACTTGGCGTTGATCTTTCAATGACGTCACCTGCATTATGTCTACATCGTGGTGACGAATTTAAATTTGATCAGTGTGAGTTTTACTTTTTAACATCTTCAGAAAAATATCTGTATGTCGATCGCCGACTTCACGGCGAGACATTCCCCGAATATACATCACAATCAGAGCGGTTCAATAATATCGGAACTTGGATTGTCGATATTTGCAAAACACATGGTGTTGACAAAGTTTATATTGAGGACTATAGTTATGGTTCAAAAGGTCGTGTGTTCCACATAGCTGAAAATGGCGGTGTGTGCAAATACTTGTTATGGAGAAATCATATCGAGTATGATACGATTCCACCAACAGTAATTAAGAAGTTTGCAACAGGAAAAGGAAATGCCGACAAAGAAAAAATGCAAGAGGCATTTGTTGCAGAGACAGGATTCAATGTCAAGGAAGTTCTTTCGATGACAGACAAACAATGGAATCCTTCATCAGATTTGATTGATAGTTATTATATTTGCAAATATGGAGATACAAATGAACGAAATGGTAGACTGGGATGACAACCAGCAGTTTAAACATTGGTTAACTGAGGAACTTAGAAATAATATTGTTACGGTCGTCTTTACAAAGAAAGATGGAACAGAGCGTGTGATGAAATGTACGTTAAAGAGTGATGTTGTTGTTCCATACGAGCAAAAGACGGAACGGAAGAAAGTTCAAAATGAAGAAATCGTGTCTGTGTGGGACGTTGAAAAGAATGCGTGGCGTTCATTCAACATTACAACAATTAGCGAAGTGAGGGGTGTACTCTAATGGGAATTATCAGGTTTAGTGACGAAGAGGTGTTCATCACTGATTCAAAAGAATATGAGATATTAACAGCTGGTGTAGCAAAGATTAAAGGTGTCCCAGGTGCTGTCGTTGAGATCGGTTCACGTCGTGGTGGATCAGCAAAGATGATTATTGACACACTTGTAAACAATAATGACACCGCTAGATCAATGTTTTGCATTGACCCATATGGTGGTATTGAATACAGCTACACGAACCACGCCTTAGCTAGGCATTTTCCAAATCTCGAAGTTGAAGGTGACCCTACATCTAAAGAGATTACAAAAATGGTTCGACTCGATTATACGAACGAGATGAGGAACAGAGTAATCCCTTCTCTATACTATTATGCATATAACGCAGGTTTGAATTTTACATTTTTCTGTCTTGAAGATACAGAATTCTTTGACCGCTACAGTGACGGTGTTCCTGTGTATGATCAGCATAAAAAAATTGAGAGTGAATACGCGTTTGTGTTTTTTGACGGACCGCACGACAATCCTGGTGTTAATAAAGAAGCAGACTTTTTCATTCCTCGCGCAGTTGTGGGGAGTGTGTTTGTTTTTGATGATGTGTGGATGTATGATCATGATGATGTTGAGGTTAAGTTGTTTGCAGCTGGCTTTGAGCCAATTGAGAAAAAAGAAATTAAGGCAAGTTACGTTAAGGTGAAATAAAAATGGGTCTTAATGTCGTTAATAAAAATGCGAAGGGTGGAACTGAGTTGCTAATTGATGAATTTAAGCAACACATTCCTGAAGAGGTGTACAAACACTTTCAAATTGTTCCCTCAAGATTTAGAGGATTTGAGTCAGGTAAAATTCCTATTTACTGGGCTCATGACCTTCCAGGTGATCCAGAGTGTGGCCATCTGAAGGAAGGTGGATTTGAGAAGTATGAAAAACTTGTCTTTGTCTCAAATTGGCAAATGCAGGGGTTTATCAATTACTATCAAATTCCTTGGAGCAAATGTGTTGTCATACAGAACGCGATCAATCCTATTCCTTTTGTTGAGAAACCAAAGGACAAGATTAAGCTGATTTACCACACGACACCTCATCGCGGTCTTGAGATTCTTGCTCCTGTTTTTGAAAAGCTGTGTGAAAAACATAATAACATTGAGCTTGATGTATATTCAAGTTTCAAAATATATGGCTGGGAGGAACGCGATCAACAATACGCACAAGTATTTAATTCGTTAAAGTCAATGCCGAATGTTAACTATTACGGTTCTGTTGATTACAGTGTTGTTCGTGAAGCACTAACGAAAGCCCATATTTTTGCTTATCCTTCTATTTGGATGGAAACAAGTTGCCGTTCATTAATGGAAGCAATGACAGCTGGTCTTTTGTGTGTTCATTCAAACTACGGTTGCCTGTACGAAACAGCAGCAGGGTGGACATGGATGTATCAATATCAGGACAGCTTACAAGAGCATGCAGTGATGCTCTATCACAATCTTGACGCAGCAATTTCTAATTATTCAGATCAAGGAATTCAAACGAAGTTGCAAACACAATCAAGTTATAGTACAATTAACTACAGCTGGGAAGTTCGTAAGCACCAGTGGATTGCATTACTCAAATCAATACTGAAAGCAAAAAATATCTCATCATGATTATTATTGATCTCAACCAAGTGTGCATTTCAAATATAATGGCACAAATTGGTAATCACACAAACCTCAAAATTGAGGAGGATCTTGTACGTCATATGATCCTTAACAAGATTCGAATGATTCGCCAGAAGTTCAAAAGTTATGGAGACATTGTTATTGCGTGTGATGGAAAAAACAATTGGCGACGTCAAGTGTTTCCACTATACAAGGCTGTGAGGAGAGCTGACCGCGAGAAATCTGATTTTGATTGGCAAGCAATTTACGATGTTCTTAATAAAATCCGCGACGAACTAAAAAACTATTTCCCTTATGTTGTCATTCATCTCGAAGGAGCTGAAGCTGATGATATTATCGCCTCCCTTGTTAAGGAATATGGTGTTCAACTAAATAATGAAAACACAGAGAAAATTGTAATTGTATCTGGTGACAAAGATTTTGTTCAACTTCAACGGTTTACAAATGTTGAGCAATATGATCCGATTAATAAAAAAATGATAGTGGAATCTAATCCTGAGCAGTTTTTGAAACAGCATATCATTAGAGGAGATAAGGGTGACGGTGTTCCAAACATTCTTTCTGATGATGACTGTTTTGTTGCAAAGAAACGCCAGAAGAAAATAACAGAAAAGTTTATTAGCAATTTTGATGAGAACACACTCGACGAGACTACAGCGCGTAACTACATGCGCAACAAACAGCTGATTGACATGACGATGATTCCTCAAAGAATTTCTCAACAAACATGCGACGTGTATCATGCCGAAAAGAAAACATCAGCATTCCGAAAAACCAAAACCTTTAATTACTTTGTTTCTATGAAATTGAAGAACCTTATGGAACATGTGGGAGAGTTTTAATGAAACGTAAATCACTTTATGAATTGCTTGAAGAAGTATCGAAGTGTAAGAAAACAGATGAGAAGATTAATAAGCTGCGAGAGTTTGATAATGCTGCACTGAGAGCAATTTTAAAATATGCTCTCGACCCCACTATTAAGTTTGTTCTACCGCATGGAGCTCCTCCATATAAGCCTTGTGAGTTTCTTGACCAGGAAGCAAGATTGTATTCAGAGATTCGTCGGCTGTATTTGTTTTGTGAAAATGGCAACAACAACTTGTCAAAACTAAAAAGAGAAATGCTGTACATTCAACTTCTCGAATCAATTGACAAGAACGATGCAAAACTTCTCAATAGTGTTAAAGATAAAAAACTACCGTTTAAGGGAATCACGGCAAAGATTGTTAATGAAGCATTCCCTGGTTTAATTACACAACAGGAGTGATTAGGTCGTATGGGCAAGACGTTTAAAAAATCAGCGCGGGTTGCTGAAGAAAATGAAAAAGAGTCACACTTTTATAAATACAAAAAAAGTAGCATTGAAAAAGCCTCGTTCAAAAATTTAGATAGATATATCAGAACTCAAGATATCGATAAGCTGGATGAGTTATCTGATTGTGATTTTCCAACACGCAGATAGGAATTATAATGAACAATAAGCGTTTTTTCTGGGACTCAACTCTGGCAGTTTGGATTGAGGATAAAATTCATCAGTTTAGTAATTGGTACACAGACAAACGTTACCCAGTAGAACATTGGAGCACGTCTGAACCATCAGGTATGCCTCCTGTTGTTGATAGAGAATATACAGACAGCTTATCATTTCACACGGAAATGCACGAGTACGTAGTTGCTGACACACAGACAGGTCACATCGTGGCTATTCCAAAGACAAAAAAGCCTCGCAAGAAGAAAGCAAAAAAAGTTTCCTGATATGCCCCTTTACGATTTCAAGAACAAAGAGACCGATGAAATTATCGAAGTCTCTTTAAAAATGTCTGAGTATGAAGAGTATTGTAAAAATAATCCTCATCTTGAAAGACATCACGCCGGTGCTCCTTCCATTGGTGACCCCGTAAGACTTGGCTTAAAAAAGCCCCACGATGCATTTAGAGACAAGTTGAAAGACATCAAAAGAAAGCACTATAAGAGTAACATTAACACTTTTTGAGGTCTGATGAAAAAATCTGTAAAGAAGAAAAAAACAACAACAAATAAAAACAACAATCAGATTTACGTAGATGGAATAAAGATACCGCAAGCAAATTTACGATTAAATAAAATAACACCTTTAACAGATAATCAGCAAAAAGCGTTCGATAATTTTAACACAGGCAAGAATCTTCTCTTACATGGTCTAGCAGGAACAGGCAAGACTTTCATGTCTCTGTATCTTGGTCTCGACAGTGTAATGCAGCGCGACTCATTACAAAGCAGCGTTGTAATCATCAGAAGTGTTGTCCCCACAAGAGACATTGGTTTTCTTCCTGGTGACGAAACAGATAAAACAAAAGTGTATGAATCACCATACAGAGGAATCTGTAGTGAACTATTTGGTAGGGATGATGCGTATGAAGTTCTAAAGCATCATAGGATAATTGACTTTGTCACAACGTCATTCATCAGAGGCATAACAATTAACAACGCGATTGTGATTGTCGATGAATGTAACAACATGAACTTCCACGAGCTTGATAGTATTATCACTCGCATAGGTTCTAACTGCAGATTGTTGTTTTGCGGTGATTACAGACAAGCAGACTTATCCAAACAGCTAGAGCGAGACGGACTGAAACACTTTATAAAAATTCTTGACGAAATGAAATGTTTCGAGCACGTTGAATTTAAAGAGGACGATATATTAGGTCAGATGTTGTTAAACAATATATCATTACAAAAGATAAACTAGGTTATGAAAACAAAGTATTTTGAGCACCAGAAACTTTTTGAAGAAATTGAGCTGTCTACGGTTAACGAGGACGGTGTTAGATATTACGTCACACCAGAAGGAGAGAAATACAAGTCTGTAACATCAGTTCTTTCTGCTCTTTCAAAAGATGGTATTATAGCGTGGCGTAAAAGGGTTGGTGAGGAACAAGCTCAGAAAATAACAACACAAGCAGCAACAAGAGGAACAAAGGTTCACGCTCTTCTTGAGAAGTATATTAATAATGAAAAAGACTTTCTTGTAGAGTGCCTCCCTACAACAATTGATTTGTTTAACACTGTTAAACCGATAGTTGATGAGCGTATTCAAACTGTTCATGGACAAGAGTTTCCTCTCTACTCAAAATATCTAAAGACAGCTGGCCGGTGTGATGTTTTTTGTACGTTTGATGGGGTTAAGACAATTCTCGATTTTAAGACTGCCTCAAAGCTTAAACGGGAAGAGTGGATTGAAAGTTATTTTTTACAGTGCACAGCTTATGCATTAATGGTTCAAGAGCGGTATGATATATACGTACCACAGATTGCAGTTTTGATAGCTGTTGAAAACCAACAGCCTCAACTGTTTGTTAAAAAGGCATCGCAATACTACGATGGGGTCAAGAAAGTTTTTATCGATGAACGCGTTTAACATAGCTCGCGAGTGTTTTAACGAGCCGGAGCAATACTCTATCGTGTCAACACGTGCACAAGTGTACATATCCCTGTACACACGTGGTTCCATCGACGCCGATGAATATATTAATCTCATCGACGACCTTCACCATATCAGTGAAGAGAGATTCAAGGATGAAAACAGGCTTGCTGTTTCTATTTACTTTGACAAAATTAAAAAGGTTGTTTTATGACAGGTGAGGAACTTTTAGTAAAATTAAAAATTGACCCAACAGAATCCATCTACAAAATTATCGAATATCAAAACCATTCCATCTATACAGCAAATAATCCTGGAGAGAAGGCAAACATCATTTTAATGAAATTTGGTGTGGACTCAATTCAGGATCCTCAAGCTGCAAGATTAATGGCTGTTGGTTTAATTCGTGAACTTGTACTAAACACAAAAAAGTTCGATATTAAAAAAGCTCAGAAAGAAGCACATAAAAGTGTTATGAAAACATTTGCGTTCCTCGGTAAATCAATGCCCGAGGAGAATGCAAAGACACGTAAGGCCGTGTCAAAAGATGACGACAATTACAAAATGACCAAAGCAATTGAGGTTTACAAAAAATATGGTGATAAAAGCGTTAAAAAATGCACTGAGCAAATAGCAAAAGCATTAAAAATTCCTTATACTTCAGCATATTACTATCATAGGAAAATTTCAAAGGGTTAACTGTTGACTTTCTAAACGGTTTGATATACAATGATTCTAACGTTAAAGAGGAGTTGTTATGTTCAAAACGCAAACGAGTTCAAAGCCGCGCCTGAAAAATGATACGCTGGGTAACCAGGCGCTTGTTGATCTGTATGATAGTTTCACTGCTTGTTCGGCTGAGGCATTTCAGCAAAAATGCATCGAGCTTGTTCAAGCGGGCGGTGGTAAGCAAGAGCGAAAGAACGAAATCATTAATGCAATTGTTGCTGCACGTTCTAAAGCTCAGCAGTTGAAGAAAACGCAGGATTTTATTCTTGCTGGTATGGGTCTTGGTGTTTAACTTTAAGGAGTAATATATTATGGCACACATGATTGAAACGATGGCGTACGCTGGTGAAACTCCCTGGCACGGTCTTGGCAAAGAAGTTCCTGCTGACCTGTCTCCTGAGCAAATGCTCGTCACTGCTGGTCTTGACTGGAATGTCAATAAGGTTCCTGCATTCATTCGCGTTGATGGTGAAGAACTGATGACCGGTAAGTCTGCCCTGGTTCGTTCTTCTGACAATTCGATTCTCGACGTTGTTTCGAACGACTGGATTCCTGTGCAAAACCATACTGCGTTCGAATTTTTTGATGAGTTTGTGCATGCTGGTGATATGGAAATGCATACTGCCGGTTCGCTTAAGAATGGACAGATTGTTTGGGCCCTTGCGAAGATCAAGGATGGCTTTGAGCTGTTTGGTGGGGACAAGGTTGAGGGTTATCTGATGTTTACGAACCCCCATAAGTTTGGTCAGTCGATTGATGTTCGCTTCACTCCGATTCGTGTTGTGTGTAATAACACGCTGACTCTTGCGCTGTCCCAGAAGGGTGACCGTGTTGTCAAGTGCACACACAAGTCCGTGTTCGATGCTGAGCAGGTTAAAATGACTCTTGGTATTGCAGGTGAACAACTTCGCAAGTATAAAGAGATGGCTCAGTTCCTTGGCAAGAAAAAAGCCAAGACTGTTGATGTTAAGGACTACTTCAAACAGCTGTTCCCGGTCCTTACGCAGAAAGAGGAGTCACGCAAGGAGATGTCGAAGACTGCAGAGGTTGCTCTGAACATTCTCGAGACCCAGCCTGGTGCCGACTTTGCAAAGGGTTCCTGGTGGCAGCCGTTCAATGCCGTGACTTACCTTGTCGATCACAAGCTCGGTCGCACTCAGGAAGGTCGTCTTGCCTCGGCATGGTTTGGTCCGAACCGCTCGCTGAAAATGCGTGCACTCGAGAAAGCAGTCGAGTTTGCTGAAGCTGCATAACAGGAGGGGGGAGTTAATCCCCCTTCTTTTTATTACGTGGATTGTAAATATTTTTGTCGGCGTTATACTTTTTTTTGCTACCTTGTTGCTAATTATTCCAACAGGGGGTATATTGTTTGGTGTAATTAAAAAATTATTTGTATGATGACAAGAAAATATTTTCCGACACGGTTTTACGATGGATGTGTCAATCCCAACTTGCTCAATGCCATTGATTTGCGCTACAGCAACCAGTTTAGTTATGGTTGGAAGGCAAACAGAAAAATGGCATACGATCAGGGCCACTGGAACGTTCCTATCTGCATTCAAGGTAAGAAATTGCTTGTTGATATTTCGGAACAGCTGTCTTCTAAGGATCATGATCTTCTAGTGTTATGGGAATATCTGAAACGTCACTTTGTTGGTGAGCGAATACTGAGTAGAGTTTACATTAACGGCTATACATTTGGAACAGATGGTTACATACACCGTGATGATCCGTACTATGATGATGACAAGGAAAACTCACCAACAAGGGAAACGATTATCCTATATCTCAACAAACTGTGGAATGCTGATTGGGGTGGGGAAACATCGTTGTTTGATACCCACAGAGAAATAGCAAAATCTGTTCTTCCCAAGTACGGGCGGATGTTAATTTTTGATGGTCAAATAGAACACGCATCACGACCGTTAAGTAGATTGTGTGGTGAATTACGTAAGGTTCTTGTTTTTAAAACATACAAGTCAGTTCAAAAAAACAAGATTGATTATCTCTACGATATGACAATCAACAAACCACACGCGGGTCGTACATTTTACGAACATCTTATTGGTACGTCAGCTGTTGCGATCAGTAATGGAGCTCCCCAGTATTTAATTGATGCGTGTTTGTTTCATTCAATCTACGGAACGGAATTTTACAAACAGGGGCCAGTTAACATTACAAGAGAGTGGGTGAAAGAGCAGATTGGCGACCAGGCAGAAGAATTGGTCCTTGCATTTTGCAATGTTCGGAACAGGTTTGAAACATTGGTTTCACAATATCAAAAAGAATCTTCGCAGTTCAACAAGGATTTGTTATTCATTGAATATTGCAATTTGCTCGAGCAGCGTGGTGCGTCAGAACGAACAAATATAATCAAGCAGTTGATTTTTACATAAATAACATATAAGATGTAGGTATTGCTGTATGAAGTGAAGAGAAAGGTGTTCTGGACGTGGGTTCGATTCCCACCGCCTCCACCAAAAGCATACTAGGATCGGCTCCACGCAAGGCGCCTGGCAGTGGGAGACTCCATAAGGTGAGGAATTAAGTATGCTTTTGATGGGGGCGACCGGTTTCGACAGGGCAATGAGTAACGGAACAGACAGCACGAGAGGCGACTGACGTAATCAGAGCAAAAACTATAAATGCAAACGATGCATTTTATGGAGAAGAGCGCCTAGCGGCGTAAACTCCACGGGGTTTGAGGGGTTGTACCTTGTTATCAAAACAGCCCCTATTTTGGCTAGTTGTAGCTCGATAGCAACACCCGTTAGACTACTCTAACTTTGGATTGCGTGAAGGTAACGAACCGAAATATTTTTAAACTTTATCAATGGAGATATTATGATTAAATATTTTATTGCTACAATTCTGGCTTTCTGTGCAACTGTTGGTTTTGCTGCTGAACCAGCAAAGAAAGAGCCAGCAAAGGCTGAAGCAAAGAAAGAGGCTCCTAAGGCCGAAGCAAAGAAAGAAGAAAAGAAAGACGCTGCAAAAAAGTAATTTACTTGTAGTACAGCTGGCCCTACGGGGCCAGCTGCTTAATTATTGTTTAGGTGAGGGTATAATGAAGATTGGATTTACTTGTGGTGCCTTTGATTTGTTTCACGCTGGGCATGTAAGCATGCTGCGTGAAGCAAGACAACAATGTGATTACCTAATTGTCGGGATACAATCAGATCCGACAATTGATAGACCTGAAAAAAACAAACCGGTTCAATCACTGATTGAACGACAGATTCAGGTTGCGGCATGTAAATACGTTGACGAAACGATTGTGTATGAGACAGAGGAGGATCTCGTAGCAATTCTCAAAACAATGCCAATTGATGTTCGAATTCTCGGTAGTGAATACAAGACCAAGATGTTTACTGGTCGCAACCTACCGATTGAAGTTTATTACAATAGACGTGCTCATGAATTTAGTTCTTCTCAATTGAGGGAACGCGTCTACATGGCTGAATACAACAAAAAAACCTGATATAAAAACCTACAACTAGGAGGTGCTTATGAAGCCTTTGCTAGGAGCGGCTACTTTTATATTCGTCTGTGTGCTCGGTATACTTTTTCACACAATACTGACTGCGCCTGAAGCTCGAAAGAACGTTATTTCAAAATCGGAGTATAATGATCATAAACGGCAGATTGCATGTCTTGCCGATAATATCTATTACGAAGCTGGTAATCAGCCTATTCAAGGAAAAAAGGCTGTTGCGTACGTTACACTTAATAGAGCACGTGCTGGTCGGTGGCCTTCGGATGTGTGCAGTATCGTGTATCAAAAGGATTCCAAGCTGTGTCAATTTTCATGGGTTTGTGAAAATCGCAAATCTAAAAATAATGCAGTTTGGGAACAGTCGTATAACATTGCCCGTCATGTTTGGTATAAGTATGATGATGCTCAAGACCCAACGCACGGCGCAACTTTTTTTCATGCAACATATGTGAGACCACAATGGAAATATCAAAAAACAATTCAAATAGGCGATCACATTTTCTACAAATGAGTGAAATCAAAGTCAACACTGTTGTCGATGTTAAGCTTTTTCTTAAAGACATAGAAGTTCTTGTTTCTGAGAAGAAAATGGAATACATTGATGCTGTTGTATATTATTGTGAGAAAAACAATATGGAGATTGAAACAGCAGCGCAGCTAATCAAACAAAATCAAAGGTTCAAATCGAAAATTAGAAATGAGGCAGAAGATCTCCACTACCTGCCGAAAACATCAAAACTTCCTATTTAATTTGTCATGATTGATACAATGGAAAAGGGATACGCAGCATACAAAGAGTATGTTGCTGTTAAAAACCATTTTACTTCACCATACTACGACATATTCAAATACAACGGAAGTGTTAAAGCTGGCCGTACGTCTTTTGAGCGAAGAAACGATAAGTTGTTATTTTGCAAACTCGCTAAAAAGAAAGATGTGCGTGGGTTTCTCGTTGCAAACTTTGTCGACGATCCCAGAGGTTGGGTAGGGGATGTGATTAAGAATCCTTCAAGCGATAAAGTTTATACAAACTGGCTAGCTCGTCAACAATCCCTTCAATACATTTTTGAAACAGACCTCAAAAAGCTCGATGATAATTTCGACACAAATATAATTGTTGTTGGTGGGCAGCATCCTCCCCTTCTCAAAAAAGCATTGAGGAAAGAGGTTTCAATTGAAACTGTTGTCATATTAAATTCGTTGTGTAGATTTTTTAAGCACTGGTCTCGTTCGATTACAGATGAAGTAATCTGGCCCCAGTTTAAGTTCAGATGTGTTAAGTACAAACCGTTTGTTCAGTTTGATAATAGTAAATTCAAAAAAATTACTGTTGACAGGTTTAAAAATTCGTAGTAAGATGATAAATATCTGTGTTGTTATGAACAATGTGGATACGTTTAATATACTGTTATACATAGGAGATACACATGGCTAATACTTCATTCGCGCAGCTCAAGCGCAACCGTAAAACCAACTTCGAGAAGCTCACCGCTGAAGTTTCACAACTCGAGTCTGGTAAACAAACAAAAGAAGAAGACAACCGTTTCTGGAAACCTGCCGTAGATAAGGCTGGTAACGGGTATGCTGTAATTCGTTTTCTTCCAGCCCCCGCTAACGAGGATGTTCCTTTCGTCCGTATTTGGGATCACGGCTTTCAAGGTCCTGGTGGCTGGTATATTGAGAAGTCACTGACAACTCTTGGTCAGAAAGATCCTGTCTCTGAATACAATGCCCAGCTGTGGGCAACTGGCACAAAAGAAAATCAAGCAACGGTTCGTAAGCAAAAGCGCCGTCTGCACTTTGTTTCGAATATCTATGTTGTCAGCGATAAATCTAATCCTCAAAACGAGGGTAAGGTTTTCCTGTATCAATACGGTAAGAAAATCTGGGATAAGATTAATGCTGCAATGCATCCTGAGTTCGAAGATGAAAAACCTCTCAACCCCTTCGACTTGTGGGAAGGTGCAAGCTTCAAGTTGAAAATTCGTAATGTTGAGGGTTATCGTAATTACGACAAGTCTGAGTTTGAAACTCCTGCTCCATTGTTCGAAGTTGATGAAGAGATGGAAGCTATTTGGTCGAAGGAGCACTCATTGCAAGAATTTGTTGATCCAAAGCAGTTCAAATCATATGACGACCTCAAGGCTCGGCTGTATAAGGTTCTTGCACTCGATGGTTCTACTGCTCCTAAGCAGCAATTTGCTGAGGAAGAGGCTCCTCAACCTAAAGCAAAGGCTCCATCAAAGATGACAGTGCAGGACGATGATGAGGATGATGAGGGGACTGAGTTCTTTAAGAAGTTAGCGGAAGAGGAAGCTTAAACAGCAGCCACTTGCAAGCTTCGTAGGGATCCCCTTCTAGGCTGTATCACTGTTGTTTCGTTTGTGGCGACTAATGTAGTGTTAGTCGCCACATTTTTTTTCGCTTTTTCTTCTTTCTGTGCACCAACAACTTGCTCTGAAGCCGCAGCAAGTTGTGTTCCAGCGGTTGGTGTTTGTTTTTCAAGAGTAGCATAGATTTGCGCAGCTGATGACTCTCTTTGTGCAGCTTTTTCTCCTGTCTGATCAGCAAAACCAACAGCACTGTTAACACGACTCATTGATTCGAGGTCAGAAGGTTTTAAACGTTTATAAGATAAGAAAAACCACGCAATTGCTTTTGATGCTATTGAAACATCGTTGAGAGCGTCTGGATTGCCTAGCAAATCAATGCCGGCAAATTTTGAGATTGCAGCATATTGATTCTTACCGGTGTGTTGAATGAAGCCACGACCTCTGTACTTGTACCCATCCCCAAGTTCTGAGTTTCCATCTGTTGTTTTGTATGCTTCATTGCCAAGCGCAACAGGGTTTTTAACAAATTGTTCAGCAAATTCGAGGGTGGGGAATCTACGTTTACCAAAAGTGTTTTGAATCTGCGAAGCAGACAAATAGTTTAAGTTTTCACTCTGAGGTTTGAAATTAGATTCAGCTTTCACTGTAGCAAGAATGTTTGCGTGGGCTTTTGGTGATTGTATTCCAGATTCCACCAAAGCATCCACAATTACTTTTTCTACTCCACTAAAAGGTGTTGGCTGATCAGTAGCTGTTGATTGTGTTGCAGAAGGTGTTGGTTTAGTAGCAGCCGGCGGTGTCGGTGGCAATGATTCAGTTGGTGCAGGTTGTGCTGGCTGTTCTCGACGACCCGGCTGTGCTAATTCTGGTGCTTTACTTGCTTTTGCAGGTTGTTCAAGCTCAGGTTTTTTTTCACTTCCTTCTATTTCTTTTCGTCCCTTCTCGATGGAAACAGCTGCTTTTTCAGCAGCTGTTTTTATTTCATCAGAACGGTTTTGAAGTTCATTCTCATCAGAAAATTCATCTTTTGATTTCTCAGCAAGATCCCCTGCGCTCGTAAAATCCTCTTGCACACTCTTAGTTTTCTCTAATGTCTTGTCATCAGTAAACAGCTTGATAAATTCTTGCAAAGGTTTAGGAAGAATACCGTCTTTTAAATCGAAAGTTTCTTTGAGTGTGTTCCAAACTGTTTCCCTGAATGATTCAGAAAACACTAGCGCGGCACCTATGCCTACTGAACCCAACGCAGGAACGCTTGAAAGAACATCACTAGCAACCTTTTTGACCCCGGTTTTTTGTTCGTCTTTGGCAGTTCCTAAAGTTGACTTGACCTTTTCAACTGTTTGTTTTAGTTTCTCCGAAACTCGCTCAACAATTTTGGGTTTTCTGATGGGTTGCGGTTTTGCTTGTTGTTCATCTTTTAACGAACGCTGTAACACAGCACGAATAAGGCTCAGTTCTTTATTAATTTGAACAATCAGCTGATTGTCAATTATTGTTTCTGGCTGTTCAGGGCGTTCTTTGGGCAGTTTTTTCTTTTCCATATCAAGACACCAAACCTTGTGTTTGTGTAGTTTTTACGACAACTGTTTTATTTTTAATAACAGGTTGGTTTCGTAGTCGATTAGCTTCAGCAGACATTCCTGCAATTTGTTCACCGCTCGTTACATTAGTACCTGCTCCGTTTTTATCAGGAACAGCAAGAGGGGTTCCTGGATTTGTCGGGTTATCTGCAAGAGGAGGTGTGTTGGCTAATTGAATGTGCCAGTCCTCTCCAGGAACATTTCTAACTAAACCGAAACTTTCTAACCATCCTGTTGAATTATCGCGCGAGCCAGCAAGGATATTAACACCACTTGCTCCCAAACTACTAATATCAATGGCAATTCCTTTTAAATGCGCACTACCCTTTCCTGCACCAAGAGGAGGCATTGGTTCAGCTACTTTTTTTCTCGCAGCTGCAGCATTTCCTCCCGTGCGAGCCATTTCTGCATCCCAAAGTTGTTTTTGTTTTTCGTTGGAACGTACACCAGATGTTATTAAAAGTTTCTTATCTGTCTTTGCTTTAAAATCAGCTGCCATAGCTGCAACACGCTGTTCGAGTGTTGGGTTTAATCCTTGCAATTCAACACCTGATTGAATGCTTGCGACCGTAGCCAGATTTTCTGTTTTAACTGGTTGCTGTGTAGCTGAAGGAGCCGGTTTTGTTGGGGCTGCTTGAACTGACGGTTTTGCTACAGGAGTTGGGGTAGGTTTTGTTTCTGGTGCAGGAGCCTGAGCAGGTTTTGTTTCTACAGTTGGTGCTGGTATAGAAACAGGTGCAGGAGACGGACCTGGAGCTGGAGTTGAAGCTGGAGCAGGTTTTGTTTCTGCAGTTGGTGCTTGAGGTGGAGCTAATGTTTTTGGAGCGGTAGGTGCTGGTGCTTCACGTTCTTTTTCCGCTTTCGGCTTTGGCTCCTTCAATTCCTTTTTTACTGGCTCGTCATCAATATCAGCTGCGGCAAGCTCCTTTCTCATTTCAAGAATACTACCGAGCTCTGCATCTTGCTGCACACTTTTTAATTCAGATGGTTGTTTTGGTAGCTGAGCTTCTAGCTTTGCAGCATCATTTTTAATAGGGTTAATTTTATTGAGGAACGATGATAACTCCGATTGTGCGTCCCCGAACGACTGAATCACATTTTCAAATGTTTCTTTGGCTTTGCCTGATGTAAAAACTTCAAAGAATGATTGGACAGGTTTTGCCAACCCCATCAATCCTTGAGAAATAATTCCAGGTATTACTTCCCCAAGAAAACCTTTGACTACAGGCCACACAGCAGGTCCATATAAAGCAATCATCCCAGCTACAGAAACACCTGCAATACTTCTAGCAAGTGTTTTTTGTTTTGTTACCTTTTCAACATCTGGCTTTTCTTGTTTTTCTTCTCCTTCTTGCTCACGTTTGAATTGGGCCATTTGTCGTTTAACAATATCAGTAACTTGTTTTTTCGACGATATCGAACCTTCTTGTATTCTACGAATTAAAATAACTTCCGTTCTAGTTTGATCGAGAAGCTGTTTTGTATTGTTTGTTTTTTTACGTTTCTTCGAAAGCAATAAAAATAGTATTGGTGCTTCTTCAGCTATTACAGCACTAACACCCATCGCAGCTCTTTGTTTTAATGAAGGACCGAGAGCCGCTTTTATTAACGTTTTAAGTTTTAGTTTTCGAAGATCTTTTATCTCGCGAGGCACGAGATCTTTTTTGCTTGCTGATACTTCTCTTGAGATACCTGCTTTTATTTGTTTTTTAAATCCTTTAGGTGTAAAGAATTTAAGCTGCTGTATCTCAGAAGGAACATACTTACCGAACCTGTCTGCTGCTTTAAGTTCGCGTTGTAGTTTTGGAAGCTTACCTTTTACTGCCATTTGGCTTATTCAGGAGCAGCGCTCGGAAACGCTCCTTGAACCCTAAAAATTTCGTATAGAGATAGTGAACTTCTGTTTGCAAAAATGCCAGGAATAGTGTCAACAACATTTGCCGGTTTCGGTATTTGTGTTTTATCTTGTGCAACAAGTGTAGTCGAATCCTCTGGTTTTTCTTCATATCCAGCTTCAACGCTTGTTGAAGCTTGGTTGATTGTTTGCCCAATTGATGGAGCAGGGGTTTCTGCAACAGCTATTTGTTCTGCTTGCTGTGGAGACACAGGTGTCACAGAACCTGCAGACTGACTGGTTGTTTGTGTAGCTGCTCTATTTAATTCACGACTATCATCAACAGGCGTTTGTTGGGGTGTTTGAGGTGTTGTTGGCGCTGGCGACGGTTTTGTTTCTGGTTTTGGTTTTACTGTTGCTTGTACTTGCTGATCGACAGCATTCTTAAACGCTGTAATCTCTTCAGATGTTGGTTTTTTGTTTCCACCAATATCACTGAGAATTGATCGATAAGGATCTGTGTCTTTTTTGTACGTGTCGTATGTCTGCTGTTCTTCAGGAGTGAGAGGTTGGCCGTTTTTGATTTTTTCTCTAGCAACACCAAACTCAACAGCACGTTTACCTGCTTCCTCCATACCCTTAGGCATGATAAAGCTCGACAACGCTTGCTGTTTAGCTTTACCTGTTGTTGATGACTTACCTTCCCTTTCACGCTGAATAATTTGATCTTTTAGCTCAGTTATTCTTTTTGTTTGTTCTGGTGTTCGATCTGCTTCTCCTACAGCCTCTAAGCCCTTCAATTCTTCTTCAAGGCCTTTTGTTTCTTTGCGCTCTTTATACTTCTTTTTAAAATCCATCATCAGAGCTACAACAGCAGTAATTGTTGTCAGTGCGAGAAGAAGAGCAGGATTCATAAACAAGAACCTACCAATTGTCCACAATCCTTTGACAACTTTTAGAATGTTTGCAACAGCATTGTATATTTTGAACCCACTCCACAATCCCACGAATGCAACAAATCCTTGAGTGAATGTGTTTGCGTTTTCACCAAACAACATTTCACCCAAAAATCCTTTGAGGAAGGTGAGTGTTTCTTTAGGAGCAAGAAATGCTAGCAGACCAGCTATCACAAGAGGGTTTGTTAGTAAACCACCAACCCCTTCTTTAATGTCCTTTGCTCCCTCAGCAGCTGGGGCAAGTTTTTTGGATGCTGTTTTTTTAACAACAACAAATTTCTTTCTAATATCGCTAAACAGACCTTTTTTCTTCTCTTCTCTCTCACTTTTCTCTTTTGTTGCACCCTCTTCACGAACATCGCCTTCTTTTACGTAGCGACCACCAGCACCTCTGTAACGACCTGATTTAGGATCGAAAGAAACCCTTTTCTCAACAACCTTACGAATTACTTTTACTTCAGAAAGAATATCTTGAAGAAGTTTTGTTGCAAGATCGGTGGGTTTTTTCTTTTCTTGCTCACCCGCCTTTTCTACAGCAGGTTTTTTCTTCTGCTCATCCACTGCCTCTTTTGCTGCTTCTCTAACAGCATCAACGGCTTCTTTTTTTGAATCCCTTAGAGCTTTCTCAGCTTCTTTTGCTGAATCTTCTAAAGATTTTTCAGCTTCTTTAGTGCTTTTCTTAAAGGCTCTTTCTACATCGCTAATAGCTTCACTTGCAGTTTTGTTTACAGCAGAAGATATTTCATCAATTGCATCTTCACGTACCTGCTGTATTTGTTTTTTTGACTTTTCAACGAGCTCACGTAAACCACTTTTTACTTTTTTTTCTGTTTCAGCAATGTCTGACTTAGCTCGTTTAACGCCATCTTTAATCGATGTTTCAGCGTTGTTCAGAGCATCTTTTATATCTTCAGTAGCTGCTCCTACTGCTTTTTTAACAAAGCCCAGCCCTGTCTTTGTTTCAGACTTAATTTCTCTAACGCTTTGCTTTGTTTGCTCTTCGATGTCTTTGTTATTATTTTCTGCCACGGTTTGCAGCCTTTAATCGTTCTTGTTCTTTATCGAGATAATCTTTTAACAAATCAACATATATGTCTCTTTCATAAGGTATCATTTCTTCAATTTCGGTGATCGACCACTTATGATGCTGGGCTAGACCAAAATTCAGCATGTAATAATTACTAATTGAATTGTGGCTTAGCCCAACGTAAAAAAATCGTTTATGTTATCAAGCGTAATTACTCTTTCTGTTCCAAGACTGTTTGTATATTTCAATTCATGTTTTATTTTTGGCATTGTCTGAAAAAATTCTTGAATCTTTTCAAACGTGTTGACATCAAGTGAAGATATAAACTCACCGACTTCTTCTTTCGAATATTCAGCAACCTTGTAGTGTGTGCCACCATCAACAATCACATCTATACAAGCATTAAGTAATTCAAAAAAGATTTCTGATTCATTGAGCTCTGGGTCAAGGGTTTGCATCAGAGCAGCGTTTGGATATTTCATGATAATTGTCATTGCATCATTAACATTTACAATGTTTGTATGACCGGGGGTATGTGAAATCTCGACAGTATCAAGATTGCACTCGACATCGTACCGTTGATTATCTTCGCTGTCACGATATGTTAACTTAATGACGTTATTAACTGAGCGAGCTCTTAGTTTGATAAAAACATATTCGAGATCAAATGTAGTCAATGCATCAGTATTAAAATCACCAACAATACAGTTGTTAATTACTTGTTTGATTGCGTTGATTACTTCTTTTGGATCTTCGGTCTGCTGTGCAGTGAGCAGAATTTTTTCTTCTCTGACGAGGAACGGTCTCATCGTCAGTTCTTGTTTTGTTGACGGAAGTGTCAACTGAAACGTTGGGTGATTAAGTTTAGGTAGTCCCATTTCATCTCCTTATAATTTTAAATTACCAATTACCAGCTTTGCATTATTTGCAACGTTAAGAGCATCAGCTACACTTCTTGGTTTTCTAAGTGAAGCGAGTGTTTGTACGGCAGTGCCAACTTTTACGAGGGTGCCAATGAGACCAAGTTCATTTGCGGCACCAGGCTTAAATACTATATCTTCATCAATGTTATCAACTTTAAAATAAGAATACGCAAAATTCACTGGTATTCTTACTAAGTTATCGTTGTCACCCCAGTTATATTGAATTTCCCCAATAGCAACAGGAAATGCGTCGTAGAGAGTATAAGAAAGAAGTTTATCTTCATTCTCATCGTAGGTAAGTAACTGGATTATTGAGGCATAGTTCTCTTTGTATTCAAACTCATAAGGACGTAGTTTGTTGTACGATATTTTTCCACTAGCGTTTGGTTTTTCATCCCATTTAACAATACCATTCATCCACCTGTAAAACAGCTTATACACAAGACCTTCAGCATCACCAATAAACGAGCATGAGAAGTCCCCAACTTGAGCACCTGTAGGAATTTTTTCACTAAGACCGTAACCATATCTTCTAACATCTTCAGTAGTGAGTGTAACACCTGGTACAGAAGCAGTATCACATCTCAGTTGAAGAAGTCTATGAGACTCGCTGTTGTTATAAGAAGCTAAGATTTTAGGCAACGACATTAATACTTCAAATCTGTTTGTTCTTGCCATGCTATGTTTTTTTAACGAGGCATAGAAGTTTGTTAGTTTTGAATTGCCCGGTGTTTTACTGTTGAGGTTGAGAAACGAAGAAACAGCGGCAACAGTTCCTAGAACATTCATTGCGTTATCGATTTTTTTTGCCACTACTTGCCCCTTCTAATTTTTCTAATTGAGTCGCGGTGTACTGTTACAACAGGCTGATTGCCCCCACTCTGTTTAACAAATCTGTGAAGCGGAAGAAATAATGCTATATCCCATTGATTGGCCGGTATAAGTGCAAAACGCGATTGAACATTGTTATTTAGGTAGTGTTTAATACAAGGGCGAAAAAATCTAAATTTACCAGCACTATCAAGAATAGAATATGTCATTCGCAGTCTTGTTTCTTCATCATAGTTTTCATCAAGTGCCAAGTCATACAACTTATCCATCAATATTGCTCTGTATTCAAAGGGAAGATAGTGAAGGTTTATTCCATAAAAACCATCTTTGTTGCGGCGGAATGGAAAAACAACTGGGAATCTATCGTAATAGGGAATTGTTTTTGTTTGAGCTTTGTACTGGAACAGATACATGAAACCGGTGATTACTCTACTTGTCACAACAGGATTTGTTCTGATTACATATCTTTGATCGCGGACAACAACGTCCTCTGCTTGTTCACGAAACCAATCGCGTGCTTCTTGGGTTCTTGCAGGAATATAACCTTCTTTCAATCCTTGTTTGAGAAGTTTATTAAATATTTCAGCCATTTACGACACCCAGACTGTATTCATCAAAAATAACAAATTTCCATTTTCTATCTTGACAGAATTGGTGTGCTGCTTCCCATTTTGCACTATTAATTCCCCATGTGCGCACTTCATTGATGTATCTTTTCGTTCGTTGTTTCTGCGGAACGGGTGGTTTTGTTTGCGCTCTTGGTTTAACTTCAATTACCAACACCTCTTCTAATCCACTGTTTCTTTTTTTAACCCAGAAGTCTGGAAAATATCTGTGAATTTTACCGTCGATGGGGGAGATATATGGTATTGAAAACTCTTCGCTAGCCCATTGAATTACATCGGGGTGGCCGTCTAAATACATCATTAGCTTACACTCCCACGACGACCTATAAATAATTCGCGTGGGATCGCCTTTGTATTTTTTAGGGTTCCTTGGTTTAAAAAAGCCTTTATTACTCATTGTAGGAAGTATTTATGCCCTCAGCATCAGAGATCGGCCAAGCAGCAGTAACAGTATCAGATAAACTAACATCGATAGGACAGCAAAGTTTAGGAGCTGTTTCAGGTGTCGTTGGCACACTTTCAAGTAGCACAGCAACAGCTTTTAACGCCTTTTCAGACCAAGCATCTAAGCTACTGAAACAAGGAAATGTTAGCTCTGCTGCTTTAACAGGAGCTGCTATGCAGGTAACGAATGCATTGCAGCAATCATCTATCTATAAAGGTGTAAAAAAAGGTGCCCCTGTACCCACGGAAATTCAGCCTGAGGAATCAAGAAAAACAATTGGGGGTAATGTATTTAAATTTCCTCAAGATCTTGGAGATCATTTTATTCAATTGACGTTTGAAATGTTCAAAAAAGATTCACCACTAATGAAAGAAATTAAGACAGATTCGGCAATTATTCAATTGCCGTTAACACCAACAATGACAGAAACGTACCAGGCAAACTACAAAACTGAAGCTCTTAACGTTCTTGGCGGAATGGCAGATAGCGTCGTTAAAGAGTTTGAGAATGCAGGTGGTTTTCAACAAAGTGGCGAACAAATGGGGGCAACATTAGGTGCTGCTGTAAGTAAAGCAACAAGCAAACAGGGTCAAGCTGCAATAACATCTCTCGCTGCCTCAGCAGTAATGGCTGCTGTTCCAGGTATTGGTGCCGCTGCCTCTAAAGCTCTCGGTGCTTCCATCAATCCCAACATGGCTGTTTTGTTTGACAACATTGGCTTCAGATCGCATCAATTCGCGTTCAAACTCAATCCGAGAAATGAAACAGAAAGTTACATTATTAAGCAAATTATTCAAACAATGCGTCGTCGTATGCTTCCTCCAACAATTGATCAATTCTTTTTTGGTTTCCCTGACAAAGTTAAGATAGAAATCTTCCCCACCCAACCTTACCCTATTCTTGAATGTGTGCTTGAATCTATGTCAGTGAACTATGCACCCAACGGGCCAGCATTTTACAGAGGTAGCAGTGGTAACCCTGTGAGTGTTGATATTCAGTTGCAGTTTAAAGAGATCGAACTGTTTACAAGGGATAGAGTGCAGTCTGTAGTTGTTAATCCTAATGATCCATCAAATCAGGAAAGAGATAGATAATGGCAACTGCGTATTTTAAAAACTTCCCCACTATTTCATATGGCAATGCCTTTGTAACAAATATTATTGCAAGGGCGAAAATCGACAGTGAAGTTCGCAATAAAACATCTGTTTTTTTTCCTTATACAGTGAGAGAAGGAGAGCGACCAGATACAATAGCACAAAACTATTACGAAGATCCAAATTTTGCTTGGTTAATATACTATGCAAACGAAATTATTGATCCTTATTTCCAATGGCCGCTTTCTCAAAATGAAATTAGTGAGTATATAAAAACAAAATATCAATCGGTTGCTCAAGCTCAAGAAAGAATATTGTTTTTTAGAAACAATTGGGAGTCAGATGAGTCGATGATTAGTCCTGGTGCCTACGACTCTTTACCAGCTGCTTTAAAAAAATATTGGGCTCCTGTATTTGATTTTAAAAACAAGATTGTTTCATACGAGAGAGCAAAGCACGATACAGTTATTGAAACAAATAAAACTGTTGAAATAAATCACGATGGTGCAGTTCCTTTTGCTGTAGATCAAATCGTAAAACAAGGAACGGCGGCTTCGGGTATTGTAGTGAGTACATCAGATGGTGTTGTGATTGTTGATAAAATTCAAGGGGAATTTACAACAGGTTCGATCACTAACTTTGCAAACACGTCAACAGCAACTGTAACATCAGTAACTACACTAAAACAATCACTGTCTGATATTGAATCAGTTTATTTTAGCCCAGTTTCTGCTTTTGATTATGAAGAAGAATTAAACGAGCAGCGAAAAGAAATATACATCCTCGATAGAGCATACCTCAATCAAATAGAAATTGAGATGAAAAATCTGCTAACATGAAGCAACAATTTACTCCAGGAAATGTTAAAATATACAAGGCTGAATTATCTAATGATAGCGGTGCAGCGTTGGATATTACACCTCAAATAAAAAATTTAAGTATTTTTGAGAGTGTTTACGACCCGACTGTGTTTTGTGAAGTGTTGATGGAAGACAGTATTGATCTGTGGAGAACATTTCCAATAAATGGGGAAGAAACGCTTGAAGTTTTATTTAAAACACCATCTGTCGACGACATCACCACATACACGTTTCGTATCTACAAGTTAAAAGATAAAGTTGATAGAACAAACAACAAAGTCTCTTTGTATGTTTTAGAAGGTGTTTCTGTTGAGTCAATACAAGCGATAACCGTTGGTAAACTTAATATTTCGTACGAGGAACCGTTTGAAAATATTATTACAAACATTCTCACCAGACAGATTGGTTCATCAAAAAAAGTTTTTGTTGAAAAAACAAAAGGAATTGTGCCTGTAGCAATACCAAATTTATACCCCTTCCAAGCTATTGACTTTCTCAAAGAAAGAGCTGTGAGTGCAGAGGTTCCAAATTCTTCATATAAGTTTTATGAAAACCAACACGGATTTCATTTTAGGACACTAGAATCTTTACTCCTTACAAAACGCAATGATATTGGGTCAAAAGAATTTACCTATGATAATTCTTCCACATCAACAAACAAAGATGTGAAAGCAAATTCGTTCCGAAACATTGTCGTTCTCGATAAAAACGACCTTGCAGATTCGGTGAGGAATGTTGTTGCAGGTGGTTATAAAAACGTTACAGAAACTTTTGATATGATAACAAAGCAAATTAACAAAACCGAAGTTGATTTTGTTAAGAACGCGAATCAATTTATTGCGTCTGACCAAGCTGCAACACCATTTAATACCCAAGAGTTTTTTGCAGGTTTAAATAAATCTGTAAAGAAAGCAAAAACATTTTTTAGTGTAGGGGACTCCTCTCAAACAACCAATCCACTCTCTGCAAACATTGGTCGTAAAAATGCATACCAGACAATGTTTGGTACAGTAGGGATTTCTGTTCTTGTTTACGGTGATTCAACGCTCACAGCAGGGGAAACCTTGGTGATTAATACAGCAAATGCGAAAGGTACGACAGGGCGTGATAGCAAAGAAGCTAAAATATCAGGAAAGTATTTAATAACTGGATTGAGACATTTAATTTCACCCGGTGCTCAATCCACGCATTACACAGCAATGAAACTTGAGAAGATGGGATATTCAGCATGACAACAAAAAATATAGGGTCAGAAGGATTTAAATGGTTTTTCGGTATTGTAGAAGATCGTGACGATCCTTTAAAACTTGGCAGAGTGAAAGTGAGAATTAACACTGTCCACAACAACGAAAACACACAACAACTGCCAACATCTCAACTGCCTTGGGCAACTCCTCTTGTTCCAATAACTAGCGCTTCAAAGGGTCAAGTTGGTATGGCACCTGTTGGCCCTCTAATTGGTTCAACAGTATTTGGTTTTTTTATGGATGGGGTTGAAAGCCAGATGCCTGTATATTTTGGTTCTATGTTTGGTATTCCAGATAAAGATCCAAAACAACACGATGTGCCTGAACTTGCACGGGAAATCAACAACCTAAATAAACAGTTGCTTGGTCCTGAGCCTCCTAGTGCATACAATTCACGATATCCGTTCAATAAGGTGTTTCGTTCAGAATCAGGGCATGTGTTTGAGGTCGACGATACACCAAACTATGAAAGGTTGCATGAGTATCACAAATCGGGAACATATAGAGAAGTTGATGCATCAGGACGCCGTGTAGAAAAAATTGTTGGTGATGATTACGAGATAGTTGTTAAAAATAAAACTGTGTACGTGCAGGGCAATGTTAACATACAAATTAACGGTAATGCTTCTATTACTTGCCCTCAAGCAACAGTTGTCTGTCCTCAAACAACTTGGAACGGCAATATTACGTTGAATGGTAATCTGACAGTAACAGGAAATATAGTGGGTGAGGATGGGGTCACGGGCAGAGGGATTGATCTTGAAACCCATATCCATTCAGATCCTCAAGGTGGGACAACGGGTGCACCATCATAATAAAAGAAACTAAGGCTTTGACTGTAGCTGAGGGAGAAAAAAATGGCGTTTGTAGCCACAAGAAGAGATAGATTCACATCAACAAAAAAACAGACTGTGTACTACAGCGATTTTCCTGCATCAATGGAAAAGGTTGCAGGGTCGGAAGAATTGTATAAGTTTGAAAACGTTGATGCAGTTAAAAACTCAATTAGGAATATAATCTTAACAAATCGTGGTGAGAGGTTTTTTAATTATGATTTTGGTTGTGATGTAAGAACAATGCTTTTTGAGAATATCGAACCGTCAACTGAGTCAGCAATCAAGTCCTTTATTGAAACAGCAATAACAAATTTTGAACCAAGAGCAAAACTGATAAACACAATTGTTTCAGGTCAACCTGAAATTAACGCCTACACTGTAACTATTGTTTTTTCAACAATAAATAGTGCAGAGCCACAGGTTCTTGATTTAATTCTAACCAGGGTACGATAATGGCAGCTAATACAAGCGTCAATCTTGTGGGTTTAGATTTTGATACAATCAAAAACAACTTAAAAACCTACTTTAAAAACAACACAGCTTTCAAAGACTATAACTTTGAAGGTTCAAACATGGCTATGCTGGTTGATCTTCTTGCATACAACTCCTATTTAAATTCGTTTTATTTGAATATGGTTGCTAGTGAGATGTTTCTTGACACAGCACAACTTAGAGACAGTGTTGTATCACATGCAAAAGAACTAAACTATCTTCCTAGATCTCACAAATCAGCTCAGGCTGTTATTAATATTGCCATAACACCAACAAGCTCAGTCTCATCCGTACTGATACCAAAAGGAACATCATTTACATCACGCGTGGGTTCAACAACATATTCGTTTAACACATCAGAAAATATTGTGTTGAACAGTTCTGTAAACGGCACTTATACAGCTACAGACGTAACCGTCTACGAAGGTTCATATTACACTGATTCATTTGTATATGATGAAACAAAAACAAATCAACGTTTTGTTCTCTCCAACCCCACTCTTGATATTTCTTCAGCAACTGTGACAGTGATTGAAGATAGTGGTTCTGTGATTGAATCATATTCGAGAGCACAGTCGTTGTTTGATGTGACCCCACTATCAAAAATATTTTTTGTTCAACCAGCTGAAAACAGTCAGTACGAAATAGTCTTTGGTGACGGTGTGTTTGGAAAAAAACCAAAAAATGGTTCTGTTGCTACTGTTGAATATAGAGTTTCAAGCGGTGAGCTGCCAAACGGGGCCTCAACGTTTGTTAACGACGGAGCAATCGATGGGCATACAAATATTACAATTACGACTGTTTCTTCAGCAATAGGTGGTGCCGTTGCCGAGTCTATCGAATCGATACGTTTCAATGCTCCACGTGCTGTGGCAACACAAGAGCGTGCTGTAACTACGACTGACTACAAAACATTATTACAAGTTCAGTTTCCGGAAATTCAATCGATTAATGTTTATGGAGGTGAGGATCTTAACCCTCCACAATATGGTAAGGTTTTTGTTTCAGTTGACATCATGGATGCGGATGGAGTGCCTAACGCAAATAAACTCATATACAAAGATTTTATTAGAACAAAAACACCACTCACAATAACACCAGAATTTATTGATCCTGAATTTACATATGTTGATGTTAATAGTCTTGTAAAATACAACGTCAATATTTCGACAAAACAACCAGAGGAAATTAAAACTGTTGTTCAAGCTGCAATCAATGATTTTAGTGATCAATATCTCGACGACTTCGAATCAACTTTGAGATACAGTCAATTATTGAAAGCAATAGATGCTGCTGATCCTGCAATAGTAAGCAATGAAACACAGGTGCGCGCTATAAAAATTCTCACAGCACCAACTTTGCAAGTTGGTAGGGCAACAAACTATGTTATTGATTTTGATATGCCGTTGACAGAAGAATATTATATAACGGCAAATAGATATTCTACCACCATTGGACACACAGTTGTTTCATCACGTTTTACATTTGGCGGAAAAACATGTGCAATTAAAGATAATGCAGGAACACTAAACATCGTAACGGATCAAGGCGAAGAAAGTGTTGTTGTCCAGTCAGTTGGTACGTCCAACACATCGTCTGGTCGTTTAACACTCTTGAATTTCAACCCGTCAAGTGTTGAGGGAGGAGCACTGAAGTTTTATGCAGTCCCTGCAAGCAAAGATATATTCAGTAGAAAAAACATTATTTTGAGAATTCTCGAACAAGACATTAACATTGATGTTGAAAGAGTGAGAGAGTAATGAGAGAAATACCTGATACAATCTCGCTTTTTGTAGAAAAGCAATTTCCTAGCTTTTATGCAGAAGACGGGGCTAATTTTGTTGAATTTGTCAAAGAGTATTACAAGTATCTCGAATCAACAAACAACGCTGTGTATTTTGCACGAAATCTTGTAGAATTTAGAGATATTGATAAAACAATTGATGATTTTGCAATTCATTTTAAAGAAAAATACCTCAAAAATTTTCCTCTCGATCTTGCAGTTCCTGATACAAAGTTTCTTGTTAAACATATCATGGACTTTTATAGATCTAAAGGTTCACAGCGAAGCTATGAAATTTTCTTCAAAGCTGCCTACAACGTAACACCGACGATTTATTATCCGAAAGATGATTTGTTTAAACTTTCGGATGGAACATGGTTTGTTCCTCAATATCTCGAGTTAGAACCCGGTGCAGTAAATACTAACGAGCTTGTTAATAAGCAAGTAATAGGTTCTGAGTCACAAGCAACAGCGTTTGTTGAGAAAATTATTAAAACACGTGTTAATGGAAAATATATTACAGTTGTGTTGTTGAGTGGTATAAATGGCGTTTTCAGTGCTGGGGAAATTCTCACGGCATTTTCTAACCCAGTTTTGAATGGCTATCCTAAAATTCTCGGCTCCTTAAGCTCTTGTGATGTGATTACAGGGGGGGCAGGGTTTGCAGTGGGTGACATTGTTAAATTTACAGGTGGGTCTGGACGCAGCGGTCTACTAAGAGTCTCTGCAGTTTCAACAGAGACAGGTATAGTCAGATTTGTTCTCGAGGACGGAGGGTTTGGATATACAACAAACTCTTCTGTAATTGTTTCGACAAAAGTCCTCGATGTCTCAAACGGAAACGCCTTTACACTGTTTGAAAAAGTGTACCAACCACTCGCCAATATAGATTTTATTTCAGCAAACGGTACTTTCCAGAATGGTGATATTGTAGAGGCGTGGACATATAATATTAGTGGTAGTGTTCTAGCAGGGAACGGTATTGTTCTTTCTGTAAATTACACAACTAATACTGATGGTACAATGCTTATTGCAACACATACAGGTAACGTGTCTTCTGGCAATACACCAGCACTAACTCAGTTCTTTAAATCAGGTAACACTATTACAGCTCTCACCAACACATACACAAATGTTACAGCATCGGGAAATGTGATGGGTCAAAACGCAACATCGATCGGTGTGATTAGTGTTAACAACACATTTACTGCTCTCGGTAACAATTATATCTACGGTAATACATCAGGTGCAAATTCAAGCGTAGAAGAAATTGGTCTTGGGACAGGGGCTTCATTTTCTGTTGGTAGTCTCACGCACACAGAAAATGTTCGATTAGACAATACATATCTCAGGGCTAATAATGAAGCGGATGCGGGAGCAAATGTTCCTTTTATGTCGATTAGGCTCGATGCATCAAATGCAAACACAACCAGTGGTTATGGATTTCCAAAATATCCAGCTGGGGATTCAACAGCAGTTCTTTTGGATTGCTTTGATATCTCTGATCAAGTAATAGGAACAATTGCTTCTATTGTTGGTGTTGACGGTGGTCAAGATTATACAAAAAAACCTTTTGTTACAATTTATGAACCTAAAACTGCTGGTGCTGATAAGCGCGATTGGATTTTTTACATTGCCAATGCTTCATTAAATTTCAGTGAAGGAGAGCTTGTTGAGCAGTCGGGTACGGAAAGTATCAATGTTTTGACTGTGAATAACTTTACCGGTAACGCTGCTGTCGAAGTTGGTGAATTCATTTATCAATCAAATGGCTCTTCGAACACAGCTTCGGGTATTGTTTATTCAGCATCAATAGCCAACGGAGCAGGAACAATTACTGTTACAAATCCAACAGGAGCATGGAACCTTTCGCTTGTTGCACAAACACTAACAACTAGCACAACCAGCAACGTGGTTAGTGCAAACACAACAGCAACAATCGCTGTGACAGGCAAGGGTATAATTAAAACGGCAAATTTGGATGTTTTGACTGTAAAAAGACTGACGTTTTTTGATACCTTTGGTGCAGGAAATACAATTATAGGAACAGTTAGCGGAGCAACAGCGGAATTAACAGCTGTTATTCAAGATAAGTCGACACGCAATATAGGTAACAACGCTATTGTTTCAGCAAATGTTGCTGTTGCTAACGGTACTGTAACAGCAGTAAGCATCTATGATTCAGGTGTTGGTTATATTGAAGATCAGGTTTTAACAGTTGTCGACACAACAAGTGGAGCAAATGCCTTCACTGTGAAAACGCACGTGCAAACGCAGGGTATTGGTCAAGGATACTACACAACAACACGAGGCTTTCTCGACAACGATAAATTCCTTCATGATGGTGAATATTATCAAAATTTTTCATATGATATTAGAACCTCAATTCCGCTTGATAAATATAGTGAAGTACTTAAAAAAATAGTACACGTAGCAGGAACAAAGTTTTTCGGCACTTTTGTTGATATGGTAGAGGAAAATGTTCAAATTACAAGTAGTAACACACAGATAACGATAACATGAGCAAATCACTAATACCCACTCATCTTAAAACACATTTAGCAGCTCAGTTTAAAGAATCAATTACTGAGGATGCTAATACAGCCTACTACATGTTTGCCGGTAAGCATACATCATACGCAAACGGTTCAATCCCAACACCACCTGACAGCTATCAAGAACTACTGTATTCATCACATCAAAACATGGTGTTCGGTAAAAGGGTTACAGACAATGATGTTACTCTTTTAATTCCTAGAGTAGAATGGGCAGCAAATACTGTGTATCAATCATACGATTCAAACACAGTTGTTTTCGGCACAAATTTTTATGCTGCTGTTAACGCGACGTCAAATTATCATGTTTTTAAGGTTCTTGATAACAACGGCAACACAGCGTCTTCAATACCTCCTGATATCAACGACCCTGAAGCTGCGGCAGATAGCGAGTTTTACAGTACGTCCGATGGGTACGTGTGGAAATACATGTACAGTGTAACGAGCAACGTGTGGGACAAATTTGCAACAGATAATTACATGCCAGTCAGTTCAAACACGGACGTGGTTGGCAATGCTGTAAGTGGCGCAATTGATGTGATTCGGGTTTCTTCAGGAGGTTCAAATTACGATGCTACGTTAACTGGGCAATTTAGCGTATCACAAATTGCTGTCGGTGGTAATACGATGCTTTATGAACTACCTACAACAGCAAGTCCAAACAGTGCTTTTTATACGTCAAGTTGCATTCACATAACAAGTGGAGACGGTGCTGGGCAAACAAGAAAGATTGTTGGATATAACGGCCCTGCACGTCGTATCACGGTAAATGGAGCTTTTACAACTGTTCTTTCAAACACAAGCACTTATGAAATAACACCGTTAATTGTTGTTGATGGGGATGGTTCCGGTGCTGTGGCACGTGCTCTAGTCAACACAGCAAGCACAAACTCTATTCACCAGGTAGAAATTCTCAATAGAGGATCAGGTTACACATATGCTACACTAGTTGTAGGGGGAAATACTGGTGGTGTAACTAACGCTGCAGTTCTCGTGCCTGTGTTTGCTCCGCGCAATGGGCATGGTTCGAACTCTGCTCTTGAGCTTGGTGCAACTGCTATTGGGTTTGGCGTTTCTTTTGCTAATACGGAAAGTGGTAATATTCCAACGACAAACGATTTTAGAACAATAGGTATTCTTCGTGATCCACTATATTCTAACGTCGTTCTGACAATAAATGCAGCTTCGCTTTCAGGAACGTTTACTGTGGGAGGCACTGTTACACAAGTTAATACGTTTGCAACAGGCACTGTCTCTGCATTTACTGGGACATCGTTACAGCTTGGGAATGTTGCTGGTGAATTTGTAACAGGTAAAAATGTTTATCAAGCAAATTCCACAGCCAACGTCGGTGTAGCAAACGTTTATTCGTATGATATAAATAATATGTCGAAGAATTTTTCAACGTTTGATCAAAGATATAAATGTACTGTTAATTATATTTCTGGAACGTTTCAACAGGATGAAATAGTTTATCAAATCGATAACGATTCAATAATAAGTGCAAATGCTGTTTATCACAGCAACGATGCTACATTTTTTACAATAACTAATCTTCGAGGGGTATTTAATCCTGGAGAACAGATTATCGGAACAACGTCAGGGGCTATTGCAAACTTGCAATCTATACAAGAACCTGATTTAGTAAAATATAGTGGAGAAGTGATTTATCTGGAGAATTTAGAACCAGTTTCTCGCTCAAACACACAAACAGAGCAAATTAAAATAGTGCTGAAGTTTTAAGAGGAAAACATGCCATTAGAAACCAACCTTAACGCTACTCCTTATTTCGACGATTTTGACGAAGCAAAAAAATTCTACAAAATCCTCTTCCAACCAGGAGTGGCTGTACAGACAAGAGAACTGAATCAGCTTCAAACAATTCTGCAAAGTCAGATTGAGCGATTTGGTAATCATGTTTTTAAAAACGGCACTATTATTAGTGGTATTAATTTTGAGTATATTCCATACTACCCTTATGTGAAACTTAAAGACACCAATGTTCTTGGTCAGCCAGTTGATCTTGTTGGTTATCAGCCATACTGGTTACGCAATTCATCCAATCTCGTTTCAAAAGTTGTTAATTACAAAACAGGTGTTGAGTCTCAAAATCCTGATGTTGGGACATTGTATCTTAGGTATTTAAATTCAGGGTCGTCTAATTCAACACTTAGCTATTCACCCAGCGAAGTGTTGACAGTTTTTGATATTGATTATCCTGTTTTTTCGGTTAAAGTTAATAACGGTGGAGCTAATTTTTCTAATTCAGATACGGTTGTGTTTTTAAGTGCTCTTGTAGTTAATACAGTATCAGGTTCCTTTGCAACTAATGATGTTATTATTCAAGCAACCACAGGTGCAAGGGCTGTTGTTATTGAATCAAATACAACAATAATTCCTGGCTCTACTGTTCTCAAAATTAAACCGCAATCAGCCGATTTAACAAACACATCAGCAAATACATCGCTGTGGACTTTTGAACCAGGATACTTAGTTTCAAATAGCACCAATTCTGCTAATGTTGTTTCTCTGGTTGGAAGTGGAGCAATTGGTGAAGTTGTTACATTGAGTACGGGTATTGTATCTTCAATCCAGTTGACCTCAGTTGGTAGTGGATACACTGTTCCTCCATACACAACAATTAAACCTGTTTCCGCAACAGGTGCTGTTGCAACACTTAATCTCGAATCTTTAAACTACTTAACACAGATTACTGTTGCAAATACAACGACTGTTACTGCACCCGTTGGTAACGGTTACGCGTTTGGCGTTACAGACGGTATCATTTACCAAAAAGGTCACTTCCTCAAAACAGATAAGCAAGTTGTTATTGTTGACAAATATTCAAGTGCTCCAAACAACGTTGTTGTTGGTTTTGATACAGCAGAATCTATTGTAACGAGTACTGGTGATACAACACTACTTGATAATGCAACAGGTGCACCAAACTATGCAGCTCCTGGTGCTAATAGAATGAAGCTGACACCTGAGCTTGTTGTTCTTTCGAAAAATCAAGCTGAGGCAAATACATCCTTTTTACCGCTGGTTGAGTTTGTTGAAGGTTTTCCCTACAAAGAAAACCGTGTAACTGTATACAATACACTTGCAAAAGAATTTGAACGCCGCACGCACGAATCCGCGGGTGATTATGTTGTTGACCCCTTCACTGTTTCAACAAAAGAACTTCTTGTTTCTAACGGATCACCAAACACAACCCATTTCCAAGTTGTTGTTGATCCAGGAGTTGGATACATTGCAGGACAGCGTGTCGAAACACTGAGAAACACGCTAATTGAGGTTCCGAAAGCCACAACAACAAGAACATCGTCAAGCCAATTAGTTACAGCAAGTTATGGCCAATATGTTGTTGTTAAAGAAATGACCGGTACATTCAATGTTGTAGCTGGAGCACAGATTTCGTTGCGTAGTGCTGTAGGACAAGCGATCACAAACACTTCAGTTATTTCTTCAATCACAGCTCCTGGTAGTGAAATTGGAACAGCACGAGTTCGTTCTGTTGTTTACAATTCGGGTATTGTTGGCACACCAGATGCTCTCTACGAAGTATATCTGTTTGACGTTAAAATGAATGGTGGTTACAACTTCAGAGATGTGCGTTCTCTATATTACAACGGCAGTGGTTCTGCAGATGGTCTTGCTGATTGTAACCTTGAACTTGATCCATCATTAAATGCAAACGTTGCTGTGTTGAAACAAACAAGCGACAGACAGCTTGTCTTCAGCACTGGTATTGAAGCCCTCAAAGTTGTCAACGCCGCAAGCTACACATTCAAGACTACGGACACGGCAAACGTAAGTGCTAATACAACTGGTTACATTACAGTTTCATTGACACAAACAAACGAAACATTCCCTTACACACCTTCTTCAAATTTATCAGACAGTCAGAAAGAAGATTTTATTTTTGTGCCAACAGCTAATCTTCAAGCTACGGCAAATCTTGGGGGAAGTGTTGTTGTAACGAACACAGCAATGGTGGGAACAAGCACTTCGTTTGTTTCAGACCTTCGCGTTGGTGATTATGTCAAGGTGGCAAACACGACTGCTAACCAAGTGTTTAGAATTTCAGCAATCTCAAACAGCACATACGCTACAGTTAGTGCAAACGCAACAACAATGAACACAATAACAGCTAACGTTGTTATGTTCTTCCCTGCGTTTAGACCGCTGAATATGATAACAAGAAGTGCTCGTACCGTTGCCATAAACGGCAACGCAAACGTAGCTACAGCTTATCTTGGAACATCACTTTCAGGAACTTCAACTGTTCTTTCTACATTCAATGTGAGAAAAACAAACGCTACCCAGCTTACAAGAGCTGTGTATCGTGATGCAATGGTTAAGCTGCAGCTTTCAAATAACGCTGCTACGACTGATGGCCCGTGGTGTCTTGGTATTCCTGATGGAATTAGACTGAAGAATGTTTATATTGGTTCTAATTCGAGTGTTTCAACATCAGATCTTGATGTAACAAAATACTTTTATCTCGGTACTGGCCAGAACAATGACTTCTACGGCCATTCGCTGCTTTACAAGAACAAAGGATCTAACCTCACATTAACAGGTAGCGATTTCCTTCTTGTTAAATTTGACGTTCTTGATGCTTCGTCTGATGGTGGTTTTAGCACTGTAAGCTCATTCTCTATCGATGACACGAAGAAACTAGCTGACGCAACAAATACAATTAACACTCTTGAAATACCTGAGTTCGGTTCCGTAGATTTGCGTAATGCTATTGATTTCAGACCGGTTATTGCAACCACAGCTGCTGTGACGAACGTTGCTGCATCAGCAACACTTAATCCTGCTAATACAGTAACATTTAGCAGCGATCCAAAATACTTCCCTGTTCCTGATAGTTCTTTCAACTACACAGCTGAATACTATCTGAGCCGTAAAGATCGTGTTGTGTTGACAAGAAACGGTGAGTTTGAAGTAATTCAGGGCAATGCTGACACGGAGCGTTTGAAAACACCAACAACACCACTTGAAGCCCTTTCACTTGGTGTTGTGACTGTTCCAGCTTATCCATCTGTTGGTTACGTACTGAGCAATACAACATCTCAAATTGTTTCCAAGTCAGTTGGTGACGGTAGTGGCTTAGTAAACAACAAAGGATTGAGACACCTTGTCACTGTTAGTTCGACAACGGGTCCTGGACAACCTCAACAGTATACGATGAGGGATATTGTCAACCTCGAGAATAGAATTAAGGCCCTCGAATATCAAGCTTCTTTCAATACACTTGAAAATGATGTTAATCGCGTAAACATTCCAAGCAGCCTAGATCCAACAATGAGTCGTTTTAAAAACGGTTTCTTTGTTGACAGTTTTGTTGATTTCGCAAAGGTCGATCAACAGCATCCTGAGTTTGGTTCTTATATTGATGCAGAACGTGGCGAGCTTTCACCTGATTTAATGCACGTCAATCTGCAGATGCAGTTTAAGAGAACTGACGCAACAACAAACAGTGCTCTTGTTGCAAACTCGACATTGATGTTGCCGTTTACAGAGTATGCTGTTGTTACCCAACCGAAAGCAACATCAACAGTGCAGTCTGAAGGTAATAGAAGTCAATTTGTTGGGGAAATGTTTATTACACCTGCTGCATTTAATGTTGAAGCAATGTTCGAGCGTTCTGTGACAATCAACCTTCACCGCGAACCATCAGGTGGTGGTAACTACGGAAGCTGTGGATTGTTTAAAATTATTTGCACGAAACTCTATGAGCTTGGTTACTTACCTCACGACATTTTTGTGGCCGATCAGAAGTTTGGCGAACAGCTCCGTGACAACGATCCCGAAGCGTATTTTGGATACATTAAATGGGCTCAAATTGTTGTTGATTGGATGGAAGGTAAAGGACCACAGTGCATGTTCTGGATTAGAGATCCACAAAAACGTGCAGTGGCTCAGAAAGAATTGGCTATTAAATGGGCGCGCAGAATTGCAACGCCTTGGGCTTTACATATGGCATATATAATGGGTGTTCGTGCAGATGATAACAGAGCAGGACGTGCAATAATGAAGACAGGATTGTTTGTGTCTCGTGTTGTTGGTAAATTGTTCAAGGATCAAAAACAAACACCGACAACAAGCACAGCAATTGGTTTTGGTATGTGGGGTGTTTTTGCACTGTTCTATGTTCTTGCAGGAATTAAAGATAGGAAAGCATAATGGCACTTGATTTAACACCATACCCAACAATACCTGGCGGTTATACAGCAGCAGGGGAGACAGCTTCTAGTTTAGGCTATACTTTCCTTGCAAAACAGGAAGCCTTTGAAATAGAAGTCAGAGGTTTGATTCCCTCCACTCTTCATTTTGTGTTTTTTGAAAACAAAAGGGTAGCAAACAACGATATAAAACCTGTAAATGGAAAACTTGGGGATCTGTTGTATACAGATGCTGATGGTAAAGTTTCTTTTGTGTTTTATTATCGTTCTGAAATTCAAGGAGTGACGTCAGAAGAAGCTTATGCTGAAAAAATGTTAAGAATAGGTGGGGATAAGGAGCTTGTGATTGCAAGTTCCAACACATCTACCACAGAACTTCCTGATTCTTTTGAAAACATTTTTACATCTTACACAAAGAAAAATATCTTCTTCAAAACATCTAAAGTGTCTGAACTTCCTGTGAAAACAAACTACACGTTTGCATATCCACCTGAATTACAAAGTGACGATGATTATGTGGAGCTGACACCACGTGATGATGGTAATAGTAATAGTGATGATTGATGGTAATAGCGACGATAGTATTTAACGAACAATAGGTAAACAAATGTCAACACAGTTTGATTTAGCACAATCTTTTTTCATTGACAAAGATGCTGTAGAAAACGCAGCAGTTGTCCATATTACCAGCGTTGATTTGTATTTTAATACAAAACCTGCTGCAGGTAAGAGTCTGACAAACATAAACAAACCTGGTGTTTCTTTGTATGTTTGTCCATTGACAGATGAGCAACCTGATCTTGATAAAGTCGTTCAGGGAAGTATTGCTCGCGTTGAGTGGGATAACATTGCTACAAGTGGTACAGCAGCAACAGCAACAAAATTTACTTTTAACCGCCCCATTACTGTTGCAACAGATAGCCAGTATGCTTTTTTAATTAAGTTTGATGGCAGCGATAATGATTTTCAACTTTGGTGGAGTGAGAGTGGTGAAACTTATGTCAATACAAGTGCCCAGGCTACAGTAACATCGGGATTCAATGATGGTAATTTCTATAAAATTACAAATGGTAGGGTTCTCACAAAGACAACAAACGCTGACCTTAAATTTACTGTCAACATCGCCAAGTTTTCTTCGCTATCTAGCACGTTTAAGTTCGAAGAAAAGAAATATGAGCTGTTTAGCTATTTTGCTAACTCTATTACAGGCAATTTCCTGACAGGTGAATATGTTTATAAGAATACTGCTGCTCAAACAGGAACTGTCAATGTTTCTTCTAATTCGTACACAGTAACAGGACAGACTGGCACAACTCTTAGCACGACATTTGCTGCTGGTGATTACGTTGTTATTTCTGATGGCACAGCAGGAAACACGGTTATTCGCGTTGTTAATTCTGTTGCTAGCGCTTCATCAATGACGATTGATGAAAAACCACATTTCACAGCAAATACAATTAGCTACTATAAGACTGCTGTTGCTAAAGTGTATTTGTTTGATAAAAAATCAGATCACATGGTTTTAATAGACTCGAACGCTAATTCAACTGTTTATTTTGCAAACAATGACTATATTAAAGGCGAAGATTCACAGAAACAAATCCGTATTGAGTCTCTGAAAGATTTTGATATCGCAAGATTGAATGCACAATTCAATATTGTTGCACCAGCTTTAACAGCTGCTGATGTGAGTGCAGGTTTTGCTAATACAGTAATGTACACAAGCACGTCTTCATCTATAAATCTGCCTGTGGCAAAACGCCAATTTGTCAACTACGACGCAAAGATTGGTTCTAAATCACTCGTTGCAACAAATTCAAATACCTCATTGTTTACTGGTAATGTCACAGTTAATGGTGTAATAACATTTACAACATCGAACAAATATTCTTCACCGTACCTTGAAGAGGACGATGCTGATTTGTTTGTTTATCGCTATATTGTTAATAACGATGCAACAAACGAAGAAACCGGAAACGGTAATGCAACATCGCGTTATGTTTCTAAATCTGTTGTTCTTGGTAACGGGCAAGACGCAGAGGATTTGAGGGTTTATCTTAACGCTTATACACCAGAAGGAACAACCGTAAAAGTTTACGGCAAATTC
>Ga0222712_10000900_pt1 | contig 37996 bp, 32 predicted proteins | sample C33_657DmetaG_FD_165043 | JGI IMG/M metagenome (GOLD analysis project Ga0222712, IMG submission 165043) | Estuarine water microbial communities from San Francisco Bay, California, United States - C33_657D | ecosystem: Environmental > Aquatic > Marine > Unclassified | place: USA: California... | reverse complement strand
CATCTTGGCCACCCTGGCCATCAAAAAACCCACCCTCGACCCCCAATTGAGCCTCTTGTAGTGGAGCGTTTGCAACGCACCCCTATATGAATCAACAACTTACGCCATTAACTGTCGAACTCGGGGGCGCAAGTCACTGCCCACCCGTGCCGACCAAAAATGCTTGTCCTTGGATTTTTCAATCCGGTGTAGCTGCATTCCTGGATTGACCGGGTTTTGCTGCAAGTCGAATGCGGTGACCTTGACCAACTTTTGTTCTTCGGCGGTCAGACGGGAGAGGCTATCGGTGAAGGTGTCGGAGATGCGGAATTGCATGTCAATGCTTGCGTTGACTATTGAGTAAACGATTGACCATGCTGGTCAGTAGCTCGCGGGCCTTGGGTTGTTGCGAGGCAAGCTTTTCTGCCATTTCCTTTGTGATGTTTGCACGTTCTAGTGCGTAATGAACTCTTCGGTGGTCGTTGGGGCAAATGGCCATCATGTTCCACTCGACGTCTGGCCCTTCATTGGCCAATGGAATGACGTGATGCGTTTCAAGGTAGACAGCACCGTTGGCCATTTGAAATCCAGGTGTGCCGCAGTATTCACAATGGCCTTTGGCCCGTCGAAGAACGTTCTTACGGACCTCTTGTGAGCGAGGCAACACCGCAGTTTCAACAAGAACGCGATCTTGCTGTTTTGGAATCGAAAACTGATCCACATACAAAGGGGTTGGTTCCAAAACAGGATCTGGCTGGACAGTGATAGCAAGTGCTACATCCCGAACCAACAGGAACCGCCCGTCCGAGTCCGAATAAGCATGGACGTACCAAGGGGCCTTGTCCAGTGATCGGTATTTCACTTTGGACGTATCCCACCCCAATTGTTCGGTGCCTTTGTCTTCTCCAACCAGAAGGATGACACGAACGGCTGTTTTGTTCCGGAAAGCCCTTTGAATAAGCGAATCAAAATTTCTGGCACGTTTGGCCTGGTCGCGTGCTCTGGATTTGACGTGCGATGGATTTCGTTGCTCTATGGCGACAAGGTCTAACTCCAGCGCAAACTGGCGCAGACTGTCCGCACACTGGATGCCAACAGACCCCACCGTGATGTCTTTATGCCAAACGCACAAGGCTGTCGGCTGCTGACCGCCGCCAAAAGACCATTCGTAACAGTAATGTGGGTTGGCTCTGGGATTTTTGACCGGTGAGCCGTCCGCTTTGGTTTGCCATGGCGTGACATCTATGCCAGCCGAGGCCACAAGATCCATAACGCCCCCCGAATTGACAGGACGAATTGATTTCAGTGTTTCGTGCAAGTCTTCGGTCATCTTCAAACCCTGAACACCTTCATCACCTCATCCCCAAGGTGATTGATCACCTTGACTGCAATCCGCCCCGACTTGGGCTTATCAAACGCCCGTGAGGTATCGCTGTTGAGTGACTCCCAAGCTTCTTGGTTGATCTCGGCCTTGAGGGTGGTTTTGAGAGCTTTGTAGGGGTCGTTGGCGCCGAGGAAGTAGGCGTGGCGAACGAAGAAGCTTTCTTCGTTGTAGTCGGTGTCGATGAACCAGCAGGCGATGCCGTCGGCGCCGTCGCTGCGTACTTCGCCGGTGTTGGGGTGGAACACGTCCACACCGTTGACCTTGACTTGGAGTTGTTCGCCCACTGGGATGATGTCGATGTCGGGCTCGCCGAAGATCACAAACAGGTTGCCCTTGCCGGTGTTCTTCAGGTCTTCGGCCATGTGCATGTCGGCGTTGATGCGGGCTTTGAGCACGGGGATGCGGCCCAGCTTGGAGAAGTCGCTGCTGTGCGCGTCATAGTTGAAGGCGCAGGCCACCAGCACGTCAAAGCCGCCATCGCCTGCCTCGCGGGCGGCGCTGACCAAGTCGGGGCGGCTGACGGTGCCGAACTCGGGGCCAATGAAAATGCCTGCGCGTTTTTCCACGCCACCATTGCCTTGTGCGTCCGCACCCTCCATGTAGCGGCCTTCGGCGCACACGTATTCGCCGGGCCAAGGCGTGAGCGAGGTGAAGTTGATCTTGTCTGTTTTGTGCGCTTGCTGTACGCCGGCGGTGCGCAGGTTGTCCAAGATGATTTGCGCGAAGTTGCGCTCGTAAGACGCACCGGGCTCTTGCACGGCGGGGTCGATCAAGTTGTCGTCTTCGTCCACGCCCAGCACGCGGTGGGGCAGCAGGCTTTCCACGGTGAAGGGGCCGGCCACGCGCACCTTCTTTTTGTCTTCATACGGGCGGTCGTACAGGTATTCAAACTCGGCCTTGGCCGCGATGGACGCGTCGATGGCTTGCTGCCGGGCGATGCGTTGCTGCCACCAATCGGCATGCAGCTTCTTCGCGGCATCGCTCCACTTGTCGCCCGCTTCGCGGGGAATTTCCCATTCTTGCCATTGCTGTTTGAGCGCGGCGTTGATCTTTTCGCGCAGCGGCTCCAGCAGGGCTTGGTGTTGGTCGTAGATGACATCGATCTCGGCGTTGTTGGCAATGCTTTTGAGGGTGATATGCGGTACCCGTTCGTACACAAAGCCCTGGCGGATGTTGCCGTAAGTGGCGTGGCTTTTGGGTGGTGTGCGGGTGACTTCGCCTTCTTTGGCTTGGCCCTCTTTGCTGTCGGCCAACAAATAGAAGGGGTAGCGTGCGCCCATGATGCGGGCACGGGCCAAGGCCAGTGCGACGCGGGAGGTGTCTATGGTGATCCAGCGACGGCCCCATTGCTCGGCGACGTAGGCTGTTGTGCCGGAGCCGCAGGTGGGGTCGAGGACGAGGTCGCCGGGGTCTGTGGTCATGAGCATGCAGCGTTCAACGATGCGTTCAAATGTTTGCACCACGTAAATCTTTGCAGTTTTTCCTGCTACGTCATCCCATAAATTTCCCAAGACCGTAGCCGGAAAATCGTCGTGGCAGCGAACGTAACACAGCTGATTGCCCGTTGAGTAAATACGACTGGCGCGATTGAGTCTGTTAAGGCCATCTTCGGTTGTAGACCATGTTCTTCCGGCTGCAGGCGGGTAATTACGACCCTCAAAATTAATTGAAACCTTTTCATGGTCTTTCGCGGGGCGATTCGATGTCAATGGGTCGATTCGTGCGTATCGTGTATCCGGTGGTAGATCATCATTTTTGTCCCATTTGCCTATACGTCCATCAACATGGCGAATATTCGAATATCTTTCGCCAGTTCCTTTTCCCTCTCCCACAACAAGGGGTATGTAGGGTTGTCTGAACTTTGCTTGGTTCCGATCTTTTGCGTACCAAATTACATAGTCTGTAACTGTTGAAAGTAGATTGGAGGTTTGACCGCCAGTCTTTTTGAGCGTAATTAAACTTATGAATGAGTCTTCCCCAAACACCTCATCCATCACCGCCCGCACCCGGTGCACGTTCTCATCCCCAATCTGCACAAAGATCGAGCCTGATTCGGTCAGCAGGTCCCGCGCCACGGTCAAGCGGTCCCGGATGTAGCTCAGATAAGAATGGATGCCGTCGCGCCAAGTGTCGCGAAAGGCTTTGACCATTTCGGGCTCGCGGGTGATGTGGTCGGCGTTGCCGTCTTTCACGTCGCGGCTGGTGGTGCTCCACTGAAAGTTGCTGTTGAACTTGATGCCGTAGGGCGGGTCAAAGTAAATGCATTGCACTTTGCCGCGAAGACCTTCGCGCTCGGCCAGACTGGCCATGACTTGCAGGCTATCGCCCAAGATCATGCGGTTTGACCAGTGGCCGTCGTGTGTATAGAAGTCGGTCTTGTCCACACCCTCGGGCAGGCCGTTGAAGTCTTTGGCCATGTCAGCAAACATGTCGGTGGTGAAGCCTTGCTGCTCAGGCGCGGGGCGGCTTTGGCTTTGTCAGTTTGGCGCTTGAGGTCGTCAATCAGCACCTTGGGGTGGACTTTTTCCTGGATGTAGAGCGGCGGTGCGTTGACCACCAGGTCTGACCAATCGGCCAAGTCTTTGCCTCGCCACACCAACTGCGGGTCCAGGTCGCGGTTGCGGTCGTTGCGCTCTGCCTGCAGCGGGCCAGCGGGTGCGCCACGGCCATAAGTGACTTGCACTTGCTGCTGGTGTTCGCGCTGCACCACCGACTGGAATTCGGCAGTGGGGATGTTTTTGCGCGTGTCGTCCGCGTGCTTGAGCGTTTCGACTTGCAGGTCTGCTTTGGGCGCTTTGGGTGTGGTTTTGCGGGTGGCCATGTTCATTTATTCCAAAAATCCAATGCGCGGTTTGGCTTTGCGCTGCTTGTCATCGGTGATCAGTTGTTTGATGGCATCAAACACGTTGGAAAACTGTTCGTCGTAGCGTGCTTCCAAGGCGTCGATGCGACGGGCCAGGTCGCGGTTGCTGTCCATCAGGCGGCGCAGTTGCACAAAGGTGCGCATGATGGCGATGTTGACCTGCACGGCACGCGGCGAGTTCAGCACGCTCGAGAGCATGGCCACGCCTTGCTCGGTGAAGACGTAAGGCAGGGCGCGGCGTCCACCGTGTGCACTTGAAATGCCAATTTGGCATCTCAAGTCGTCCCATTCTGGGGCTGTGAGCTGAAACATGAAGTCGTCCGGAAAACGACTGGCGTTGCGTTTGACAGCGCGGTTCAATGCGCCAGTCTCCACGCCATAGAGCTGGGCAAGGTCGGTATCGATCAAGACTTTTTCATGGCGCACCGCATGAACCAGTTGGGCCAAGTGCTGTACGTGGGGTACGGTGACAGTTGATGTGACAGCGGATTTGGGCGTGGTTTTGCGGGTGGCCATGCTTTGTTCTTGTCAGTTGTCCAGGGTGTCGGGCTTGTTCAGCGATTTTTTGTCTTCAGACTGCAAGCGCCGTTCGACCTTTTTCACGTCTTCTTCCGGTGGCAGGCTTTCGGGGCGTATGCCACGTTCCAGCAGGGTGTTGCGCACCGCTTGGTTGTTGGTGATGTGCTCATGCGAGATTTGCCCCTCACTTTCCATCTGGTGCTGGCGGGCGTTGAAGATGGTGATTTCAGCCGCGAAGTCTTTGGCCTTGAGCAAAATGGTGGGTGCAAAGTCGGCCAATGGGCGGGTGTCGGGCACTTTCCATTGGGCTTTCATGGCTTGGGTGCTTTTGCCAAACAGGGCATGGTCGCCCTTGCTGCGGATCAGGGCAAAGTCCTGGTTGCCACCGGTTTGTTCGTAGATGACTTGCGAGAGTTCTTTTTCTGTTTCAGTGAGTTTGCGCCGTGCCTGTACCCGCTCGGCTTCGAGCATGCGTTGCTCAATCAGCTCTGCCTTGCGGGTTTGCACTGCAAAGTAGGTTTGGGCAAAGGCAATTTCGGGTTTTCGTGGGTCGCCGTTTTGCGCAATCAAGTAGCACGCATAACGGGTGAGCATGATGTCGTCGATTTCGCGCTGGCTGCCCGAGCCCAAGTCGACCATTTTGTTGACGTCAACAAAATGGTCTGTGACACGTTGCCCACTCACGTCGCAGGCGGTCTTCGCCTTGCTGACCACGAGTCCAAAGTTACGCCATTCCGCGTAGCCCAGCAAGTGTTGAACGTCTCTGGCTAACCAGTATTCCACACCACTGTCGGTTTGTTGTGCATCGCCCTCAAAGGTGTCGGTGAGGGTTTGAACCCATTCTTTTTTCATGGTGCGGCTCCCGTTTTGATCTTGTTCTTTGGGATGCGCTTGCGAACTTCGGCCTCGGGGAGCTGCTTGTAATTTTGTGCTGTGGCGACTTTGCGGCCTGACTTGCGCTCCAAGTCGCGTCGGGCGTTGCCGGCCACTTTGCCGCCAGCGCGGGCTGCGCTGCGGTTTGGGCCAAAGCCTTGGGCGTCGTGTTGGCGCGTGATTTCAGTGGTGGAGGCTTCACCCAGCATGGTGAAGATCAGCTCCAAGTCGGTCATATGGTCGCGCAAGTTGTCTCCGGTTTTGTCCAACTCTTTGAGGTCGCGGTATTCGCTGGGCGTCATGCCAAAGGTGGCTTTGCTGATTTCGGCGGTCAATATGGCGTATTCACGCTGCTCCTTGACGCCACGCTTTTGCCATTCGCCTGTCAGCTCGTCGCGGATGGCGATGCCGCGCACCCGCTTTTCGATCCATTCAGGGCTGTAGCCCTTGGACTGGTAAATGGCACGCATGCGCTGCGCGGCCAGTTCGGGGTTCTCAATTTCTTGCAGTCGCTCATAGCCCACTTGGGCCAGCCAGCGCTTGAAGGGCTCCGCCTTGGGCGAGGGGATGGACTGGATGAGCCGCAACAGGTGCTCGACACTGCCCGCCAGGGTCTGGCGTTGTACGCCGCTGTCCGTGCGCATAGCTACCTGGGGACAATTTGTCCCCAGGTAGCTGCCAAGCTCCGGATCACGCTTGCGCAGCTTCTTCAGGTAGTCGGTTGGGTTGACCGAATCAGTCAATACCTGCACCACGTCTACGATGGCGAAGTACCAGCGATTTGCATCTTCGTCCCAGACCGAACGAATTTGTGCTGTTTCGAAGAGTTTGATGTTGCTCATGTGTCCGCCCCTTGAGTGGCTTTACCCAACATGGCATCAAACTGTGCCTGCACCTTGTCGCCAAAATCTTTTTGCATGGCGTACACATCTGTGAATTCGGCGAAGGCCCAGCGGCCGTGTTGCTTGGCGCTGTTCACGCCGGGCAGCCAGCGGGTTTCCATGGCGGCTTTTTTGTCTTTGGCGTCCTCGCCTCGGTAGCCTTTGATTTCAACCACCAGGTTGAGCAGATCTTCAGGGGCGTGGCCGTCATCCACTTTGAGGATGAAGTCCGGTCGGTAGCGACGGGTTTCGGCCCCCACTAAATAGGGCACTTCAAAGCCCAGGTTGTGGTTCTTCACATAGCTGCGCACCTGCGGGTGGGCTTCGGCGGCGCGGCAAAACTCGGCCTCCCAGTCGCTGTCCATGATGAGCCAGTTCAGGTGGCAGTGTTGGCTACTGGCCTCCCAGCGCTCGGTCTTGCTGGTGGTGAAGTTCACATGAGAGGTAGAGCCCAAAGGGTTATAGGGGTCGAGCACGGCCTGGATTTGGCTGTTGCCTTTTTCGATGTTGGCGCGGTCTATGGCTTGCTTGATGCGCTCACAAGCGCGGTCGGCCAGCTCCAGGTAAAGCAGTTGGGCGGGGTAGGTGTCGGCCTTGCACTCCAGGTGTTGCTCCAGCCATTGTTTGACGATGCGTTTGAGCTGGCCAAACAGATGGAGCTTGGCTTCTTCGCCAGGGTCGCGGAACTTGGTGTACAGCAGGCGGTGCGTCAGGTGGTACAGCAAGGTAGAGGTACGCATGTCCCGGGTGTGGGCCAGCGTGAGCTCAACACCTTCACCAATGATGCCTTCTTGCCGGGTGATAGAGGGGCCGACCAATTCGGGGGTCAGTATCAGCCTTGAGTCGTCGTTGAAAACGGCACTCACCGTTTCTTCGGGCAGCACCACGCGGTAGCCTTGGACGCGGGGAAAGCGGATTTCGTGGGCGTCGCGCTCGGGTTTGATCGCTTTGACGGTCACGGTTTCTCGGGGCTTGACCGGCTTGGCGATGGCAGGCTCAGCATTGAAGTCAAACGGAATGCCCAGCACGTCGGCGTACTCGACGTTGAACTTTCCTTCTTCGTTCAGCTCATAGGACTGGCGGCGCAAGGCGCGGCCAATAACTTGCTCACACAGCAGTTGGGTGCCGAAGGCGCGCACGCCTAGAACATGGGTGACGGTGTTGGTGTCCCAGCCTTCGGTGAGCATAGACACCGACACCACGCAGCGGATGGATTCGCCCAGCTTGCCGACTTTGCCCACGGTGTTCATGACTTCGCGCAGCAATTCGGAGTCGCTGATGCGGCCGGCCGCTTGCAGATCGCCCGTGCGCTCAATGATGTCGCGGCGAAATTGTTCAATCTCGGTACCCGCCATGCTGCGGAAGTTGTCGCCCAGTGCTTCGCCGCTTTCGAGTTGCTCGCTGTCAATCAGCAGGGTGCGTGGGCGTGCCAATGGTTCGCCATGAGCGTCGTAATTGGAGAACAGGGGCAGAGCGCCCATGAAGGGTGGCGGAAAAGTTCCGTCAGGGTTGGCCGCTGGCTGAAAGCCTGAGATGTAGTCGTAAACCAACTTGGAGGTGGACGTGTTGTTGCACACCACAATGAAGCAGGGCGGCACGCGCAGTCCCGCTGAGCTCCATAGCTCGTAGGTTTTTTCGTAGTGGCCGTAGAGGGCCTGCAGGGCTGTTTGCAGTTTGGTGGGGAGCTTGAGCGGATCCAGGCCTTCAGCCTTGCCTCGCCCTTTTTTGGGCATGTCTTTGCTGATGTTCTCCCACAGGTTGCGGAAGATGGGCACTTCGGCACCGGGGATGTTGTCGGCCACGGGCACACGGGGCAATTTGACGATGCCGCACTCGATGGCGTCCATGAGTGAGAAGTCGCTCATGGTCCATGGGAACAAGGTACCCTCCGCGTAGCCTGAGCCTCGCAAGAAAAAGGGCGTTGCCGACAGGTCAATCACCCGGTTCAGACCCAGTTGGCGCTGCACGGCCTTAATGCCATTGATCCACAGGCGAGCAGCTTCGTTGTTTTCTTCTGCTTCTTTTTTGTCGTCGCCCTTCAGATCGTCTGTGTCCTCCAGCTTGACGGGTTTTTCCTGGTAGCAGTGGTGGGCTTCATCGTTGATGACCATGACGTTTTTCAGGCCCATGAGTTCGGGCATGACGCGCTGGATCATTTGACCTTCGGTTTCCAGCGTGTCCAGCGCGTTGCCGCCACGGCCTTGCAGCAGCTGCCTGCCGCCTTTGGAAATCTCGATGCGTTCACGCAACTTGAAGGCGTGGTAGTTGGTGATGACGATCTTGCATTTTTCAAGCTCGCCCATCATGTCGCTGGGAATGAGTTCGCGGGTTTTGTAATAGCTGTCTGCATCGTTAGGCAGCAGCACGCGAAGGCGGTCTTTGATGGTCAGGCCCGGGGCTACCAGTAAAAAGCCGCGGGTATATTTTTTACTGCCGGGGTGCCGCACCGCATTGATGGTTTGCCAAGCAATGAGCATGGCCATGACGGTGGTTTTGCCGGCACCCGTCGCCAGCTTCAGGGCCAGACGCATCACGCCGGGGTTGGCGTCTTCGTTGGCATCTTGGAGGTGGTCTAGAAATTTTTGAGCAGCCTTACCCTTGTTGGGTGCGACTTCAATCAGCCAGATGGCGGTCTCGATCGCTTCGACTTGGCAAAAGAAGGGGCGCACGCCGCTGAAGTCATGGTGCCGCCAATGTTGCAGCAATCGTGCGGTTGCTGGCGTGACACCCCAGTCGCTGGGGTTGGGAATGGACCGCCATTTGTCCACCTCAGCCCGCACGCCGTTGATGATGGCAGAGTGGTATTGCTGCTCTTCGGAGGAAACCTCATGGCCAATATCTAACTCAGCCTGGGCATCTTTGGCCTTGCGCTTTTTGGGCTTGGGAATAGGGGTGACAAATTCAGCCCGGCGCCGAGCCCCCATGATTTTCTGGGTGGGCTGGCCCGTCGCATCCAGCTCCCAGTGCTGACTTGGATAGCCATAGGGTGAGTTCAGGATGGGTTTTTCGAAGAAGGAGTTATTCATTGGCGCGAGACTCAGCGACGGTTTCGCTGGATCGTACCCGGAACCCTTTCCGTTTTACGAAGCAGTTCGAGGGGCAGTGTGGCAGTTTGTGAACTTTCGGCGGCGGCCCGGCTCATGGCTCAGATGGGTGATGCATCAAGCGCAGCGCCGGCTTCGCCAGCACACCCCATGATGAGGCCTGTCTTACTTGAGCATGAGCGGTCGCGATCACGCTTTCTTCGGCCAGAGCATGGGCTGCGATCATCAAAGCCATGCCCCCGATGGGTTGGCAGGCAGGCTCGTGGGCCGCACATTGAGGCACACCAACCAAGCCTCGACTGCTGCCACACCAGGGGTGTAGCCCAGCTTGACCAGGCCTCAAGGGCAGTCGCGCTCCCGGGGCGCTGCAGCCTGCCGATCAAGCAGGAAGTCCTCTGGCAAGGGCCCGGAGCTGGCATAGAACTGCTGCAACCAGCGGCCCATATCCTGCTCTGCTGGCGTTTCAGGGTGCAGCCAAAGGTCGTTTCCAATTTGCTCCACCCTCACTTCCGTGGCATTCAGGCGCAGCCGAGCCGGCAGCCGCAGTGCTTGACTGCGGCCGCTCATGAAAACATGCGCGGTGAAGGTCATGAAGGGCTCCGCATGGTGAGGGTTGACATCGTCCGGCAACACATCAAGCCGGCCATGGTCAACGGATATCCGGTCGCCGTGGGTCTGCGCTTGCCAGTATGGCCTGCAGCATCACACTCGAACCCGCTCAAGATCGGCTTACTTGAGCCTGCGCGCGAACCAGGGCGTGATCACACTTTCAAAAATCTGGGCATCGCTCCATTCGCGGTTGCGGCCGATATGCCCGCCGCTCGGGTTGACCCAGGCTTCCTTGGGGTTGGTGCCGCTGCGCAGCACGATGTAGAGGTCTTCGATCGGCACCTGGCTGTCTTTCTCACCGTTAACAAGCAGTTGCGGCGCGGTTGGCTTATCAAGGGCGGCGCTGTCTTTGAGCGACATGCGCGGGCCGTAGGCCAGGAATTGCTCGAGGGTTTCGGCGCCATAGACGGCTGCGCGGGCCGCGAACAGATCAAACAGGTATTCGCGGGTGCCCAGGGCCTTGAGCTGCCAATCGCGTTGAAAGTAGCTGTGCACCGGACCGCCCCAGTTGACCACCGCCTTAAGACGCTGGGGTTCGGCAATGGCCATGCGCGCTGCCCAGTGGCCGCCCCAGGAGACGCCTTGCAGGCCGATGCGCTGCGGGTCGATGTCGGTGCGGCTTTGCAGGGCGTCGATCACCTTTGAGAACACGCGCTCGGAGCCGACGTCGATCTTGATCGGCGCATCGCCCGTGCCGGGCATGTCCAGCGCCAGATAGGCCAGACCGGCTTTCAGGTAGCCGGCGCCGTACTGCTCGACGACAAATTCTTTGTAGCCATCGAGGCCGCCAATGGAGATCACCACCGGCGGGCGGGCCACACCCGCGGGTCGCTGCAGATAGCCTATGACTTCCTTGCCCTCAAAGGGGATGCGCACCACTTCGATGACCGGATCGGCCAGCCGGGCATAGGCCCGAAAGGCCTCGGTGCCGCGGCCATGGGCGCGCTTTTTCTCAGGCGAGTTTTGCGTGGGCCAAGCGCCAAAGCTGTGGTAGCGCCAAGCGGCCAGGTAATGCTCGCGCGCCTTGGCGCGGTCGCTGGCCTCGGCAGCCTGCCCAGCGGCAAGCATGCGGTCGCCGCTTTGCATCCAGGAGCGGGCCCATTCATCGCGGTCCAGCGAGTTGATGCGCGAGAGGATTTGGGCCACCTCGGCGGCATCAAAGCCGTTGAGCGGATAGCGCTGGGCCTTGACCCGCTCAGTGACCGCCTCCTTGAGTTCGGGCCAGGTACGGCCGGGGGCGATTTGCGCGCTGGCGGCAAAAGCTGCCAGCAAGCTGCTGGCCAGAGCGATCGTGCGGACGATGCTGCGGGTGATTTTGAACAAGGCGGTCTCCTCTCCAGGTTTTATGGATTGCTGTCATCTGCCCGGGCGGGGCAAAGCGCAAGCGCATTCTGACACCGAGCAACGCTGCTGGAAATCAGTTGGAGGGTATCGGGTGGGCTCAGGGCAGGCGGCTCAGGGCAGGCTTAAGGCCTGGCTCACCCGCTGCGGCAAGACATCGACCAGGCAACGGGTATGCCCCAGCGGGCACTCGCGCTCAAAGCAGGGCGCGCAATCAAGCGGCGGCTGATAAGACGCATCGCGCTTGAGCCAAAGTACCCGGGCGCGCGCGCTCAGCGGCGGCGTGTGCTCCGGGCTCGATGAGCCGAACACCGCTACCTGCGCCACGCCCAAACCGGCGGCCACATGCATCAGGCCCGAGTCGTTGCTGACCACCGCCCGCGCAGCGGCAATCAGGCCTATGGCCTGGTCCAGCGTGGTCTTGCCGGCCAGGTTGATCAGCCGCGCGCCGGGTGCGAGCGCGACGATCTCTTCGCACAGGGCCTGCTCCTTGCCCGAGCCCAGGAGCAAGACCGGCTGATCCAGCAGGGCGGCCAGGCCGGCAAAGTGGCGTGCCGGCCAACGCTTGGCCGGGCCGTATTCGGCGCCCGGCGCAAAAACCAGGTAGCTGCCTGCGCTCAGGCCCTGTTGCGCCAACGCTTCCTGCTGCGCGGCGGCGGGCCAGACCAGTTGGGGTCTGTCCTGGGCAATGTCGGTATCACCACTCAGGGCCGAATACAGCGCCACCATGGGCGGCCGTTTGCCCTTGGAGGGGTTCTTCAGCCTGTGGGTGAGCAGGCCCACCCGGGCCTCGCCCAGATAGCCCACCCGACGGGGAATGTCGGCCCACAGGGGCACCAGGGCGCTCTTGAGGGAATTGGGCAGCACGTAGGCGGTGTCAAAGCGGCCCCTGAGCTGCTGGGCGATCTGCCGACGCGCGCGCCACTGCAGGCCGCCATGGGCAAAGGGCAATTCGACGATCTCAGCCACCTGCGGCATGGCCCGGTAGATGGGCGCAACCCAGGGCAGTGCCGCCACCGTCAGCCGCTCGCCGCGGGCATGCAGACGTCCGAGCAAGGGCTCGGTCATGACCGCATCGCCTATCCATTGCGGCGCGATTACCAAGCTGCGGCCTGCGGCCGCGCTGGCACGCTCAGTGGTGCGGGTGGAAATGCTCGCCGTCCTTGAGCCGATAGACGGTGCCGCAGTAGGGGCAGCGGACCGAACCGGTCTCAGCCACGTTCAGGTAGACGCGCGGATGGCTGCTCCACAGCGCCATCGAGGGATTGGGGCAAAACACGCCGCCTTGGCTGTTGAGCTCACTGGCCAGTAGCTCGACCGCCTGGCCCTTGTCCTTGACTTGCATGGGTGTTGCCTCAGGTGAACGGCTCAGACCTGGGACAGCCAAGCCGCGTACTTGGGGTTGCGGCCATTGACGATGTCGAAGAAGGCGGTCTGAATTTTTTCGGTGATGGGGCCGCGGCTGCCCGCGCCAATTTCGATGCGGTCAAGCTCACGGATGGGCGTGACCTCGGCGGCGGTGCCGGTGAAGAAGGCCTCATCGGCGATGTAGATCTCATCGCGGGTGATGCGCTTTTGGATCAGCTCCAGACCCAGGTCCTTGCAGATGTGCAAGATGGTGTTGCGGGTGATGCCGTTGAGCGCGCCGGCCGACAGATCGGGCGTGTAGACCACCCCGTCCTTGATCACGAAGATGTTCTCGCCCGCGCCTTCGCTGACGAAGCCGGCCGGATCGAGCAGCAGCGCCTCGTCATAGCCTTCATCCAGGGCTTCCATATTGGCCAGGATGGAGTTGGAGTAATTGCTGACCGCCTTGGCCTGCGTCATGGTGATGTTGACATGGTGGCGGGTGAAGCTCGAGGTCTTGACGCGGATGCCGCGCTTCATGCCCTCTTCGCCCAAATAGGCACCCCAGGCCCAGGCCGCCACCATGACGTGGATCTTGTTGCCCCTGGGCGAGACGCCCAGCTTTTGCGAGCCGATCCAGGTCAGCGGCCGGATGTAGCAGCTCTCCAGATTGTTCAGACGTACCACGTCTTTTTGCGCCTGCATCACCTCTTCCTGGCTGAAGGGGATGTTCATGCGCAGGATCTTGGCGCTGTTGAACAGGCGCTGGGTGTGCTCCTGCAAACGGTAGATGGCGGTGCCCTGCGCGGTCTTGTAGGCGCGCACGCCTTCGAAAGCGCCGCAGCCGTAGTGCAGGGTGTGCGAGAGCACATGAATCTTGGCATCGCGCCATTCGACCATCTGGCCGTCCATCCAGATCTTGCCGTCGCGGTCGTCCATGGAAGCGGGAATGGGAGCCATGTGCTAAGTCCTTTTCAACAATCGGTCAGGGGGCGGGCAGCGGGCTCAAGGGGCCTGACAGCCGTCGGACTGGCCATTTTAGGGGGGCGGCGGCAAGGGGGCGGCAGGCTCCTGGTCGGCGCTCTGATCCGGTGGCGGCGGTCGGTGCATCTGGTGGGTGCTCAGGCGCCCACCGGCAAAAGTGCACTCTACCCAAGAGTCGGTACCGTCGGTCCAGCGGTAGACCTCGGGCTGGGCGTCTTTTTCGCTGCGCAACTCGCCCAGGGCGCGGGTCATGGCGATCACGTGCATGAGCGTCATGCCCGGCTTGAGCTTGACGTTGAGCATGACCGCGCTGTCCAAGTAGCCGATAGGGCGCTGCGCTGCCCGCTGCAGCACACGCATCAGGCGGGTGAAATGCAGCAGGATCCACATAACCAAAGCGCCTGTGCTCAAGGCCACGCCCGCCCAGCCGGCGTAGTGGTAGCCCAGAGCAATTAACAGGACCCCCCCGATGGGGACCAGAATTCTTTGCGGTGACATGGCGGTATTGTCGCAGCCCCGCGCTAGGACCTCGGCCTGGCTCAGTCTTCGTTATCGGTCGGTTCGCGATCGTCCTGCTGCGCAGCAAGCACCTGCTGCGGCCCGATCATCCCGCCCTGGGCGGCTGTGCGCCACTGCAAGCTCCAAAAGCCCAACACCGCCAGGAGCAAGACCACGGCGAGCGTCCACCAGGACCGATGAATTGCCTGCCCAGGCTCACCGGGCTTCAGGCCGGTGACCATGGCAGAGACCAGGTTCTGGCGATGCAGCCAGCTGGCCAGCAAGACGCCGGCAATATGCGCCAAAACCAAAATCCCCATGCCAGTACCCAAAAGCTCGTGCACCTCCTCGAGCCAAGACGCTGCGACTTCATTGAGCACAGCCCAGCCACTGAGCGGCACCAAGAAGCCCAGGGTCAGCAGCAGAACAACGGCCACTGCACCGGCCGGGCTGTGACAGACACGCTGCTCGGCCCCCTTGGAAAACAGGCTGCCCAGATCGCTGGCAACCGAACGGGGGCCACGCACGAATTCGGAAAACCGCGCATAGCGCGTGCCAACCACGCCCCAGATCAATCGAAACAGCACCAGGGCGGCCACGGTGTAGCCCAAGCTGATGTGCGTCAAACGCCAACCATCGAGCTCGGCCGTGAACCAAGCGCCAGCGAAGCTGAGCATCAACAGCAGGTGAAATACCCGCACCGGGGCATCCCAGACCAAGATTTTTTGTGCGGGCATGGCGATAGTCCTCTTGGCACACAGTCTCTGGCAAGTAGCGCTCAATGGGCTTGATCTGCATCAAGCCAAGCTTGCACGGCGGCACCGTCTGATGCCGCACCGAGCGCAGCTGACGTCAACGCGCCGCTGCAAAAGCCCTGCTGCCGGCCAGCACACCCGCCAGCAACAAGGCAATGCCCACCCAGGCCGTCGGCTCAGGCATCACCCCTCGGTGCATGAAGCCATAGGCCAGCGCAGCCAGGGTTTCGAACACGATGAGCTGGCCAGCCAATGAGGTGGGCAGCAAGGCACTGGCACGGTTCCAGCACAAGGTGCCCAGCCAGGAGGCCAGCAGGCCAATGGCCAGCATCAGGCCCAGATAGGCCTCGGGCCGGGGGCCTAAGGGTGCATCGCTCAACAACGCCCCGCTCAGACCCAGGTAGAGCGCCATGCCGGTGGCCGCCAGCGGCAAGGTGGCGATGCCCTGCGCCGTGGCCCAGGTGCCCGAGCCCACCTTCGGGTTGGCCTGTACCCAGGCGGCGTTGCGCATGGGGTACCAGGTCCAGCACGCTAAAGCGGCCAGGGCCAAGAGCAGCCCCGCCGTCAGATCGGCTGCGCCGAGTCCCACCCTGTTGAGGCGCTCGAGCTCGGCATGGTTGACGAAGGCCACACCGGCGCCTATGAGCAGCAGCGGCAACAACAGGCGTCGCCAGCCGATCTCTTTGCGCGACAGGTTCGCGCTCACCGCGATCACCACCGGCAGCGTGCCGATGATCACCGTGGGCAGCGGCACACCGGCACTCTGAATCGCAGCCGACAGCGCCAAGTAGTACAGCACATTGCCTACCGCAGCCAACTTGAGCGCAGCGATCCAGTCGGCGCGGCTTAGCTGCGCGAGCGCGCGGCGATCGCGCCAAGCCAGCGGCAGCGCGATCAAGCCGAAAGCCAGGTAGCGGCCAAAGGTCAGCATGGCCGGCGAATAGTCGGGCAACAGCACCGGCGCCACAAACACCAGCCCCCAGGCCAGGCCAGCCGCCAGCGCAAAGCCAATGCCTGCGCCCAGTTGCATGCGGGCGTGGGCCATAGGCGGAGAATTCATGGAGGGTGAGTATGCGATAAGCCAGATTTAAGGGTAGGCCCCGGCCCAATCTCTGGGCCGTCAGGGATTGGCCCGCAGGGGATGGGCCCGCCGGCTACCATGCGGGGGATGATGAGCAACGCTCGCCTTCAACAGCTCATGACCCTCAGTCTGACGGGCTGGGCCCTGGCCTGGGCAACAAGCTGGGCCTATCAGGGCCGATGGGCCATGTCCGCATGGGCACTGCTTGTACTGATGCCGCATACGCCGGCGCTCGCGCTGGAGCTGCTATGGGCATCGCGCCTGGCCCGGCAAGAATCGGCGCGGCGCACGTGGGATGATCCGCAGGCGGCGGTGCAGCCCTACCCCGACCTGGCGCAGTGGGTCAAGGCCGGCTGTCAGGAGGCCCTGATGGGTCTGCGCGTCTTCGCTTGGCACCAGCCCTGGCGCCACCGGGCCCATGCGGATCACCTTGCGCCCGAGGCGCGGGGACGGCGCGGTGTGCTGCTGGTGCATGGCTTTTACTGCAACCGAGGTTTCTGGAATGCCTGGATGCCGCGTCTGCGCCAGGCGGGCGTGCCGTTTGTCGCGCTCACCCTGGAGCCACCGCAATCCGATATTGCCCATCAAGCCCGGGGGCTGGATCAAGCGCGGCACAAACTGATCGAGGCTACAGGCCTGGAGCCCCTGCTGGTCGGGCACAGCATGGGCGGCCTGGTCATCCGCAGCTGGCTGGCCACACAAAGTGATGAATGGGCCAGGCGCCAGGAAGTCATCACCATAGGCTCGCCCCACCACGGCACCGCCTTGGCCGCCTGGGCCCGCTCACCGGCTGCGCTGCAGATGCGCATGGGCAGCGACTTCCTGCGCAGCCTGCAAGCCCGCGAGAACGCTGACGGCCTGAGCCGCATGACCTGCTACTGGAGTGTCTGCGACAACGTGGTGTTCCCGGCCAACAGCGCCACCGTGCCCGGCGCACGCAACATCCACCTGCCCGGCCTGCCCCATGTGGGCCTGGCGATGGCCGCGCCGATACTCGATGATGTACTGGAGCGCTTGCGGGGACCAGCCGAAATGCGACCGCAGACCTGATTGGCCGTGAGTGCGCGGCCCCTACACCCATTCCCCGACAGCTTGTTGGGTTTTGTGGGAGCGCCGCCCCCGGCGCGATGCGGCGTCCGATCAGGCGCAGCGCCTGTTTGAAGCCCGCATCGCCGCGAGGGCGCGGCTCCCACACCCCCTCCCCGAAAGCATGTTGAGTTTTGTGGGAGCGCCGCCCCCGGCGCGATGCGGCGTCCGATCAGGCGCAGTGCCTGTTTGAAGCCCGCATCGCCGCGAGGGCGCGGCTCCCACACCCCTTCCCCGAAAGCATGTTGAGTTTTGTGGGAGCGCCGCCCCCGGCGCGATGCGGCGTCCGATCAGGCGCAGCGCCTGTTTGTAGCCCGCATCGCCGCGAGGGCGCGGCTCCCACATGAAGCCCGCATCGCCGGGAGGGCGCGGCTCCCACACCCCCTCCCCGAAAGCATGTTGAGTTTTGTGGGAGCGCAGCCCCCGGCGCGATGCGGCGTCCGATCAGGCGCAGTGCCTGTTTGAAGCCGGCATCGCCGCGAGGGCGCGGCTCCCACACCCCTTCCCCGAAAGCATGTTGGGTTTTGTGGGAGCGCCGCCCCCGGCGCGATGCGGCGTCCGATCAGGCGCAGTGCCTGTTTGAAGCCGGCATCGCCGCGAGGGCGCGGCTCCCACACCCCTTCCCCGAAAGCATGTTGAGTTTTGTGGGAGCGCCGCCCCCGGCGCGATGCGGCGTCCGATCAGGCGCAGCGCCTGTTTGAAGCCCGCATCGCCGCGAGGGCGCGGCTCCCACACCCCCTTCCCGAAAGCATGTTGGGTTTTGTGGGAGCGCCGCCCCCGGCGCGATGCGGCGTCCGATCAGGCGCAGCACCTGTTTGAAGGCCGCATCGCCGCGAGGGCGCGGCTCCCACATAAAGGCCGCATCGCCGCGAGGGCGCGGCTCCCACGAGCCTTGCGAGGCTGGGTGCACCCCTTGTGCAAGCGCCGGTTCAAAGCCCGCGCACCGCTTCGACCACCTGTTCAATACGCTCGACCGCGTGGACAGTCAGGCCTTCAATCGGCTTCTTGGGGGCATTGGCCTTGGGCACCACCGCCACAGAAAAGCCCAGCTTGGCCGCCTCCTTCAAGCGCTCCTGGCCGCGCGGGGCCGGCCGCACTTCGCCAGCCAGACCGACCTCGCCAAACGCAATGAAGCCCTTGGGCAGGGGCCGGCCGCGCAGGCTGGAGGTGATGGCCAGCAGCACCGCCAGATCGGCCGCCGGCTCGCTGATGCGCACACCACCGACCGCGTTGACGAACACATCCTGGTCCATACAGGCCACGCCCGCATGACGGTGCAGGACCGCCAGCAGCATGGCCAGCCGGTCACGGTCCAGGCCCACCGACAAGCGCCTGGGGCTGGGGCCCCCCGAATCGACCAGGGCTTGAATCTCCACCAGCAGCGGCCGCGAGCCTTCCAGGGTGACCATGACGCAGCTGCCCGGCACCGGCTCGGCATGTTGGGACAAGAAGATGGCGCTGGGGTTGCTCACGCCCTTGAGGCCTTTTTCGGTCATGGCAAACACGCCGATCTCATTGACCGCACCGAAACGGTTCTTGATGGCACGCACCAGACGAAAGCTCGAATGGGTATCGCCTTCAAAGTAGAGCACGGTATCGACCATGTGCTCGAGCACCCGCGGGCCGGCCAGCGCGCCCTCCTTGGTGACATGACCAACCAACACAATGGTCACGCCCTCGCTCTTGGCGACCCGGGTCAGATGAGCGGCGCATTCACGCACCTGGGCGACCGAGCCGGGCGCACTGGTCAGCTGTTGGGAGTAGACCGTCTGTATGGAGTCGATCACCGCCACATGGGGGCGCTCGGCCTGCAGGGTGCTCAGCATCTTTTCCAGCTCGGTCTCGGCCAGCACCTGGACCTGCGAGCCTTCGAGCCCCAGGCGCCGCGCGCGCAGCGCCACCTGCGCGCCGCTTTCTTCACCGGTCACATAAAGTGTTTTTTGGCCGCGTCGCTGTAAGGCGTCGAGCGCCTGCAGCAGCAAGGTCGATTTGCCGATGCCCGGATCGCCGCCTATGAGCACCACCCCGCCTTCAACCATGCCGCCGCCCAGCACCCGGTCCAGCTCGTCGAGCCCGCTGGGCGTGCGCTCAAAATCGCTGGCCTCGATGTTGGCCAGCGTCATCAGGGGCGAGGCCGGTGTCAGGCCCGGCCGGGCGCCAAAGCGGTTCTTGCCGCTGCCGGCGGGCTCGGCCACCGTCTCGATCAGGCTGTTCCAGGCGCGGCAGTGCGGGCACTGGCCCAGCCACTTGGCACTGGTGCCCCCGCACTCGCTGCAGTTGAAAGTCGTTTTGGCCATCGCGCAAGTGTAGGTGGGTCATCTGGGCGGCCATCGATGCAGGCACCTGGCCGCAGCACGGCCGACTGGCCAGCAACGCACGACGGGACACACCGGCAGACTAGCCCGCGGCCTTCCAAAGAGACCCAGAAGGCCGATGCATAAAATAGACCTACTATGTACCCCTACTTTCTGTGCGCCGCGCTGGCCGTTTGTTTGTCTGCCTGTGGCGGCGGCGGGACCGGCTCCAGCAGCGACAACACCTCGTCCCCAGCGGCCACAGCCGCTGCAGCCGCGCTCACCGCCCAAGCCACGGCCGACAACAAAATCCGTCTGACCCTCAGCGGCACTGGCAGCACAGCCAGCCGCTACTGCATCCGGCAAGACGCGGTTGAGCCCCTGGCCAGTGACGCCTGTTTTGCCGACAGCGACTCCACACTGCTGGTGCAGGAAAAAACCATCACCCCATCGAACACCCAGCGTGTGACCTTCACGACCTGGCGGCTCAGCGGCAACACCGTCAGCCGGCATGCCAGCGTGAGTACGCCGGGCAAGACCTGCAGCGCCGCCGCCTATGCGGCCCTGACAGCGGCTAACACCACCCTGCCGGCAGTGTGCATCATCACCAGCTCGGGCGAGTCAGTGCTCCTGCTCGATTCGGTCAAAGCACCGATCACCGCAGCCAACTTCCTGCGTTACGTGAATCAGGGCTTTTATGACCAAACGGTGTTTCACCGATTTTGGAAAGACAGCCTCAATTTTGTGCAAGGCGGCGGCTTCACCTATGACGTCAATCGGGTTGGTGCCAACAGGTATGTCGAAAAGGCCAGCACCTTAACGGCCATCGTCCTCGAATCGACTGCCGCCAGTGGGCTGAGCAACACCGCCGGCACCATCGCCATGGCCCGCACCAACGACCCAGACTCGGCCACAGCCGGCTTTTTTGTCAACACGAGCGACAACGACGGCTTCAACAGCAAGACCGCCCGCGACGGCTATGCGGTTTTCGGCCGCTTCATCTACGGCGCGCAGAGTTGGACGGATTTGCTCAATTCGGTCAGTGGCAGCGGCCTCATAACAAACCCAAGCACACCCGTGGATTTGCAATGGGCATACCAAATTCAATAAGGCACAGGCCATGACCACCCCCTCCCCGCTCAGGCCCGCCCCTGCGTCTGCCACGTCTGCAGCGCTGATTGCGCCTGAGATGGCGCTCACACCCCAAGCACACACACGCCGCCCGGACCTGCCCGGCCAGGCGCCGCTGCTCACGACACACCTGCGCACGGGTGAGCAGGGCACAGGCAGCAAAGCCGACCGACTGCGCAAAGGAAGGCTCAGCTCGGGGGACGAGGAGGGGCAAGCGTCGCAAAACACCGAGGCGCTGGAAGAGGCACAAGCGCAGCCGGAGGCGGAGTTGCTGCTGGCGCAGGCCCCGGCTGCCGCTGGCAGTTCGCAAGCAGCGAACCCATCGGTGCCAAGCGCGAGCAACGTGAACGTTGCGAACACCCCGGCAGACACCAAGCCCACGGTCGAGTCGCGCCTGCTCAGCCCTTTGACCCAGACCGCCAGCTGGGCCTCGGCCGACTGGTTCGGCGCGGTGCCGGTGGGCGCAGCCGGTACCGGCGCGCTGCTGACATTGGCCGCGCTGGCCGGAGGCGGTGGCGGCGGCGACTCAAGCCCGGCGGCCAGCACCGCCCCTGCGGCCGACACCCAAGGCCCGGTCCTGCAAAGCACCCAGATCACGGACAGCACCGGCACGCAACTGGTCCTGAACTACGACGAACTGCTGAGCAGCACACTGCCCGACAAGAGCAGCTTTCAAGTGCTGGTCGACGGCACCGCCACCACGGTCAGCACCGTGGCCCGCGGCACCGATTTCAAAAGCGTGGTGCTGACCCTGGGCAGCGCGGTGACCAGCGCGAAAACCGTCAAGGTGAGCCTGGCCGACGGCAGCGCCATCAAGGACCTGGCGGGCAATACAGCGGCCAGCCTGCGCGATCAAGCAGTCACTGTCAGCGACAAGGTCGCACCCACCTTGGTCGGCAGCACCGCCATCACCAATGCCAGCCAGTCGGTGATCGTGCTGCGCTATTCCGAAGACCTGCTCAGCAGCGCATCACCTGCGGCCACCGACTTTGCGGTCCTGGTCGACGGCACGGCCGCAAGCATCAGCAGCGCCCAGGTACTGGGCGACTCGGTGCGCCTGAACCTGAGCAATCCCATCCTGGTCAGCAGCCCCACCGTCAAGCTCAGCTATGCCCTGCCCGCCAATAGCGCCAAGGCGCTGCAGGACGCTGCCGGCAACCGGGCTGCAGCCATCGACACGCCCGGCGGCATCACGGTCAGTCACAGCCAGGACAGCGCAGCGCCGACCCTGAGCAGCAGCGCCTCGGCAGTGGCTGCGCTTGACCGCAGCGCCCGCCAGATCCGGCTGACCTTTACTGAAGCGCTGGATGCGGGCTCGCTGCCCGCCGCCTCCAGCCTGAGCGTGGATGTGAGCAGCGCGGGCAGCACCCGCAGTGTGGCGGTCAGCGGCCTCAAGCTCTCCGGTAGCGTGCTCGAACTGGTCCTGGCCGAGGCCGTCACCGACCCCCTGGCCGGCCTGCGGGTGCGTTACAGCCCGCCGACCAGCAGCGCGGCCTTGCAAGACTGGGCCGGCAAGCCGGTGGCGGCCTTCGACCGCAGTGTGGCCACCGTCGACGCGGTGGCGCCCACCCTGCTCTCCAGCCGCTTCACCTCGGACCGCGCGCTGGAGCTGAGCTTCGACGAGACCCTGGGCGCCGTCGGCCCCGACAAGGGCGCCTTTGTATTAAACGCTAATGGTGGTGCCGAGCTCAAGCCCGTCTCGAGCCTGGTCGCGAACAAGACCCTCACGCTGACTTTTGACACCGCCATCCTATCCGGCCAGAGCGCCACACTGCGATACACCGCGCCCAACAGCGACCCGAGTGCACTCAATCAAGCGCTGCAAGACGTGAGCGGTAACGACAGCGCGTCGCTGTCGAGCACGCCCGACACCACCGCACCGACCCTGGTCAGCGCCACCACCAACAGCAGCGGCCTGCAGGTCTTGCTCAACTACTCCGAAGCCCTGCTCAGCCCGAGCAGCAGCGGCACGCCGGTCATCCCTGCTGTGGCCGCCAGCGCCTTCAAGGTTTTCAAAGGCAGCGGGCAGCCCGCCAATGTCAGCGGCGTGAGCATCTCGGGCGCACAGGTGCAGTTGACCCTGGACAGCGCCATCCTGCCCAGCGAGTCGGTGAATGTTTTTTATGTCGCGCCCACAGCGAGCATAGGCGTGAACAACGCGGCGGTACAAGACAGCAGCGGCAACGACGCCGCGGCCCTGGGCAGCGGCGTCAACGGGCAGGTGGTGAGCAACCTGGCGCTGCCGGCGCTCTCGCAGGCCTTGCTGGACTCGCAGGCAGCGCCCTTTGACCGGGTGCTGCTGAACCTCAATGAGGCCTACAGCGGCACGCTGCCCGACAAGAACGCGTTTGTGGTCAAGGTCGGCGGCAGCACCCAGGCCATCGCCAGCCTCAGTGGCTCAGGGCAGGAGCTGGTGCTGCAATTGAGCAGCCCCATCACCAGCGCCGGCGAATTGCGGGTCACGTACGCCGCACCCATCAGCAACCCCTTGAAGGGCGCGAGCGGCAAGAGCGTAGCCGGCTTCGACCAGTCCTATGGACAGTTGATCACCGGAACCGCGGGCGATGACACGCTCAGCGGTCAGGCTAGCCGGGCTGATTACTTTCTGGGCAGTGCGAGCAATGACAGCCTCAGCGGCCTGGGCGGCGCCGACCAATACGCCTGGCCCAATTTTGCCGGCGGCCCCGACGGCTGGCGACAGACCCTCAAAGACTTTGGCTTCAAAAGGGGCACCGGCACCCTTCAAGGCACCGCCGAAGCGGACACCCTGGACCTGAGCGCTTTGCTGGTGGGCTACGCCGATGCCAACAAAGACCAATTCCTGCGCGCCAGCAAAAATACCGACGGCAAGCTGGTGCTGGAGATCGACCACGACGGCGGCGCCAGTTTCGCAGTCACCGCCGCACTGGTGTTTGACAACGTTACCATCGACGCGAGCAACCAACTCCTGGCCGGTGCTCAGCTGGTCAGCGACAACGGCAGCAACCTGGTCTTGAGCAATGTGCTGACCCACCTGATGAGCCAGGGCCAGTTGGTCGTTCTCTGACAGCGCTTGCGGGGCTTGCGCTAGGCGCGCGGTTAGACTGCGGGCCATGAATTCGGACCTTCCAAGCCCGGCGATACGGCGCGTGGCCATCGTGGGCGCAGGTGCCATCGGCATCTGGATCGGAGCGCGGCTGGCCCAAGTCGGCTGCCAGCTCAGCGCGCTGGCCCGCGGCGCCACACTGTCCGCGCTGCGCAGTGATGGCCTGCGGCTGCAATCGGGCACAAAGCCCTTGATACAGGCTGCGGTACAAGCCAGCGATCGCGCCGTCGACCTCGGCGAACAAGACCTGGTGGTGATCGCCCTGAAGGCGCCGACACTGGCCGAGGTCGCCCAGCAGATCGGGCCCCTGATCGGGCCGCACACCCTGATCCTGACGGCGATGAATGGCGTGCCCTGGTGGTTCTTCGAGGGCTTTGGCGGGGAGCTGGCAGGCACGCGTCTGCAATCGATAGACCCCGAGGGGCGCATCGCCGCCGCCTTGCCCTCAGCCCAGGTGCTGGGCGCGGTGGTGCATGCCAGTTGTGCGGTGAGCGAGCCCGGCCTGGTACAGCACCATTTTGGCCAAGGCCTGGTGATCGGCGAGCCGGCCGGCGGCCTGAGCCCACGGGTGCAGGCCTTGGCACAGTTGCTCGGACGGGCCGGCTTTGAAACCGAGACCTCGGGCTGCATACAGCGCGCCATCTGGTTCAAGCTCTGGGGCAATATGACGGTCAACCCGATCAGCGCGCTGACCGGCGCCACCACAGACCTGATCATGGACGACGAGCTGCTGCGCCAAGCCATCTCGGGCATGATGCTCGAGGCGCGCGACATCGGTGCGCGCATCGGCCTGCCGATCGATCAAAGCCCGGAGGAGCGCCATGCTGTCACTCGCAAACTCGGGCGCTTCAAAACCTCCATGCTGCAAGACTTCGAGGCCGGCAAGCCGGTGGAGCTCGACGCCTTGCTCAGCGCGGTGCGGGAACTGGGTCAGCGCACCGGCGTGGCCACACCGCTGATCGACGCACTGCTGGCCATGGCCAGGCTGCAGGCACGCATCAAGGGCCTGTACCCCTGGGCCGCCCCATGAGCACTCAGCGCGCCCTGAGCACCACCGCCTTCCTGACCTTGCTGGCGATTGCCAGCATGATGGGGCCAACCACGTTGCAGCGCGACTGGCCTTTAACCACGGCACCGACGTCGGCACCGCGGTGGTCGTTCGCAGCGGCGTGACCGCACTGGTGCTGGCCCTGCTGCTGTGGCGGCAGGCGCCTTCGAACACGCCCAGCCCCAGACAGTGGCGCATGCTGCTGCTGGCCGGCCTGCTGGTCGGTGTGCAAAGCCTGTGCGTCTATTCCTCGGTAGCGAGGCTGCCGGTGGCGCTGGCCCTGCTGGCCTTCAACACCTTCCCGATCTTTGCCGGCCTGTGGGCATGGCTGCTTTACCGACAAAAACCGGCGCGCACCCTCTTGCTGGCCATGCCGGTGCTGCTCGCCGGCCTGGCCCTGGCCCTGGACGTCATGGGCGCAGCATCGGGTCTGGGTGCGCGGGCCCAGTGGCAGCAAATTGGCGCGGGCCTGGCCTTTGCCCTTGCCGCCGCCGCCAGCTTTGGCCTGGTGCTGATCCTGACCCAGCACGAGGTGGCCGGCGTCGACGCACGCCTGCGCACCGCCACCACCATGGCCCTGGCCTGCGGCGTGGCCCTGGCCCTGGTGAGCGCCCAGGGCAGCTGGCAATTGCCGCAATCGGACACCGGCTGGCTGGGCCTGATCCTGCTGACGGTGCTCTACGGCACCGGCATCACGGTGCTGCTGGCGGTGCTGCCGCGCCTGGGCGTGGTCGGCAACTCACCCATCCTCAATATTGAGCCGGTGGTCGCCCTGATGCTGGCCTGGCTGCTGCTGGGCCAGACCATCGCGCCCATCCAAATTGCCGGCGGCCTGATCGTGGTGGCCACGGTAATGGCGCTGGGTCTGCGCAAGCGCTGAGTGCAGGCCGATTTGAGGCCGCATCGCCGCGAGGGCGCGGCTCCCACACCCCTTTCCCGAACGCTTGTTGGGTTTTGTGGGAGCGCCGCCCCCGGCGCGATGCGGCTTTGGATCAGGCGCAGCGCCTGTTTGAAGGCCGCATCACCGCGAGGGCGCGGCTCCTACAGCCTATTTCAAGGCCGGATGGTCTCCCTGTGGGAGTGCCGCCCTCGGCACGATGCGGCAGCCGATTTAAGCGCCGCTTCGCCGCGAGGGCGCGGCTCCCACACTTCAAGCCATAAGGCTTAAGCCGGGTCCATGCCGTGCCTGGCCTTGATGGCGCCGGTCTCGGCTGAGGCCCAGTAAGCCAGCACCTGCCTGACCGCCTCGGGCTGAGCCGAGGTGCCGGCCACCGCACCAGAGAACACCGTCTCGATCTTCGCCGCTTCAGGCAGCAGGGCCCAGGCGATGCCGGGCAGGCCCATCAGCTCACTGAGCTGCTGAAAGCCCAGCGCCACCTGGCCAGCAGCCACCATGGAGCCCACCGGTACGCCCGGCGAGGCTTGTACCAGCTTGGCCTGTACCTGCTCGGCAATGCCCCACTGCGCAAAGCGCTGCAGCAGCGCAGAGCCGCTGGGGCCGGTGGAGTAACCCACACTGGGCGCGGCCAGCACCGCCGCACGCATCGCCGCCTCACTCGACAGGTCTGGCGCCGCCTGCCCAGCAGGCCAGGCCGCGGCCACGCAGGAACGCACCAGGTCGACCCGCGAGCCGGCCAGCAGATGGCCCTGCGCCAGCAGACGCTCGATGGCATCGCTGGCCAGCACCACCACATCGAAGGCCTCGCCGGCAGCCACCCGCCGCGCCGCATCGACACCGCCCACCGACTGCATGGCCACTGCTGGCCCGCCGTGCTGCTCATGCGCGAGCATCAGATCGGTGAGCAAGGCGCGGGTGGCCATGGAAGAAATGCCCAGAAGGGGCTGAGAGCAAGTCATGAAGGTTCAGTCTTTCGGCAAACGGTCCGCGTAATCCTGCCAGCGGGCCTCTTTGGCCAGATCCGCAAACACGCCAGCGGCGGCCAGATCGGCCACCCATTGCTGCTTGTCGGCGATCGGGCCGGTCATGAGCGGGGCAAAGCCGGCTTCTTGTACCGTGCGCGCAGCCTCACGCATTTCCTCGGCCCGCCGCTGGCCATGCTGGACCACGCGGCTGAAGAAATAAGCGCCTTGCTTGTGCCAATCGATGCTGGGGAAAGTCTCGGCCAGGGTGGGCAGCACATGCTCTTCAACGCCGTAGCGGCGCGCGGTGGCGTAGCTTTCAATCACCAGCGCCTCCAAGCCCTTGATCATGATGCTGCGGCACATCTTGATGGCGCTGGCCACGCCCAGTTGGTCGGAGACCACCCGCGCATCCATGCCCCAAGCCTGTAATACCGGCGCCAGCTCGGCCGCCTTGGCGCCGCCCAGCAGCATGGGCACCCGGATGCCATAGGGCGGCACCGAAGTCATGACGCCAGCTTCCACATAGTGCCCGCCAGCGGCCTCAATGCGTTGGGCGGCCTGCTGCTTGACGCCCGGCGAGGCCGAATTGAGGTCGAGAAAAAATGTCCCCGGCTTCAGATGCGCCGCGGTTTGCTCGGCAACGGCCAGGGTGTTGGAAGCCGTGACCGCTGAGATGATGAGCTCGGCCTGCGCGCACAACTCAGCCAAGGCTGAAGGCTTGGCCTGTATGCCCTGCGCATGAGCAAGCAAAGGCTGGGCCTGGGCGGGGTTTTGCAGCTTGAGGTCGCTCAGCCTAAGGCCTTGAACCTGGGCACGCAGCCCCGCGGCAAAAATGCGGCCGACCTCGCCATAGCCGACCAGACCGAGTTGCTGGATGCGCTTCATGGCCGGGCTCACTGCTGCGGGATACGGGCGCGCACGATGACATCGCCCCAGCGCCGCACCTCGCTGGCCAGCAAAGCCGCGGCCTGCTCGGGCGAGCTCGATTGGGCCTCGACATTAAGGTCGGCCAGGCGGCGGCGCACATCGGGGTTGGCCAGGGCCGCCACCACCTCGCGCTGCAGGCGCTCGATCACCGGCCGCGGCGTGCGGGCCGGCGCGGCCAGGCCGTTCCAGCTGGCCGCCACAAAACTGCTCAGGCCGCTCTCGCGCGCGGTCGGCACATCGGGCAGGGAGGCCGAGCGCTTTTCGCCGGTGACGGCCAACACCCGCAGGGCCTTGGCCTGGACCTGCGACATGACCGGGCCGAGCACCTCGACCGCGGCGTCAATCTGGCCCCCGCGCAAAGCCGTCACCACCGCCGGCGTACCGTTGAAGGGCACGATCTGCGCGTCCATCGCGGCTGTGGACTTGAACAGCTCGGCCGCCAAGTTCTGGGTGCTGCCGATATTGATGCTGCCGACATTGAGCTTGCCCGGATTGCTGCGCGCGTGGGCGAGTAGGTCCCCCAAGGTCTTGAAGCGCGAATCGACGGGGACCACGATGGCGATGTCAAAGGTGCCTAAGGTAGAGATGGGCGCAAAGTCCTTGAGAGTGTCAAAGGGCAGGGACTTGAAAAGGCCCGCGCTCACCGCTGTGCCGTTGGACATCAGCAGCAGGGTGTGACCATCCGGCTCGGACTTGAGCACCGTCTCGGCAGCCACCACGCCGCCGGCACCGGGCTTGTTCTCGATCACGACCGACTGGCCCAGCTGTTCGGCCAGCCGGCCGGCCACGGTGCGGGCCGTCAGGTCAGCCACGCCGCCGGCGCCAAAGGGCACGACGATGCGTATGGGCTTGCTGGGAAAGGTCTGCGCATGGGCCGCCGGCCACAGGGCCAGGGCGGTCAACAGGGCGGGGACAAGGCGGGACAGATGACGGCGGTTCATGATGGAGGATCTGGAAGAAGGGTTAGGTCTGGCTACAGCCCGACGAAGCCCGGATTCTTGCAGACTGCGGCGGGTGCCGCTGGAGCCGGCGCTTGTGCCTACCCCGCCCGCTCGGTCAAAGGTCGTCCTGCACCTGCACCGGTACCCGAGGCGCCAGCGCACACATGAGCTCGTAGCCTATGGTGCCTGCAGCCGCAGCCACCTCGTCGATGGGCAGGCATGGGCCGGCTGCCGCCTGGCCCCACAGCGTGACCTCGCTGCCGATGCCGGCCTGCGGCGCAGCGCTGAGGTCGACCGTGATCAGGTCCATGCTGACGCGGCCAAGCAGACGGCAACGCTGGCCCTCGACCAGCACCGGCGTGCCGGTGGGCGCATGACGCGGGTAGCCGTCGGCATAGCCGCAAGCGACCACGCCGATGCGCAGCGGCTGCTCGGCAGCAAAGGTCGAGCCGTAGCCCACGGTATCGCCCGCGCGCAGCTCCTGCGTGGCCACCAGGCGCGAATGCAGGCTCATGGCCGGACGCAAATCCCAGGCGCCGGCGTCGCTGGCCAGATGATCGGGGGCGCCGCCATACAGAGCCACGCCAGGGCGGACCCAATCGCTGCGGCCCTGCAGGGCCTGCCCATGGCGCAGCGCAGCGGCGCTGTTGCTCAGGCAGCGCTCACCGGGCAGGTCGGCGGTGATGCGGTCGAATACCGCCAGCTGGGCGGCAATGCCGAGCGGGCCGTCGGCGTCGCTGAAGTGGGTGCTGTGGCAGATGTCGTCGACCTGCGGCAAGGCCTGCAGCCTGGCCCAGGCCGCCCGATAGCGTTCGGGCGCAAAGCCCAGGCGGTTCATGCCTGAATTCAATTTGAGGAACACCCGCTGCTGACGTGGGCTCTTGTGCGCGGCCAGCATCTCGATTTGCTCGGTGCAATGGATCACATGCCAGAGATCTAGCCGCGAGCACAGCTCCAGATCGCGCGCCTCAAAACAGCCCTCGAGCAGCAGGATGGGCCCACGCCAGCCCAGGGCCCGCACGCGCTCGGCTTCGGCCAGATCCAGCAAAGCGAAGCCATCGGTGCTGCGCAGGGCCTCGAACACCCGCTCAATGCCGTGGCCGTAAGCGTCGGCCTTGACCACCGCCCACACCTTGGCGTCGCTGGTGAACTGACGCAGCCGCGCCAGGTTGTGGCGCAGGTGCCGGCGGTCTACGGTGGCCAGAATCGGGCGGGGCATGGCTTTAGGCAAGGGGGCAAAAAAGGCCGCCCGGCAAGCGGCCCTGGCAACGGCGGCCATGGCCGCAGAAAACCCAGGCTGGCAAAAGGGGCGAAGCCTGGATTTTGGCACCTGCGCCCGTGCTATAAACCGAGACCTTCCGTCTCGGGCCCATTTTTTTTGCAATCCTCAAACCGGCCTTTGGCCTCAAATGCCGGCACCTGATGCCGGGCCCTGCTGAGCACCCCCCATGAATCGCGGCTTCTACACCATCATGGCAGCGCAGTTTTTCAGCTCGCTGGCTGACAACGCGCTGTTCGTCGTCGCGGTCGAACTGCTGCGCGCAGCCGATGCGCCGAAGTGGCAGCCCGCTGCGCTGGTGCCGATGTTCGCTTTGTTTTATGTGATCCTGGCGCCCTTCGTCGGCGCCTACGCCGACGCCCGTCCCAAGGGGCGGGTGATGTTCAGCAGCAATGCGATCAAGGTCGTTGGCTGCCTGGCCATGTTGTTTTCTGCCCACCCGCTGCTGGCCTACGCGGTGGTGGGCCTGGGGGCGGCGGCCTATTCGCCGGCCAAATACGGCATCCTGACCGAACTGCTGCCGGCCTCGCAGCTGGTCAAAGCCAATGGCTGGATCGAGGGCCTGACAATCGCCTCCATTATTTTGGGCGTGCTGCTGGGCGGCCAGCTGGTGGGACCCAACATCTCGGGCGCACTGCTGGGCTTTGACCTGCCGGCTTTAGACACCGGCATTGACACGCCGCCCGAGGCGGCGCTGGTGACGCTGATTGCGGTCTACGCCCTGGCCGCCTGGTTCAACACCCGTATTCCCAAAACCGGTGTGGAAATGCGCCCCATACCCAGAAATTACCTGCAACTGCTGCCCGATTTTTGGCAATGCAACACCGCGCTGTGGCGCGACAAGCTGGGCCAAATCTCACTGGCCACCACCACTTTGTTTTGGGGCGTCTCAGGCAATCTGCGCTATATCGTGCTGGCTTGGGCCGCGGCAGCCTTGGGCTACGGCACCACACAAGCATCGTCACTGGTGGGTGTGGTGGCCATAGGCACTGCGGTGGGTGCGGTGATTGCCTCGGTACGCACCCGTCTGGACCAGGCCACCAGCCTGATGCCGCTGGGCATAGGCATGGGTCTGCTGGTGATCCTGATGAACTTCATCGACAACGTCTGGGTGGCCGCGCCCTTCCTGATCCTACTGGGCGGCCTCGGCGGTTTTCTGGTGGTGCCCATGAATGCGCTGCTGCAGCACCGCGGCCATAACCTGATGGGCGCCGGCCGCTCGATCGCGGTGCAGAACTTCAATGAGCAGGCCTGCATCCTGGTGCTGGGCGCGTTTTATGCGCTATCGACCGGCATGGGCCTGTCGGCCTTTGGCGCAATCAGCGCCTTTGGCGTGGTGGTGGCCGGCTTCATGTGGGTCATCCAGCGCTGGCACCGCAGCAATCTGATTCATCACGCCGACGAAGTGCAGGCGCTGCTGGCAATAGCCCGCAGCGACAAATCGCACTGAGCCGGCGGTGAGCACAGGCCACACTGGGGCGCTGGCCCCCTACCCCTTCTGGCCATGACGGCACCTCAAGACACCCCCTCCAGCACGCGCGCGAGCGCTGCGCTACCCGGCGGCACGCCGCTGCTGGCGGTGGGCTGCCTGGTGATCAATGCGCTGGTCTGGGGCCTGTCCTGGTGGCCGTTTCGGCAGTTGCAGGAGCGGGGTCTGCATCCGCTGTGGTCGACCGCGCTGGTCTATGCGGCGGCGGTGGTGTGCGTTCTGGCCTGGCGGCCCCTGGCCTGGCGAGAACTGTTTCGCCATCCCGGGCTGTGGCTGCTGCTGGCTGCGGCCGGCATGACCAATGTGGGCTTTAACTGGGCCGTCAGCGTCGGTGATGTAGTGCGGGTGGTGCTGCTGTTTTACCTGATGCCGGCCTGGTCCATCCTGCTGGCCTGGCCTCTGCTGGGCGAGCGGCCCTCCCGGGCGGCGCTACTGCGCCTACTGCTGGCCCTGGCGGGGGTGGTGGTGGTGCTCAAATCGCCCGACTCCCCCTGGCCCGTGCCCAGCAGCAGCTCGGACTGGCTGGCGGTGGCCGGCGGGCTGTCGTTTGCGCTGACCAATATCTTGCTGCGCCGGCTGGGAGGCACGACCAGCGAGGGCCGCATGCTGGCCATGTTCGGCGGCGGCGCGGTACTGGCCTCAGCGGCGGCGGCCCTGGGCATGGGGCTGGGCCTCGTCAGCCCACCCGCAATGGGGCCCGGCGGTTGGTCCATCGCGGTCGGCCTGTGCCTGGCCTTTTTGGTGAGCAATCTGGCGCTGCAATACGGCGCGGCGCGGCTGGCTGCGGGCACCACAGCCCTGGTCATGCTGACTGAGATTCTGTTTGCCAGCCTCTCCTCGGCCTGGCTGGGCGCCGCCCAAATCGACGCCCGCACCCTGATCGGCGGGGCTCTCATCATCGTGGCGGCCCTGCTGGCAGCATTGCAGCCCAGCAAGCCTGACAGTGCCTGAGCCCTTGGGCAGGGCTTTTGGCTGGGCTGTGGCCAGGCATTGACCTGCGGCGGCACAATGCAAAACACCCCGACCCAGGAGCCCCCATGAGCACGATGTACGACTTCAGCGCCCGCCAAATCGACGGGCAGGAATTGGCGCTGAGCAGCCTCAAAGGTCAGGTGGTGTTGGTGGTCAACACCGCCAGCGCCTGTGGCTTCACGCCGCAGTTTGCCGGCCTGCAGCAACTGCACGAGCGCTACGGCCAAAAGGGTGTGAGCGTGATCGGTTTTCCCTGCAACCAGTTCGGCGGCCAGGACCCCAAGCCCGAGGGAGAGATCCTGAGCTTTTGCCAAAAGAACTATGGCGTGAGCTTTCCGATGATGGCCAAGGTCGAGGTCAATGGCGCCGGCGCGCATCCGCTGTTTCAGTGGCTGACCCGCAGCGCGCCCGGCATCCTGGGCACGCAGGCGATCAAATGGAATTTCACCAAATTCCTGATCGGCAAGGACGGGCAGGTGATCAAGCGCTATGGCTCGATGGACAAGCCCGAAGCGCTGGCCAGCGACATCGAGGCGGCACTGGCCGCCTGAGCGCTCTGATCAGCGCCGATGGCGGGCTGGATCGCTCAGGCCAATCAGCAGGCGGTTGACGATGGCCTGCGCATAGCGGCTGGCCACCTGGCTCACGAACTCGGCAAAGTCGCGGTGGGCGCTGTCGTCAGCCCGGTCGGAGATGGTGCGCATGGCGGCATAGGGCAGCCCATGGTCGGCGCAGACCTGGGCCACGGCCGCGCCCTCCATCTCGACCGCCAGCGCCGCATGGCCGGCCTGCTGCAGACGCTGGCGCAGTGCCCCGACTTCGCCTGCGCCGCTGACAAAGCGATCACCGCTGACGATCAGGCCCTGATGCACGCTGGCCTGCGCAAATTCGCCGGCCAGCGCCTGCTGCACCGCCTGCCGCAAAGCGGCGCTCAAGTCCGCGTGGCAAGTAAAACGGGCACGGCCATAGGCGGGCACCTCATAGCGGGGAAAAAGCGGCGAAACGTCGAGGTCGTGCTGCAAAAAATCCTGCGCCACCACCACATCGCCGACCTGCACCTGATCGGCCAGCGCGCCTGCCACGCCGGTGAAGACAATGGCGCCCGCATCAAAGCGCTCGATCAGCGTGGCCGCCGTCATGGCCGCCGAGACCTTGCCGATGCGCGAGACGGTGAGCACCACCGCCAGACCGTGCAGGCGGCCGAGCCAAAAGATGCGGCCGGCGTGCTCAATGCGCTTGGGCTGCTCCAGGTGGTCGATCAGGCCGCGCTGCTCGTCGACCAAGGCACTGAGAATGGCCAGCCGCTGCCCGGCTTGCCACCAAGGCCCAGCGCTCATGCTGGCCGCTGGGCGCGGGCAGTACCGCGACCGCCCTGGGCGCATTGCTGGCACAGCTGCATGGCCAGGCGGTGCAAGGCCTGCCAGGCATCAAACGGCCAGTCGGGCTGGCGCAGACCCTTGGCTATGCCATCGACCTTGTGCGCGGCCTCCAGCAGGTGGGCCAGGGCGCTGACACTGAGATGCGGCAGCACGCGTTCAAACAAGCGCTCCTTCAAGCCCCAAACCCGGTTTTCGCGCAGCGCCATCGGCAGCGGCCGGCCGTCGGCGATGGCGTCTTTCACCCGCTTGAGGCTGCGTATGTCTTCAGCCAGCGCCCAGTGCACCAGCACCTCGGACTCACCTTCGGCCCGCAGACCATCGATCATGCGCTGTACCCGCAGCGCCTGCCCGGCCAACACCGCCTCGGACAATTTAAAAACGTCGTAGCGGGCCACATTGAGCACCGCCGCCTCGATCTGCGCCAAGCTCAAGGGCCCGGCCGGGTAGAGCAGGCCGAGCTTTTGAATCTCCTGGTGCGCGGCCAGCAAATTGCCTTCGACCCGGTCGGAAAAAAAGCCGAGCGCATGCTGCCCCTCATCGCCCGAAGCCACCCGCTGGCCCTGCTGGGCCAGGCGCTGGGCAATCCACTGCGGCAGCGCTGAGCGCTCAATGGCGTCGATCTGCAGGCACACCCCGCCGCCCTCCAAGGCTGAAAACCAGGCTCCTGTGCGGGTGGCCTTGTCCAGCTTGGGCAGCAGCACCAGTGCCAGCGTGGCATCCTGGCCTTGCAGGGCCTCGGTCAGCTCGACCAAGGCAGCGCCGCCGTCCTTGCCGGGCTTGCCGCTGGGGATGCGCACTTCGAGCATCTGGCGGTCGGCAAACAAGCTCATGGCGCTACAGGCGGCCAGCACCGCGCTCCAATCGAAATGAGCGCCCAGCACGGTGTGTACGCTGCGCTCGGTATAGCCCTGGGCACGGGCGGCCTTGCGTATGGCATCGGCCGCCTCCTGCTGCAGCAGCGGCTCGTCGCCATGGAGGACATAGAGGCTGCGCAGCCCGCGTTCGAGATGGGCGCTCAGTTGGGCAGGGGCCAGTTGCATGAGCGCAATTGTAGGGAAAGGGGTAGGGAAAGAAGTAGGTAAAGTGCGCTCAGCGCTCGGGCGGCATGGCGCCTGCACTGAGGCTGGTGACGGCAGCCAGGCGGCGCATCAATTGCTGCACCATGTCGCTGCGCATGTCACGCACGAGCAGTGCCTCTTCCTCTTCCTTGGCCAGGGCCGCTGTTTCGGCAAAGCCGATCTCGCGTTGCAGCAGCAATTCGGTCTCGGGAATCAGCTCGCGGCCGGCAGGGGTGATGAGCCGAAAGCGCAGACGCAGGCGCAGCACGAATTCACGCACCTGACCCGCGGCATTCAGGCCGGCCACCACCTTCTCGCGCTGCTCGGAGCGCAGGTCCAAAATCACGTCAGCGCCAGCGCGCTGCGCTGCAGTCGTCAGCACCTTTAGCTCAGGATTGAACTGCAGCGCGCGGGTGAGCAGCGGGCCCAAACTTGAGCCCTCAGGCATCTGCAAATAGATGCTTCGGAACGCGAAACTGGGCGCCTGCCGCAAGGCAAAGCCGCAACCGACCAGCAGCGCCAGCGGGGCGGACAGGACGAGCATGCGGCGCTGCATGGCGTTCAGATCACCAGATTGACCAGCCGGCCGGGCACGACCACGATCTTTTTCGGCGCAGCGCCTGCGGCTTGCTTGATGAAAGCCTCGCTGGCCAGGGCAGCAGCCTCGATCTGCGCCTTGTCGGCGCCAGCCGGCACCGTCAGGGAACCTCGCAACTTGCCGTTGATCTGCAAGACCAGTTCAATCTCGTCTTGCACCAGCGCGGCTGCGTCGACCTGCGGCCAGGGCGCATCGAGCAAATCGCCTGAGCGCGCGGCGTAGCCCAGATCGCTCCACAGCTTGGCGCTGATGTGAGGGCAGGTGGGATAGAGCAAGCGCAGCAGCAAAGACACACCTTCGCACAGCACGGCGGCATCGCCTTCGCTGGCATCGGTCTTGAAGCCTTCAAGTGCGTTGAGCAATTTCATGCAGCCCGAGACCACGGTGTTGTATTGCATGCGCTCGTAGTCGTAGCTGACTTGTTTGAGCACCAAATGCAACTCACGGCGCAGCTCGACAGCCTCTTTGCGCAGCTTGGCTTGGCTTAAATCACCCGCGCATGCTGCCTGGAGGCCGGCCTCGTTTTTGACGGCAAAGTTCCACACGCGGCGCAAGAAGCGATAGCTGCCCTCGACCGCACCGTCGTTCCACTCCAGCGTGGCCTCGGGCGGCGCGGTGAACATCGTATACAGGCGCGCGGTGTCGGCGCCGTATTTTTCAATCAGGTCTTGCGGGTCCACGCCATTGTTCTTGGACTTGGACATGGTACCCACGCCTTCGTAGTCAATCGGCGTGCCCACGGGCAATCTGCCGTCACCACTGTCGGCCGCGTTCTTCAGGCGTACACCGACGGTCTTGCCGCTCTCATCGAACACATGTTCGACATCGTGAGGCCAGAAATAGTCTTTGCCCCCCTTGGCCGTGCGCCGCGAGTAGATGTGGTTGAGCACCATGCCTTGCGTGAGCAGCTTGGTAAAAGGCTCATCGACCTTGACCAGGCCCAGGTCACGCATCACCTTGGTCCAAAAGCGCGCATACAGCAGGTGCAAGATGGCGTGTTCGATGCCACCAATGTATTGGTCCATGCCGCTGCCGCCCGTGGCGTGCTGGGCGTCCCGCATCCAGTAATCCGTGCCGCCCGCCACCATCGCCTCGGTGTTGGTCGGGTCGCAATAGCGCATGAAGTACCAGGACGAATCGACAAAGGTGTCCATGGTGTCGGTCTCGCGCCGCGCCGCCTTGCCGCAGACCGGGCAGACCACGCCGGCATGAAAGCCTTCATGCTTGTTCAGCGGGTTGCCCGAGCCGTCGGGGATGCAGTCCTGCGGCAGGATGACCGGCAGGTCTTTTTCAGGCACCGGCACCGCGCCATGCTCGTCGCAGTGGATGATGGGAATCGGCGTGCCCCAGTAGCGCTGGCGGCTCACACCCCAGTCGCGCAAACGCCAGGTGATTTTTTTCTCGCCCAGGCCCTGGGCTCCCAGCAGCTCGGCCACCTTGTTGACCGCCGCCTTGAAGTCCAGGCCGTCGAGCACGCCAGAGTTGACGCACACGCCGCCTTGCTTGTCGCCGTAGCCGTCCTGCCAGTGCTGGTTGTCAAAGTCCAGACCCGGTAGCTGCACCACCTGCTGGATCGGCAGCTGGTATTTACGTGCAAAGGCGAAGTCGCGCTCATCATGCGCCGGCACGCCCATGACCGCGCCATCGCCATAGCTCATGAGCACGTAGTTGCCCACCCACAAGGGCACCGGCTGGCCGGTCAGAGGGTGCTGAACATACAGGCCGGTGAAGCGTCCCACCTTGTCCTTGAGCGCAAGTTCGGCTTCGGTGGTGCCACCCTCTTTGCATTCCTCCAGGAAGGCCGCCAGCTCGCTCTGGCTGGCCGCCGCATGCAGGGCCAGCGGGTGCTCGGGGGCAACCGCGCAGAAGGTCACACCCATGATGGTGTCAGCACGGGTGGTGAACACATGCATGCGGCCGTCGCCGATGAGCTCGCCGTCGTCACCGCGGATGTCGTGGGTGAAAGCAAAGCGAACACCTTCACTGCGCCCGATCCAGTTCTCCTGCATCAGGCGCACCTTGTCGGGCCAACCGTTCAAGGTTGCCTTGGGGTTACCCACCTGCACATGGTCGAGCAACTCCTGCGCATAGTCGGTGATCTTGAGGTAGTAGCCGGGGATTTCGCGCTTTTCCACCACCGCGCCGGTACGCCAGCCCTTGCCGTCGATCACCTGCTCGTTGGCCAGCACGGTCTGGTCGACCGGGTCCCAGTTGACCACCTGGGTCTTGCGGTAGGCCACGCCTTTTTCCAGCATCTTCAAAAACAGCCACTGGTTCCACTTGTAGTAGCTGGGGTCGCAGGTGGCGACCTCCCGCGACCAGTCGATGGCCAGGCCCATGGCCTGCATCTGCTTTTTCATGTAAGCGATGTTTTCGTAGGTCCACTTGGCCGGAGGCACCCCGTTTTTGAGCGCGGCGTTTTCTGCCGGCAGGCCAAATGCATCCCAGCCCATGGGCATCAAGACGTTGTAGCCCTTCATGCGCAGGTGGCGCGTGAGCATGTCGTTGATGGTGTAGTTGCGCACATGGCCCATGTGCAGCTTGCCGCTGGGGTAGGGCAGCATGGAGCAAGCGTAGTACTTGCCCAGCGGCTTGTCGCTGCGCTCGCTCACGCGGTAGGCGTCTTGCGCGCGCCAGGCGGCCTGGGCGGCGCCCTCGATTTTTTGGGGGTTGTAGGTGGTGTCTTGC
>Ga0222712_10000899_pt1 | contig 38007 bp, 25 predicted proteins | sample C33_657DmetaG_FD_165043 | JGI IMG/M metagenome (GOLD analysis project Ga0222712, IMG submission 165043) | Estuarine water microbial communities from San Francisco Bay, California, United States - C33_657D | ecosystem: Environmental > Aquatic > Marine > Unclassified | place: USA: California... | reverse complement strand
CGAAATTTCGAGTCTCATCGCGCGAATCATTCGAAATTTCGAGTCGCATCGCGCGACGAGACGCGAACGCTCGGGCGATCGGCGACGCCCTGGCGGTCGGTCGGTCGGTCGGTCGGTCGGTCGGTCGGTCATGCGGTCGGTCGGACATCTCGGTCGGTCGGTCAACGCACTCGGTCGGTCGGTCAACTCACTCGGTCGGTCGGTCACGTCGGCGACTCGTCGCGCGAGACATCGCGCGCCAGGCGCGCGCGTCATTCGTCGGCGTTTCGCTTCGCATTCGCGATCGCGCGCGATGGCGGACGGCGAGAAGTTGGACGACGAATTCCACGAACTCGCGCGATCGATCGAGCACTACGTCGATGGCGAGCGTTGGAGACCAGCGCGCGCGCGCCTGCGCGCGTGGTTAGGAAAGTTTCGCGAGCTCGAACGCGCGAGAGAGTTAAAGAGGAACCGAAACCGACACGCGCGCGCGCTGGTGGAGATGCTCCGTCGAGGATGGCTCACCGCCCCGTTCGATGGCATGCCGCGCGAAGGGCGACTCGCGCGGTTCGTGCGCGAACACGCGAGCGGGTTGAACGTGGACGGCGCGTTCGACGCGTCGCGCGAACGCGCCGAGGAACGCGCGGTGTCGCGCGAGAGCGATCGCGCGCGGGGGGGGGGGAAAGCCGAATCGAATGCATCGATGATGACTTCGTCGGATTTCTTATCGAGTGCGAGCGAGGGCGATCGCGTCGGGGCGGTCGCGGAGGATGACGTTACGGCGTTGTTGGACCGAGCGCTTCGAGCGGCGGCGGGTCGAGTGCGCGGCGTCGAGGGCGAAACGCGCGCGAGAGAAGGGTTAAATGAACAATCCACGAGTGTTCCATCAGGCGCGAAAGCGATGGGGAGTCGCGGCGGGAGTTCGGGCGATGTCGCGGCGCTTCGCGCGCTCGTGGATGAACTGCGAGCGAAACTCGAACGGTGCGAAGCCAAGGCGGTGAGACAGGAAGGGAAAATCGCCGCGCTCAAAGGTGAGCTCGAGAACGAGCGTAAGGCGCGCAAGATCGAACTCATGAGCGTCCGCGCGAGGCATAAGCGCGAGATGAATGAGTTGCTCGCGAATGTCACCGTCGGCAAAACGCCGCAGAGCTCGGGCAAGCGTTCGACGGCGCGAGACGATTCGATCTCTTCTCCAGCGCGCGCGTCTGACGCGAGCGCGGGCGCAGCGGATGGCGATTTCAACTCCTTCATCACGACTTTCGTGAGCGAAACCGAACGCTTGCGCGAGCGCTTGGCGCATGGCAACTTGGCGCACGGCAAAAATTAGTGCAGAGTAGAGTAGCTACCACGTCAGCTCGCAAACGCGTGGTGTATTTATTACGAAAATCTTTAAATCAGGTTGTACAGTACAGTATCTCAAAGATCGTAGATCTCTTTATATTTCGTGGTCAAGTAATCGATGTACTCTTGAGGGTCGAGCGGTTTGCCCGTGACGCGCGTCAAAAGTGCGTCGGCGGAGACACACTCGCTTCCAACTTCGTGGACATTGACGCGAAGCCATTCGCGAAGCTCCGAAAACTCACCGTTTTCTATCTTGGCGTCCAAGCCATGGATTTGTCTCTTCGCAGTGTTGAAAATTTGTACTGCGTACATCGAGCCTAGCGTATAAGTGGGAAAATAGCCGGGCAAAGCGCCGCTTGACCAGTGGACGTCTTGAAGAACACCCTTGGCATCATCGGTGACGTCGACTCCGAGATACGATTTCATCTTTTCGTTCCATTTCTTCGGCAAATCGTCAATCGCGACGGATCCATCCATCAGCCCGAGTTCGAGCTCGGTTCGGAGGAAAATGTGCAACGGATACGTCAACTCGTCGGATTCCACACGAATCGTCGACGGATTCTTCACCGTGTTCATAGCCGCGTAAAGCGTCGCCGCGGAGACGCCCACAAACTCCTTTGGAAACGCTGTTTGCAGCTCGCGCAACAAAAAGTGCGAAAACGGCTTGCTGAGCGCGACCATGCGTTCCCACAACAGCGACTGAGACTCGTGCACGCCCATGGAGTGCGCCTCGCTCACGGGCTGTCCGATGTACTCGGCGCATCGTCCTTGCTCGTAGAGCGAGTGACCGGCTTCGTGAATCGTACCCGTGAGTCCTTCGGCGAGATCATCCGCTTTGTAACGCGTAGTCATGCGCACATCGTTTGGGCCGCAACCGCCCGTGAAGGGGTGGACGCTCACATCCAGCCGCCCTTTAGTCATGTCGAATCCCAACTTGATGGCGATGTCTTTGCACATCTTTGCCTGCGCGTCCACGTCAAACTCGCCCTCGAGCGGGTTCTTCACCCCGATGAGCGCCTTGGGTGTTCCTTTCGCGTACACTTGCTGAATCAGTGGCACTATGGCGTCCCGAACGACGGGAAAAATCTCGTGCAAGCGCGCGCTTGTCATTCCGCGTTCGTAGTCATCCAACGCCGCGTCAAAGGCGTCTTTCCCCGGCGCCACCAACGCGCACTTGGCTTTAGTCAACTCCAATATTTCCTTCAAAACCGGCGCGAACGACGCAAAATCGCTATTTTTTCTCGCTTTCGCCCACGTCTGGTACCCTCGCGAGTGCGTCTCCGCGATCTTCTTCGCCATGTCGTTCGGAACGCGCGTGGCCTTGGCGTACGCGTCTCGAGCCAATCTCAAATTCGCCTCATCCTTGCTTCCGCTCGCCGACGCGTTCGCGAGGCTCTCCCCCAACGCTTTCGACGTTTTCTTTTCGTGAATCACTCCCGCGAGCGCGGCGAGCGCCTCGCCCCGCGACGTCGCCGCGCCCTCGCCCGAGGGCATCATCACGAGCTCGTCCCATCCCGCGAGCCCGGCGATGGACTCCAAGTGCGCGACCTCTCTCAGGAGATTCTTCGCGTCGACGTAGGATTGATTCCCGCTCATCCCGCTCGCCTTCGTCGACGTCGATCGCGAGCGCCGAGCGAGGCGATGGGCGATTGCGATGGGTCGCGCGCGAAGCGTCGCCATCTGGCGTCGCCGTCGCCTTTCACCCGCTTTTTGCGCTTTAAAATCAACCGCGTGTCGTATCGTTTACAAATCTACCGCTTTCGCGTTCGTATGTTATACACCTCGTCTTCGATCGGTCGCTCGCGCGACGCTCCGCGAACTCGACGGGAGTCCGTCGCGTTCGCGTTCGCGTTCGCGCCGCTTAAAGAAAATCAGCATTCGTGGAACTCGTCGCGATCGATGCGACGAATCTTCCCCACGAACGCGTCATAATTCTTCTCTCGCCATCATTCGACGTCGTTCGCGCGCGCGCGATGCCTTTTCGCGTCGCCCCGCGCTCGCGCTCGCGCTCGCTCGCTCGCTCGCTCTCGCGCTCTCGCGCTCGCTCGCCGCCTCGCGCGCGAGCGCTTACCTTCCTCACTGCGCACTTCGCGCGTCGTGGTCGATCGTTCGCACGTTCGCGAACGCCCTGGCGTTCGCGCCGTTCCCTCCTTGGCGCGCGTTCGCGCGCGCGCGCGCCTCGGAAACGTTCGCGCGCGCCGACGCGTAGCGCTCGACGTACGCCCGGTCGACGAGCGTGCGCGCGAACGCGACGACGGCGTCGAGGACGTCCCAGACGAACGCGACGAATGCGGTCGCGAGCGACGGGCTTTGGGCGATCGCGCCGCGGCGCACGTACGGCGCCATCGCGCGCGATTATGAGACGTCATTCGCGTTCGACGCCATCGATCGCGATCGATGGCGCGCGATCGCGATCGATGCCGTCGATCGATCGATGCGATCGATGGCGTCGACGCATCGCGATCGATCGATCGATGGTTTCGATCGATCGCGATCGATGACGTCGCGTCGCGCGTGTGTATTCTCGCGATCGCGACGTAAGCGAACACACACGGCGTCGCATCGACGTCCACTACGGGGCGAACGCGCGTCGCGACGTAAGCGAACACACACGGCGTCGCATCGACGTCCACTACGGGGCGAACGCGCGTCGCGACGTAAGCGAACACAAATAGCGTCGCATCGACGTCCACTACGGGGCGAACGAACGACGGCGCGCGCGAACACGAATGGCGTCGCATCGACGTCCACTACGGGGCGAACGAACGACGGCGCGCGCGAACACGCGGTCACTCGCGCGCGCGCGCCGATGGCGTCGAACGCGATCGCATCGAGCGCGTGCGTGACGCGCGAGTGCGTGTTCACGTTAGCGTTACACCCGAGCGCGCTGAGCGACGCCCTCGCGGGGGCGCGACGCGTGCTCGATGGGATGAAGATGAAACACGCCCGAGCGCTGGGCGGCGTGCTCATGTCGTACGAAGGCGAACGGTTATGCGACGACGAGACGCTGGCGAATGAGGTCACCCTGGGAAAACGATCGCGAGAGATCGTGCGTGAGGGATTCGGAGCGGTGCTCCACGCCTCGGGGTACGTGGACGTGGCGGTGGCGTGCGCGTGTCGCGTGTTTCTGCCGGCGCGCGGGAGCCGGCTCGTGGGCGTGGTGAATAAGTGCTCGCATGATTTCATCGGCGCACTCGTCATGGATGTGTTTAACGTGGCGATATCGCACGAACACATAAGGGAGGAGCTGGTGAGTTGCCCGGAGGAGGGATGCTGGAAGAGCGCGTGGGACGACGCGCACGCGCTGCGCGTCGGGTCGCACGTGGTGTTCACGGTGAAGGATGTGAGCGAGAGCGACGATGTGGTTTTATTAGTCGGGGCGTTGGAGGAGGAAGGCACGGGTGAACGCGAGTACATCGCTCGATCGTCCAGCGGGATCACGTCGATTGAGCGGAAATTACTCAAGTCGCGCGATTCGAGCGCGGAGGATGAATCGGCGAAAAAATTGAAAAAAATCAAGAAGGAGAAGAAAGAACATAGGGACAAGTCCGCGAAGAAGGACAAGTCCGCGAAGAAGGACAAGTCCGCGAAGAAGGATAGGAAAGAGAAGAAGAGGGAGCGTTCGGCGGACGACGACGCCGGCGCGGGGGGTCGCAAACGCGCTCGTTCGAAATGATTGTAATTGTATACCACGTACTAGCCAGAGCTCGGACGCGCCTCGATCGTGCTCGCGTCACTTCGCGCCTTCGTCCTCGCCCGAGTGATCGCACGAACGCACGATCATGGTGTTCCCAAAAAAACTCTCGGCGTTCATGGCGTACTCCGCGGCGAATCGCGAGGACGCCAAGGCGGCGTTGATCGCCGACGGCGTCGAAAAGCCAACCATGGGAGAAGTCGCTCGGTACATTAGCGCCAAGTGGAACGCGTTGAACGACGATGAGAAGGCGGTGCGTGATTGGCTTCAGTTTGACGCTTAACTTCGATCGATCGCAGTGGCGATGAAACGCCTCCGTTTTGGGCGTTCGTGTTCAAACGCTCGCGCGACAGACGCGTTCAAACGCTCGGTGCTGACCTCGATATCGAAACGCGCGCGCAGGCGTTGAAAGCGCAATCGGAGAAAGATTACGAACTCGCCGTGGCGGAGGCGGTGGCACGCGGAGAGGCACCAGAGGAGAAGGAAGGAGGTGACGGCGACAAGGCGATGGATGGGAGCGAAACCATCATGCCCGTGGCCCGCGTTAAACGCATCATTAAATTGGATAAAGACGTGAAACAAGCGAGCGCGGATGCGGTAAAATGCATCACAAAGGCGTGTGAGTTGTTCGTAGAAGGGCTAGCGGTGGGTTCGCACGCAGGAATGCGCGCAGCGAAGAGAAAAGGGGTACATTACAAGGATTTAGAAACGTTTGTGTTGCGTCGTGGCAAGTATGAATTTCTTCACGACCACGTGTGGGCGATGCGGCCGAAAGACACGGATAAGGGTGGCGAAGGCGATGATGATGACGATGACGACCAGCCGAGCGCGAAAAAAGCGAACCAATTAGCGGATGCGAACGGTTCGCATCGTTTGACCGAATACTTCAAGCCAAAAGGTGACGAGACGCAATCCGCGACAGAAACCCACGCCGCGGCACAGGTGATTCCCGAAACACAAATCCTAGACGTGGAAGACGATGAATAGAAAAGAATGGATCAATTACACGTAAAACACGTAAAATGGTGCGGCAACCTCCTTTGAAAGTGTACAGCGCAACGCGAACGACGCTCGTCTATCGCGGCGTAAAGGATACCGCGCCATGCTCTCTACGGAACCAACTACTCGGAATCAAACTAACACGCATCACCATAATCACCTGCATCTGCTTCATCTGAATCGCACGTTCTTCGTCAAGGAAGCTTATCGTACACGCCTTCGACTTTTCTCGCGCCGCCGCTTCGCGCCACCTTATTCCAATACTTGGCTTCTTCTAAATCCTCATTACACCCGTACCCCTCCATCAGCATCTGCGCCGCGAGCGCCGCCGCATTCATATCTCCACTCTTTGCCGCGCGCAAAGTCTCGATAAACCACCTCGACGTCGCGTCCAACACGCACTCCTTTAACGGCCCCGACGCGAGCGGCTCCAGCGTGTCCCCCACCGCGTACGCTTTCATCTCGTGGCTCGCGTCGTGTTTCACACCATCTTCGTTCACTCCAACTCTCAATTCCTCGCTCGATGACGTATCCCTATCACTCGACGACGACCGATGCGCGCGCTTGTGTTGTCGTCCGTGACACGCGTCGCATAAATCGTAATCTTCGCACCGCTCGCACACCCAGCGCTTGTGCAAGATTGGTAAATCCCCGCACGCATCGCACGAGTATTGCAGCGATTTCTTCAGCACTGACGGTTCGTACATCGGCGTCTTGTGGTGTTTTCACTCTCTTTCGCGCGTCACTCGCGCCTCGAACCCGCGCGAGCGCGAGCCGCGAATGACGACTCGCGCGCGCCGCACGCGTCGTCCCGTCGTCGCGATCGCGCGCGATGCGCGAGGCGCGCGCGTGATCTTGTGCAACATTCACGGCGTCACGATCGCGTCGTTTTGCGTGTCTTGAGCGCGCACTCGTCGATCGAGGGACACCGATCGTCTCTTGGAGCGCGCACTCGTCGATCGAGGGACACCGATCGTCTCTTGGAGCGCGCACTCGTCGATCGAGGGACATCGGTCGTCTCTTGGAGTGCGCACTCGTCGATCGAGGGACATCGATCGTCTCTTGGAGTGCGCACTCGTCGATCGAGGGACACCGATCGTCTCTTGGAGTGCGCACTCGTCGATCGAGGGACATCGATCGTCTCTTGGAGCGCGCACTCGTCGATCGAGGGACATCGGTCGTCTCTTGGAGTGCGCACTCGTCGATCGAGGGACACCGATCGTCTCTTGGAGTGCGCACTCGTCGATCGAGGGACATCGGTCGTCTCTTGGAGTGCGCACTCGTCGATCGAGGGACACCGATCGTCTCTTGGAGTGCGCACTCGTCGATCGAGGGACACCGCGGGCGCGCGACGAAAAAACGCTCGCTCGTCGCGCGGTAACGCATTCGCGGTGACGGATTCGCGGTGCGCGAATAGAACGCGCGGTGACGGCGCGCGCGCGAGGGCGATCGAGAACGAGGGACGACGCGCGAACGCGCGAGCGCGCGCGCGCGCGTGAGCGCGGAATCGGAGTATAGAACGTTCGGAAAGGACGCGGAAGAAGGGCGAGGGAAAGGTGACGGAGGAGCGCGGGAGGAGAGATGTCGCGCGAGAGACGCGGAGGACGCGAGAGAGGAGGGAGTCGATCGCTGGCGCGCGTCGCGCGCGCGCACGCGATCGCGCTCGTGATATTTGCTCGAGCGAGCGCTGGGACGTGCGCGTACGCATCGAGGAGGGAGACGTGTGCGACGACGCGCGGGTTTGAGGCTGACGGCGGGAGCGAAGCGTGCGGAGGAGCGACGCTCGGGGTCGTCGCGTGCGAACGGCGACGGAACGGCGCGCGTTTCGATGGCGTGAAGTCGAGATTAGATGCAGCGAATGTCGCGCGCGGCGCGATGGACGCAGTTCGCGCATCGGGGGAGTTTACGATTGAAATCGCGGCGACGCCCGAAGCGGAGACGTCGGGGCGACAACCGTTGGCGACGTTTGCGATCACCAGCGCGCGCTCGAACGAAGAGCCGTTTTGTGGATCCGCAGGCGGAGGATATTATTTGTCGATATGGCTCCAGCGTCGTCGCGTGTACGCGCAGTTTCGCAAACCCGGGATTGCGTCGTTTACGTGTTCAGAGATTGATGTCTTCAGCTGGACCGGCGTCGCCGTCCTCGACTCCGGTTCGGTGCACCGCATAGCCGTCACGTACGACGCCAACGGGGCGCGGATATTCGTGAACGGCACCCAGTCGTTTCCACCGCCCATGCGATTGGACTACGCTCTCAGTCCGGGTGGTGATGCGATGACGACATGGAATCGCGACGCGGCGCGGCTCATCGTTGGCGCTTACGCCGGAGATTACTTTACGGGCGTCATCTACGCCATCAACGTGCACGATCGCGCGCTTAACGCCAGCGAGTTGTTAGAGCGCGCCAACGCACCGCTGGAGAATTCGCGGCCGTTTCCGCTGTCGCAAAATGTGACTATGGATGAAGACGCGACGGCGTCGATTATGCTCGACGCCTACGACGCTGACGGCGACGAAACGACGCTCGATATCGTGAGACTTCCGAGCCGAGGCGCTATTTTCGCCGACAGTGCGTTATTGAGCGCGATAAATGTCGTGCCTTATCGACTCAGCGCCCGCGAGCGCAAGGTATGGTTCCAGCCGGCGCGAGATGAGTATTCGGCGCTCGGCGTCGATTACGACGCATTTGAATTTGCTGCGCGGGACGCTGGAGGATCTATCGCGACCGATCGCGGCGTAGTTCGCATTCGCGTGACGAGCGTGAATGACGTGCCGATCGCCGGGAATGAAACGAGGAGCGTTTCGATCCTTGGGTACGCTCCAGAGCGTGTGAGGCTCATCGCGACGGATGTTGATCAAGCGTGCCCGCCGAATGTCGCGAATTGCGCGCGGGATAGATTTACATCTATCGTCATTTCGCGCGAGCCCACGCTCGGGGCACTATACGCCTCATGCGATGATAAGAGTGCGTTGCTTGCGGCACAAGTCGTGCGAAATCGCACGAACATCACGTTCTCGACTGGTTCAAATGAGGACATCACGTGCTTCACGTACGTGTACGGCGGAGCAATCGGCGCGGTGGGCGCGGTGGATTCTGTTGAATACGTCATCACCGATTCATACGGGGCGACGAGTGCGACGCTTGATATGAAGTTCAGCATACAATCTCCATGTGTGATGCTCGATCGCGAACACTCGACGAAAGAGGATGAGATTGGGGAAATTACGCTCACCGCGGCGTGCGTTGGTTCGAGCGGTGAAGGAGGGCTCGCTGCGCGCGCTTCTTTGCTCCCGAAATATGGCACTTTGTCGAGCCGGAGCGTGGGACTGAACGTTTCATTCTGTTCAGATCATCAACGCTCGGTCTGCGAGACGTGGGCGACTGCCGATGGCAAAAAGTACGATGCGGTGGAGTGTGCGTGCGGAGTCGTCAATTACGTGCCCAATCGAGATTATTTCAACACTCCTAGCGTTGATGTCTACGGGCAACCGATAAAGATTGGCGACGAAAGCGCGCCGGAATGGAAACTTGGCGAACCAGATGATATGCGGTTCACACTCGCGACGTCGGATGGGTGGACAACGATCCCATATGCGGTGTACATTTGGGTGCGTCGAACGATCGATGCGCCAACGGTGCTCATCGACCGCCGCAAGCTGAAACAAATGACGCCTATCGTCCCCGAGACGACGTCATACGTATTATCCGAAGCAGTAGATATTCTCATGCACCCGGATTATGATATTGACGCGATGTCTTTGACGATATGGAGTCTCACGGCGCGATCAATTGAATTGGTCGGCGACGCGCTCGTCGGCGACGACGCCGAAGTGCATATTCTCCCGGATGTCGACTCGCGGTCAAATTCGGTGCGCCTCATCGGCGCACCCTCGGCAATTCGGCACACCTTACGTCAAGGTAAGCTCGCATACACCCCACGCGACGCAAACACGAGAGCGTTCTTCGATGTCCTTCATCTCCGAGTCATCGTCGGCGAGCGGCCGTTCCGGTCGCCGCCGTGCACGTCGGCGTGGCAAACCCCACCTTGCCGCTTCGACACCACCACCGACGCCCCACAGTGCGCGTCGAACGCCTCATCACCATCTTCCTCATGCGCGTTCGAGACCGAATTCGAGCTCCCAATCGCCGATTCGCCCTCCTACGTCGCCGAACTCGCGCGGCGCTCCAATCCTCACGGTCGCACCGCCGCCGAACGCGCCGCCGTCGTCTTCGCCATCGTCTTCTCCGCCGCCTTCGTCGCGACCGCGATCGCGATTAAACTCACCTCCATCGTCTTGCGTTGCGTTCGCGCTGGGTTCTTTAGCTTTTAGCGCGCTCGTGAACCTTAATACCCCCAATGCGCCGAGTTCTACGAATTCTGGCACCCCGCGCATGTCATTCGCACGCGCATTCGCGCGCGCGTCCGCGGTCGTCGAGGGATCGGTTTCTCGAGTCCCCACTCGGACTCGTCGATGACGAGTCAAAAAAAAATGCGCGAGTCCTCGGACTCGTCACGACCCCACGCGCGCGACGGCGCGCGCGCGCGCGACGGCGCGCCAAACGGGACACTCACGCGCGCGCGCGTTCGCGTCGAGATCGCGTCGAACGTAAGAGGCGAACCATGGTGAAGGTAGGAATGATATTCGCGCGAACGCGACGACGTCGAATGGCGCACGCGAGCGCGAGGGCGAGGGGAAGGGCGCGAGCGGAGGCGCGCGCGATGGCGCGCGAATGCGCGGCGAGGTTTACGATCGCGAGGCGACTGACGGATGCGATTAATCGCCCGATGCGACGCAGTTTTCCATCGATGAGCTCCGTCGTCAGATGGACCACAATAAGAACATTCGTAACATGTCCGTCATCGCGCACGTCGATCACGTAAGTGTTCGCAAAGTCGCGCGCTGGCGCGATCGTCGCGACGCGCGCGTCGCGGTATTCTCTCGTATGGGGAAACAGTGAGGAACGGGGTTTAGTCGTGAGCCCTATTGCGCGCGCGCGAGGCGGGCGTCGTCGATCGGGTGGCGCGTTGACGCGTCGCGCGTCGACGCACGCACGGCGCGGGAACGGTGAAAGAACGCACGATGTCGACGGCGGCGGTGATATTGAGTGGTTTTTGAGCTGACGAGATGAACTTTCGTTGCATTTTTCGGTCTGTTTAGGGTAAATCTACGTTGACGGATTCTCTCGTAGCCGCGGCGGGCATCATCTCGCAAGAAAGCGCCGGTGATGCGCGTTTGACGGACACTCGTCAAGATGAGCAAGATCGGTGCATCACCATCAAGTCTACTGGTATCTCTCTCTTCTACACCATGGCGGATGAAGATCTCGCGCGTTTGCCGGCGTCGGTTCCGCGTGATGGCAACAACTATTTGATCAACTTGATCGATTCTCCGGGTCACGTTGATTTCTCCTCCGAAGTTACTGCGGCGTTGCGTATCACCGATGGTGCGCTCGTCGTCGTTGATTGCGTCGAAGGTGTTTGTGTGCAAACCGAAACCGTGCTTCGTCAAGCGCTCGGTGAACGCATCAAGCCCGTCATGACCGTCAACAAGCTCGATCGTTGCTTCCTGGAGCTCATGCTCGACGGTGAAGAAGCTTACCAAAACTTCTGCCGTGTGATTGAGAACGCTAACGTCATTTTGGCCACGTACACGGACAAGGCGCTTGGTGATGTGCAAGTTGCTCCGGAAAAGGGCTCGGTGTGCTTCTCTGCTGGTCTCCACAACTGGGCGTTCACTTTGACGGTTTTCGCCAAGATGTACGCGTCCAAGTTCGGCATCGATCAAGATTCCATGATGGCCAGGCTCTGGGGCGACAACTTCTTCGACCCGGCGGAAAAGAAGTGGACAAAGAAGCACTCTGGTGCCAAGACGTGCATGCGCGCCTTCGTTCAATTTTGTTACGAACCGATCCGTCGTGTCATCGAAGCTGCGATGAACGACAACAAGGACAAGCTCTGGCCGATGCTCGAGAAGCTCCAAGTGAAGGACAAGCTCAAGCCTGCAGATTTCGATTTGCTCGGCAAGCCGCTGATGAAACGCGTCATGCAAACTTGGTTGCCAGCCGATGTCGCCCTTCTTGAGATGATTATCTACCACTTGCCGTCTCCCGCGACGGCTCAAAGATACCGTGTCGATACTCTCTACGAAGGTCCACTCGACGACAAGTACGCCGAGGCTATCCGCCAGTGCGATGCCAGCGGTCCGCTCATGTTGTACATCTCCAAGATGATCCCGACTGCGGACAAGGGTCGTTTCTTGGCCTTCGGTCGTGTTTTCTCCGGTACCGTGCAAACTGGCCAAAAGGTGCGAATCATGGGCCCGAACTACGTTCCGGGTGACAAGAAGGATTTGTACATCAAGGCCATTCAGCGCACCGTTTTGTGCATGGGTCGTCGCCAAGACTCCGTCGACAACGTGCCATGCGGTAACACCGTCGCTTTGGTCGGTCTCGACCAATTCATTCAAAAGAACGCGACGATCACTGGGGAAGAAGAGGAAGAAGCGCACACGATTAAGGCGATGAAGTTCTCTGTCTCTCCTGTCGTGCGCGTCGCTGTTGAGTGCAAGAACTCCCAAGATCTTCCCAAGCTCGTTGAAGGTCTTAAGCGCCTCTCCAAGTCTGACCCGATGGTTCAGTGCCAAATCGAAGAAACTGGTGAGCACATCATCGCCGGTGCTGGTGAGCTTCACCTCGAAATTTGCTTGAAGGATCTTCAAGAAGATTTCATGGGTGGTGCTGAAATTCGCATCTCCGATCCGGTTGTGTCCTTCCGCGAAACCGTCCAAGGCACGTCTGACCACATTTGTATGTCCAAGTCACCGAACAAGCACAATCGCTTGTACTTCCAAGCTGTGGCCATGGATACGGGTCTTGCTGAAGCCATCGACAATGGTGATGTTACTCCGCGCGATGACCCGAAGATTCGTGGCCGCTACATGGCTGACAAGTATGGCTGGGACAAGGAACTTGGTGCTAAGAAGATTTGGTGCTTCGGTCCGGATACGACTGGCCCGAACCTCATCGTCGACATGTGTAAGGGTGTCCAGTACCTTAATGAAATCAAGGATTCCTGCGTTGCGGCGTTCCAATGGGCCACTAAGGAAGGTGTCCTTGCCGAAGAAAACATGCGCGCTATCAAGTTCGAAATCCACGACGTCGTGCTCCACACTGATGCCATTCACCGCGGTGGTGGTCAAATCATTCCGACTTGCCGTCGTGTCTTGTACGCATCTGCGCTATGCGCCGAGCCGCGCCTTCTCGAACCGATTTACTTGGTAGAAATCCAAGCTCCGGAGGGAGCCCTCGGTGGTATTTACTCCGTGGTCTCGCAAAAGCGTGGTATGGTCATTGAAGAAACGCAGCGCCCGGGTACGCCAATTTACAACATCAAGGCGTACTTGCCGGTCATGGAATCCTTCGGTTTCACGGGTACTCTTCGTGCGGCAACTTCCGGCCAAGCGTTCCCGCAATCCGTCTTCGATCACTGGGAGTGCCTCAACAGCGACCCGCTGAATCCGGAATCCCAGTCTGGTAAGATTGTTTTGGACATCAGAAAGCGCAAGGGAAGCAAGCCGAACGTGCCGCCGATCACCGAATACGAAGACAAGCTGTAATCATTTTTTTGTCTAGGATTACAAAGTTCTTCGTTTCTAATACATACATAATGACACCATACAGTTCAATTCATTTCTCAAGTCGTGTCGCCTTCGCACTCGCACGTTGTCGCGCTCCGTCTGCGCCTCTCGCACGCCAATTTGTAACTGACGCGCTCTGCTACGCGGTCAGCATCGAGCAGTTTAGCTCTTAGTTGTTTGATTTCACGATCATACTCGTCGACTTTATCTAATCGCGCACGCGCGAGTACGAAGCACGTCCAAAATCCATTATCTGAGCTTTGTTGCGTGTAGACGGTCAACGTGAGGCTCAACACGAGAAGCAGACGGGCAAGCATGCGCGCTGCTTCGAGGGCTAGGGGACGGAGACTGAACTTGTGTGACATCTCAGTACGCGCGAAGAAGAAAATGGCAATCAATGGGGATTCAACGTGGTATTAAAATACTGCAATTCAATCTTGTTGTACACCAAAAGCGTTGACTTTTCACGCCAGCGCATCAGGATTTCTAAAATGATCAGTCATGTGGTACCAGTCAAGTAAAAGCTGGTGATCGGCTTCACAAGTGAAATGATCTCGCCACGTGAGATAAATCACACTCGCTTTGTAGTGCGCGAACGCAGCGTATACGACGAGAAAATGGAAAAGATTATGGCTGCAACCAATCAAGTCAAAATTTCCTGGGCTCCACTTTTCAGGAATTGTATTGGCGAAGAGGAACGCCCCGAAAAGGTAGCAGAACGCCATGATCATCTCCCACGCAAAAGCTTCCGCCATCGGTGTCGGTACGATGTGCCACACGAAAAGCATTTGCTGAAATATCGGGAAGATACCAAACAGACCGAGGGCGCTGAAGAGGACTGCGCGCAAGTGCGTGTAGTCCTTGTGCTGAAACCGTCTCATGTACGTCGGGATGACGGCGAGACAACCTAGTACGGTGATGCCACCTAAGTACATGTCTCTCCACTTCGGAAGGCAATAGTACGAATAGTAAACCATGGGGTAGAAACTCGTGACGATAAGGACGGCGATGCCGAAATAATCTAAACGCCAGAGGGCCGCACTTTCTTCACAACCAACGCAACAATAGGTGTGGCAGACAGTACTAAAGAGTAAACAGGCGATCGCTCCAGCTAAAAACACATACATCGGCCAGCGCTTAGTCGGCTTCGCCGGTTCTGGATCGTCCGGTACATTTTTAATGTGCGCTTGCAAAACGTTGAGCTTCTCCTTGAGCAGTCCGGCGTGCACAGCAATCTTCTCGTACTGCGCATCTTTCCCATGGTCCTCGATCGCCTTAAGCGCTTGTTTCGCCCCATCTAACGATCGTTTCAACACCTGTCGACGTCTTTCAACCTTAAACGCTTCCTCGCCGCTTCGCAAGTGTTCTGCGAGCTCGTGCGTGACGTTGACCAGAACGTAACCCACGTCATGCATCTGACTTCGTAAAGCACTCGCATCCAAATCCACACGCATCTTCTCATCGAGACGCATGATATCAACTCGGTCTTTCTCGATCGCCTGTCTCCACCGCGTCGCGTACTCGATGCGCTCCACTCGCGCGACATCCGCCCCCGTGACCCACCGCGTCGGCGGCGCCTCCAACCCCACCCCGGAGTGTGCCGTCATGAACGTCCGCGCGAGCAGCGCGACGAACATCACGAACCCTATCAAATGACTCCATATATTCGTCGTCTCGTTATGCATCATAAATATCGACCGCGTGGCGCCGAGCCACCTCGAACCCACGCGGTACCCGCCGCGCACGTGCGGATTAAATATCATCCATTCCGGCGCGTCGTCAATATCGCACACCGCGCACCGCCACGAATTGCACGTCGACCCAGGTGCTTTCCAATCATTCGAAGAACACGGCATCGCATACGGCCCATCGCTCGTGGCTGTCGATGCGCTCCCGAGCTCTCGCGCGGGTCCCGCGGCGCCGCGCGCGCGACGGCGAAGCGGTGCCATGACGGTTTTCCGCGCGACGCGAAGGACACGAGCGACGGGGATGGGAAAAGAACGCGCGCACTTAGGCGCGTTCGCTCACGCGCGAGCGCGTGCGCGTCGACGACGAGAACGCGCGCGCGTAGAAGTGCGGAAGATTTTGAGCTCGCCAGGAGTCTATTTTCCATACGCGCGGCTTCGCGAAATCGAACGCGCGCCAGAGGCGCGAGGCATCGCATAGAAGTGGCGCGCGACGCATGGCCGCGGGGCGAGAATTGAAAATGATGCGATGTTCAACGAGGGAAAGGAGCGAAGGGCATTCGACGACAGGACGGAGGTCGCCGCGCGCGGCCGCCGCGACGCGCGAAAGCAGCCAGATGGATGATATTAATACTGTACAGTACTCATTTACATATCGGTGGCAGATTGGCCAGTGGTGAACTCGAGCTAGCCGACGAATTCGTAACACGTAAGCCCTTCGCAGTTGCGAATGTCCGTTCGCGCGCCGTGCTTGATGACAAAGTCGGCGATGACGTCGAATTTGAACAAAATGGCGTAGTGCAACGGAGTGTTCCCTCGCTTGTTTTGCAAGTTTGGATCGGCGCCGCTTCGAACGAGAAGCTTTACGAGTCGACCCTGACCATTTTGACACGCGATAATGAGGGCCGAGTTCCCATTTTCATCTCGCGCGTCGATTGGGACGCCCTTCGACAGCAACTCTTTCATTTGACTGTATCGCCCGTGACGAGAGAAGGAGAACAAGTTGCGCATTTCAGCGACCTTGAACCGTTGCGGTTCGACGAGCGCGCGCGGTATTTTGGGCTTCAAAATTACGGGCGGTAGCGCATCATTCTTGATCGCATCCAGAGCGCCGCTGTCGCGATCTCCAGGACTCATCTGTTCGCTGCGAATCGTCACGAGTTGCATCGACGTCGTCGTCGTCGTCGGCGGCGTTTTCGGCGCCGACGGACCAGCAGAATCCATAAGCTCCATCGAACGTCCTGAACTTTCTTCCAAGGTCGCAGGCTTTGAAGAAACGGAAGTTGTAATCAATCCGTTCGCGAGAGGTACGTTCTCTCCAAAATTGATGCTCCGCGAACGCACCGGCGCGGGCTTTAAATCCTCTTCCGTCATGAGGTATGGATTCGGCTCCACGCGTATCGGAGCCGCGGGCGAGGGAACAAATTTCCTATGCACGACAGGCTCGAACACGGACGTGTCCGCGTTCACTGCGATGAGCGGCGGCGGAACAACGCGCATCGGATCGCGGTTTGCCGGCATCCCAAATGAGCTCTCAATCTGTTCTCCACGCCTCGATGTCGACCCAGCGGTCTGAATGATATCCTTCACCGCCGCTGCTAGTCCACGAGGACGCGCAGAATTCGATCTCGACAACGCGGTGGGTTCTATTGACGCGGATGGGAACGTCTTCGATGCCGCGAGCGGCGGCGGGCGGACGGGAACGTCTTCGCGCTTCTCCGGCGAATTCGCCGCCGCGACGTCGCCTCCGCTCGACGCCCCAGCGGCTTCGTCCGCGATCTTCGTCGATCGCAGGCGCTGCATTAACGAACGGTGGGGGTCTTCCATGGATAACGTACTCATTTCACGCACAGGAACCGGTGCGAGCGCGTTCATCGTCGTGCGAGCCGCTTCGGCTCGTTTCGGCGCGAGCGCCGCCATATCCACCCTCTTCGTCTCGCCGTTTCGCGCGATTGCGAAATCTATCGCCGTCGCGCGCGCGTCGTCTCGTCCCCTGAGCGTGGACTTTTTCACGTGCGAATCCGAACTCTGCGCCGTGCTCTTCCGCGACTCCACCGCAATCGCATTCGTCGTCGTCGTCGTCGGTTTCCCATCCCAAACCTCCTTCCCTTCCGCTTCCGCGCTCGCCCGCGGACTCGTGCCCTCCGGCGACCTCGAGCGATAGTCATCCGCGTCATCGTACTTCTCCGCCTCCTCCGCGTTCACTTTCGTCGCGAATTCGCGAAACACCCCGATCGCACCCGAAATCTCCCTCGCCTTTTGCGCTTCTTCCAACGCCGACGCGCGTTCGCGTTCGACGTACGCCTCGGCTCGCGCTCGCGCGCTCGACGCCTCCCTCATTCGTTCTCTCGCCCTTTGCAATTCCTCTTCGCGCTCGACGCGCACCGACGCGAGCGCATTCGCGCGCTCGACGTCGATCGCGTCGTCCTCGCCGTCCTCGACGACGTGCCAATCGTTCGTTTTCTTCGCGCGCATCGTCGCCATCACGCGCTTGGCGTCGCGCACGGCGTCGATTTTCGCCTCCAACGCGTCGTAATACCTCGCGATTCGTTGGAGTTCTTCATTGAATTCGTCGCTCGCGACGTCGATGTCGATCGAAGACGTCGCCATCGCGCAGACCTTAGTCGCGATGTGACGATCGCGGCGGATTGAATCGGATTGAATCGAATCGGATTGCATCGGATCGACGATGCGTGACAATCTGAGCTCCCATCGGAGCTCGGAACAGGTATGAGTCAAAGCGACCGTGAGTGAACTCGAGTAGCGATCGAACGTGATCGAACGAACGACCGCGTGGGCGGAGGATGAAACGAGGGACGAGCGAGGTGGATTACTCCAAGCCGTTGCTCGCGCAAGTCGCGCGAATGGGCGAGGCGTACGACGCGTGGGTTCTCGAGCCGAGAGCGGAGACGCGTTCGACGACGTTGTTCGCGAACGCCGCGATTGAACGCGCGAGTAAGACGCATTGGAGCGCGGTGATGATGTTTTGGCTCCCGGTGATTTCGAAAGAAATCGCGAGTGGGTTTGGGAAAATCAGAGCGAGAGAGGGAGGAATGGGCGAGGCGTTCGCGGCGTTTCTCGCGTTCGCGTGCGCGATGTGGCCGACGTTTGAGTACGTCGTGCATAGGTTTGCGTTTCACGGGAAATCGTTCGCACGACGGCGACGAGGGGTGTGGAATCAGGCACATTATTTGTTTCACGGGTGTCATCACAAGCATCCGAATGACTTATTGCGATTGGTGTTTCCGCTGACGGTTTCGGCGCCCGTCGGGTACGTCGCGTACGTCGCGTGCGCGCGCGCGTTTCCCAGCGGTACCGCCGAGTTCGCCGCCGCTGGGTTTCATTTTGGATACTTTATGTACGACATGACGCACTACGCCGTGCACGGAGACTTATTTGGGCTGGGTGATGGAGCGTTGCGCCGCCGCCGAGCGGCGCATTTGCGGCACCACTACGACGACCACACGCGCGGTTTCGGAGTCACGACCTCGGCGTTAGACGCCGCGTTCGGCACCCTCGCTCGCGCGACGGCGACGAAAACACGCTCGTGATGCGATGTACATGCATTCATTCTCATTCCCCGTCCTTTCCTTCGACGACGTGCTCCTCGCGCTTCGTCGACCGTCGCGGCTCGCGTTTCGCCTCGCGCGCCAGAACGCGACGAACGCCCTTCGCGCGCGATGACGGAGACCCCGCGCGAGCGCGCGATGCGGTTGAAAGCGATGCGCGATGACGCATCGAATGCGAACATAAGCGACGAAACGCGCGATGTCGACCGCGAGATCGAGCGCGCGGTGGTGTTTAGAAATTACGTTCCAAAAGATGGAGGGTTGGTGCGAGACAAGGTGCGCGAGCTCGCGCGAGCGATGAAGAGCGATGACGACAAGGCGAATGCGCGTCAGCGAATGAGGAATGCGCGTCAGCGAATGCGATTTTGGGCGAGGGAAAACGAGGAGACTGACGAACGATCGTGTCGGTGGGCGCGGAGTAGATACCGGCGGCGACGGCGCCGACGTTTCGAGCGCCGACGACGAATACGGAGACGTTATTAGCGCCGAATACCGGCGATGTCGAGGTGCGTGATGCGGAGTGATGATATTTGAATGGTATGATTGACGTTGAGATCGCGATCGCGTGCGGTGGGGGGGTTGTTTCTCGGTGACTGAGTTCGCCGTCGTCGGGATTCGCGAGCGCAGCCGACGCTTCTGCGAGCGAAAAAAGCAAACTGGGATTTAAAGCGCGACGTGGAGAAGAAATTGGAGAAACTGGAGAAGCGTACGCAACGAGCGATGGTGGATATAGCGCGTGAGGAAGAGGCGAAGCGCGTTTCGGCGTGAGCGCGCGAGTTGGATTGTTAGTTATTAGGATTTTAAGACGAGCGTTGACTGGCTCCAATTTTAGAGCGAGCGAGCGACGCGCGGCAGATGGAGAGGGCATTCTGCGACGCGCGCGTGCGCGAGAGATGGTTCGAGATTCAGAATGCGATGATGATGATGCCGCGCGCGCGAGTGATAGCGCGATGGTGCTCCCGCCGTTCGCGGACGAGGAGAACCGAGCGCTCGCGGCGGAGATTGAGGTGCGAGCTTTCTTTCGGCGCGCGGAGAACGATACTGACCAAGATCTCGGCGCAGACGTACAATCTGTCGATCGAACGCGCGAGGAGGGACGAAAGAGAGCACGTGAAACGAATAGCGCTCATGCGGGAGCACGTGAAAGACGTGATGAGGGAAATGTCGGAGTTGCGCGAACGCGCGAGAAGCGCGCGAGAGGCGTTGGCGCGCGAGAAACATCTCGCCGCTCTCGATGCGATGAATCGCGAGCGCTCGGTCAACGAAAAGAAATTATGCGAGAAAGACATCGAGACACAAAACGAGCGTTTAGAGGAGTACTCAAGGAGGGCATCGGCGTACGAGGCCGCGTTGGAGCGTTTACGCGTTCGAGCAGAGAGCGCCGGCGCCGTCTGTGACATCGTGCGAGAGCGCATTGGAGACGATGAGAGGGACTTGGAGACGCTCAAGATGTATGAAATAGAGGATGAGCGGTTGCTCCAAGCGCTCGATTTCGAGCTCGGCAAGGTTTCGAACGAGGCACACAAGAGTCAATCAGAGCTTGAAGACGTGACGTCGCATCGAGTCGCGGTGCAATCCGAGCTTCATCGAGTCGAGAAAACGCTCAAAGAGGCGCACGCGCGACGGGTTGAGCTTCAAGAAGATTATTCAAGCGCCTGCACGACGCTGAGTGAGCGGCAAGGTTTGATTCGAAAGACGATGCGTGCACGAGACGATTCGGCTCGCGTCGTGGAAGAAAAGCGCTCGAGTGTCAGCGAACTGGCAGAGACAGCGAAGCGAACGGAGTTAGAGAACAAAAGTTTGCAGTCAAAACTAACGGTCAAAGAGCAGTTATTGGTGCGAAAGACGGAGAAATGTCAAGAGCTCAAGGGAGATTTGACGAGTGCAACGCAAACTCTAGAGACGGCGACACACATGCGCGTCTCTGCCGCTCGCAGCGCCGATGCAGCACGAAACCGCCGCCGCGAGGCCGAGGAGGCGCTCAAGGCACACGAAAACGCGCGCGATGAAAAAAGCAGACACGTTGAACGAGCAAAGCGCGCCTTGGAAGACACTCGTTCAGCGTTATTGACTTCTGAACAGTGCTTGAAGGAGTTACACGCCGTGCACGATGTTGAGGCGGCTAATTTGGAGCATGCGCAGAAGCTTCTCGCGGAGGAAAAAGCCATTCTCTTTCAAACGTCTAAATATTTACACGATCAAAAAGATTCAGAGCGTCGACTCGGGGCGGAGCTCCATGGCGCGATGACGCAGAGTAAAAATTTGCGTGAAACCGAGGCGTCGTTGCAGGCAAAAATTGTCAAACAGCGTGAGCTCATGTATACGACGTCGCTGCAACTTCAGCAGCTCGATCGTAAGACCGCTCGACTTGAAGGTGTACGGTCAAACGAAGAGAAAGAAGCACTCGAAGCGCTGATTGAATCGCTCAAGTTTGAGCTCAAAGAGCAAGAGCTTGAATTTGCGATGCTCGCTGTTGAGGCCAAAGCAAACGATCACAAGGTTGAGCGCTCACGAATGGAAATGGTCACTTGGTGCGACAAGGCCACGCACACGACGCGTATTCGCGATTCAATAGAGGTAGAGGCCGAGGGAAGCGAGCGGCACGAAAAAAGTACGCAGGATGGATACGAAATCGCTCAAGTTCAATTGGATGAGCTTCGGCTCCAATTATCGCGTCGTCGTCGCGTGCTCTTCTTGTGCACCGGTCAAGTGCAAGAGCTCGAGAAACGGAAAACCTGCGTGATTGACGAGCTTGCGACCAAGCACACGAATCTAAGCGAGGAGAAAGTTGCCCTACTTGCGCAGATCAACGCGCTTCAACAAGAGGCGCACGCAGCTATTATGAATGCCAGACATGGAGAACAGCACCTAGCGAATCTTCGCAGCCGTTATGACGTCGTGCGAGCTAAATCACCATACGGCGAGAACGTGAACATTGACGAGCAGAACGATTATTTGCGAATCGTATCGAAGCAGCGTGAGGAACTCGAAGCGGAGAGAGCTGATTTATGCGAGCGCATACGCATCGCGGAGCAAAGCGTGGATGCCGTGCGACAAATTTTAGAGGATACGGAGCGTTCCAACAGCGAGCTAAGATGTTCGCTGATGCGCGCTAACGATAACAAGGGCATTGGTCGCGAGGAATGGTCGAAGACGACCGAGTTGCTGGAAAACTTACAGATCGAAAACGATGGTGTCGCTCGCCTTCGAGAACGGGAGGTTGATCTCACACGTCAACTCGACGAACTTAAAGCGCGTCTCGCTGCTAGCGTCGTTCAACACAACGAGCGTTCAATCGAGGTCGACGCGGCGCAGCGTGCTCACGATGCGATGCGCAGAAAATACCGCTCTCAAAAGCAAAAGCTGAAACGCGCTAAATCAGCGTCTGCCGCCGCGGTCGCCGCATACCGCCTATCCATAGGCGTCGACGATCACGACGGGCCAACGTGCGAGGAGAAACGCATACGCATACATCAAATCGACGAGTCCATTCGAAAAGCTTCCGATGCCATCGGCTCCGCCGCGTCGGCGTCTGTCATTAAATTGGACGCTCGACTCGCCGCTGAGCACTCGGCGCTCAGCCCGACGAGTTCCCTTGTGTCGTTTTTCACGTTCGCATCGTCCGCTACGCAGTCCGTCGCTTCGAGCGTATCATCGCTCGTGTCTACGTAGTCCCACATCGCACGCTTCGCCGTCATCGGCGGCGAAACCGTGCACCCTGTTCCGCGTTCCTCTCGCGTCCCGACGGCTGTTTTTTGTAACGCCTTTTTTTCGCAAAAAGGCGTTTTTTTCGCTTGTGGTCGACTTCACACCGTCGCACGATCGCGCGCGTGCTGCTGACGGTCGCCCGCTCGATTTACCGCGACAGAAAAATCTCTCATCATGGCACAAATGGTTCGTCGCGTTCGTCGCGTCGTCACGTCGTCTTATCGTCGACGTGTTTCGTTTGATGTGCCCAAGGCGCGCGCGCGTAGTGGGCGCGCTCGCGAACTGACCGAGTCGACGGAGACGATTTCGCACGTAGGAGGCAATCATGAAGAAACGCCAGGACGCTATCTCGGCGGCTTACGAGGCGCAATGGGACGGTGGTAAGGGCTCGCATCATCCTGACTATCGCCCGTACGCGGATGGCAAGGATGTGGTCAAGGCGTCTCGTGAGACGGAGGAACTTTTGATGGCGATTCACAAGAACGATGTGAAATTGATTTATAACAAGATTGAAGAAGGTGCGGATGTGAATTTTGTGTTTGGTGCTGCGTATGGGTGCGACAATGGGTACACTCCGTTGATGAGCTCGGTGCACCGTGGTCGCGTAGAAGCGTCGAAGGCGCTCTTGCGCTCTGGTGCTGATCCCAATTTCATCAATGCGAACGGCGACGCGACGATTTTCTGGGCCATCGACGGCGGTCCGGAGTTAATTAAGTTGTTGTACGATTACGGCGCGGACTTGAACGTTCGTACTGCGAAAGATTGGACGCCGCTTTCGTACGCTCGCGCGATGGGTAAATACGGCCTCGTCGACGAAAAGGGCATCTATCCCGAAGACGTCCTAAAGTATTATGGCGCGACGGAGTACGGCAGCGAACCAATTGCGTACGGCGTTCGCTCACCCCGTGAATCTTTCGATATGGCAGCGCCAGACTTTTCTCGAGATCGTGGGAGCTACCAACGAGAGCCGGAGCATCCGTAAGCGGTTCACGACAATCATCAACGTTGTCAATCTATTCTCAAATCACAATCGCCAAATCTTATTCACGTGCACGTTAGCATCCAGTAGCGCTGTCGCGGTATTCATATCTCGCAAAACATCTCGAAATTTCGCGGCGAGCTCCCAGTCTTCGTCCAGCACGGCGTTTTCGAGCCCCATGATGTAGTAGCCCGGTTTTCGATCGGTGTGATACACACAGTCGTCGATTTGGCGCATGAAAGCGTGCGAAGTGTAGTTTCGAAGCTCAATTTCATCCACCGAAAGACCATCTTCGCGTTCTCTTCGCAAAGAGATCGAAAGTAATAAGCGCAGATAGAGCAAATGGTCAAACGCCCGCGACCGATCGATGTCGTCTCGTTCGCACGCTCGAGCGATTGATCGCTCCACCTTTCGATTCCGTTCCATGGCGAGTAAGCTCGCGGTGTAGTTGGCTGATTTAAAGCGAGCTTGGTAATCAGAACTAGTCTTAATCGAATCCACGCTCGGGTAAGATTTGTAGAGCATGCCGTACGTCGCCGATTGTCCGTTCGCGTCCAAGACGTCTTTCGCGCAGTAGATCGGAAATCCGAGCGCGACCGCGATGCTCAGGCCGTACAGCAGACCGGATTCGTGCACGATCTCTTCTTCGCCAATAGCGATGCCAGATACATTGTGCGTCACCTTCAAAATGGCGCGTAATTCATCATCATCATCATCATCATCATCATCATCATCATCATCATCATCATCATCTTCGTCATCTTTGTCTACTTTGGCGTCGTCGTCGTCGTCGTCCATCGTCCGCCAAGGGTACGCCGTCGCGCGCAACCCTTCACTCGAACGCCCTTCGCCATATCCACGTCGCACGATGACGCAGCACACCACCGCGGACGCCACGGCGCGCATGAGCATCAGCGGCGCGAATTTCACGTACTTTTGTACCGTATCCCACGCCGCGCCGCGTTCGCGTCGTCGCCGCGTGAGCGCCACAATATCTCTCACTCGAGCCCTATCATCCGTCGTCTTCGCTCGCGCGACGACCACGCGATCGCTCCCATCGAGACTTCTGAGAACTACCGCGTCCGGGCGCGCGCGATCGACGCACATGCGCGATATTTCGCTCGAGTCCTCCCGGCGCGCGCGCGCGCGCGCGCGCGTCCGCCGAGCTCCGCGCTCGCGCGCGCCCCTTGACGCCGCCGCGCGCGCGGGTCTCGTCCACCGTCCCACCGGCGGATGTCTCCGCGTTTTCACTTCAACGTCCACGCGCGTCATCGCGCGCGCGCGCGTCGTTCGAGCACTGACGTCGTCGTCATTCGTGGTCGCGCGCGCGCGTTCGTCGATGGTCGCCACGACGTCGGGGAGACGAACCGTCACACGTGATGCGCGTCCGTCGTCGTCGTCGTCGTCGTTCGTGAGTTATGACTCGTCAATGCGTCCCCGGGTCGTCGTCGTCGTCGTCGTTCTTGAATTATGACTGGTCAATACGTCCCCGGGTCGTCGTCGGTGGACGTGCGTTCTTGAATTATGACTGGTCAATGCGTCCCCGGGTCGTCGTCGTTCGTGAGTGATGACTGGTCAATTCGTCCCCGGGTCGTCGTCGGTGGACGTGCGTTCTTGAATTATGACTCGTCAATCAGTCCCCATCGAGCACCGCGATCGCGTTCGTCGATCGCATCGCTCGGTCGATCGCGAACGACTAAGGGACCGCACTCGATCGCGTTCGATCGCGTTCGATCGCGCGCGCACGACGCCGTGGGTTCGATCGCGCGCGCGCGCATTCGATGAGCAAGCGAACGATCTCGCGCTTGCTCGACGACGCGCTGAAGCGTCAAGGCGCAGACGCGCGGGATGAGGACGGGATGAGCGACGGCGCGATCGCGAACGCGGCGTACGGCGCGCGCGCGAACGCGAGCGACGAACACGACTTTGTCAATCGCAGTGCGACGAAAGACGGCGAGGGAAGGAAGAAACAAACGACGACGAACCGTCGAGGTCGAGGGCAGGAAAGGGAACAACACGATGACGGTGGAGACGCGGACGGCGTTATGGGGCGAAAAGCGAGCGATCGCGTCGGCGAACGAGGAAGCGCGTCGCGAGAGCTTCAGTTGCCTGGCGTCGCGATCGGGGCGCGCGCGCGAGGAAGTTTAGGTGCGACAGGTGAGAGAGGAGAATTGTGGAGGGGAGATCGCGGGGACGGGGGCGAGGACGTCGAGGGGTGGGGCGAGTTGTGCGCGCAAAGGTTCGCGGACAAGAAGGAGGCGAGGTTAGCGGCGCTCGAGTGGTATTCCAAGTCGAGCTCGTCGAGCGCGCGGTTGATCGTGGATAAGTGGCGCGAGAGTAAGGTTCGATACGTGTTGCGGTGTCAAACGGCGATGCCCAAGCGGTCGGAGAAGAGCAATAAGGTTGTGTGTCAAACGAAGGGTTCGATGTGCGCGATGTGCGTGCACATCAAATTCGACCGAGAGTCGCAAGATTGGGGGGTGTCTAGACAAGAGTCCGTGCCTTCGCACGATTCAGAGTCGTGCGCAGATAGTTTACGACCGAATGTGTCGTCCGTACAATTCGCCCAAGCTCTGGAGGGCATCGCGGATGTTCCCGCGGTTGAGCGGAATAGCTTTGTCGCCAGACGTCTCATGGAGACGGGATATAGAATCTCGAGCGGCACGAAGCAGCGCGCCATCTGTTTGGCGCTTGGATTGAGCCCAGCGGATTCACCCCATCGTGGTTCTCTGGGAAAATGAGACTTCGTATTGGTTCTTCTTGGCCCATCGCGCGCGAGCGAAACCGAACTCGGAGTATCTCCCGTCGCGCGAGCGTTCCAAAATATGCGCCTTTCGGCGCCTTTGTCGACAGTCGTCTTCTTTCACTTCCATTCTTCGTGTCGCCCTGTTGTCGTTTCATATCGTTCACCCCTAGCGTTCGTGCGCGAACGTCCTTGATCGACGTCGCGCGCGCCTCGAACCGACTCCTCGTCGCCTACCGCTCTCGCGGTTACGATTTAAACGTTCGTTCGTTCGAGCTGTCGCACCCATCGATCGGCACTTTTCGCCTCTCACTCGATGTCTCCATCGTCCAGCGACGACGACGACGCGGAATTCGTGGAATTTATCCGCGCCCATCGTCGAGACGTCGAGCGCGAGCGGGCGAACGGGCGGACGCCGGGCGCGCGCGCGCTTCGGACGCCGAGCGCGACGCCGAGCGCGAACGCGACGACGCGCGATGAAGTGACAAACACGCCAAAGAATTCAGAGCGAAAGGACGCGGTGACGATCATGAAATCAGCGCGCGAAAGCGCGAAAGCACGCGTGTTTGAATCGCGCGTGCGTAGCGCGGAGAGAAGGGCGGTGGAGACGAAGACGGCGGCGGCGGCGAGCGCGCGAGCGTTGGCGGAGGCGACGACGCCGGGGAACGAGCGAACGATTCGAGATCGCGCGATTAGTGGAGAGAACGAAAACGATGAGAACGCGAAATTTGAGTATCTCAGCGCGGCGAAAGCGCTGGAGTTTTACGACGGTGCGACGAGTGGGGCGCGCAGGGTGTCGTTGACGCCGCCGAGAGCGTTGAGCATGACGTTGACGTCGCCGCCAAAGGGGGAGGCTGCGAGAGCCAAGGCGATCGGGCAAGTACCGATGCCGAGCGTGACGAAAGCGGTGATTGATGCGCAACATGGGGCGAGTCTAAAGATGGCAGCCGCACACGCTATGGCGGCGGTGGAGATTGAGGTTGTGGCGTTGCGGACCAAGGTGGACGCGCTGCAACGCGAATTGGACGACGCGTTGGTGGAGCGCGAGCGAGTAATGAGCGAACGAACCGCGCTCACCGTGGCGATGTCGACGGCGGAACAAGAGAGAGATACGAATCAGTCGCGAATGGCGAAGATGGAGGTGCGAGTAATGACTTTGATGAAGGAACGCGACGAAGTGGCGGAGGAGTTGGCCAAAGCCAGATTGGAGCGCCGCGCCGCGGAGTCGAGCGCTACTGATGCGACGAAAAAGCGTCTCGCCTCGCTCGAGTTCGATTTGAGCGAGAAAACTATTGATATCGCTCGGTTACAAACGTTGCTTGACGATATGGGTGCGAAATTTCGAGCTAGCGCTGCGACGGTTGAAAATTTGGAAAGGCAGCTCGCGACGTCGTCGGCGGAGTTGAAGTCCGCACAAGCCATGATCGAACGCTCGAAGGTCGACGACGCGTCGGCAGCTGCATGGAAAGCATCACAGGTGGAGAGTTATAAGTCCCATATCGAGCGCTTGAACGCCGAGCTCGCGTCGACCAGTGATAAGCTTGCTAGCGTTACCTCTGATTTGTACGTCGCTCGTGCGCAAATCAACGCTAATTCTGAGGACATCGACGAACTGAACGCCGAACGCGCGCGTCAAGCGAAAAGCTATCAATCCGATATCGAGAGATTGAACGCCGCGCTTGCGTCGACGAATGAAAAGCTCACGGCGTCGGCGATAGATTTGAAAGCAGCGCAAGCACAAATCGAACGCTCAAAGGCGGATGAAGTGTCAAAAGCGGCACAGGCGAAAAGCTATCAATCCGATATCGAGAGATTGAACGCCGCGCTTGCGTCGACGAATGATAAGGTCGCAAGCTTGTCTTTTGAATTGCATACGGCACGCGCACAGGTCAACGCTCGTTCTGGTGACATTGACGACGCGTACGCTGAAAACGTCCGCCTCAGGGCTGACATCGATCGCCTGAACGACACGGTGACGCTGACAAACAGTACGATGTCTCAGAAAGATGCGCTTATCGATAAAAGTCGCGATGAAGTCGCAAAGGCGGTGGAGGAAAGAGACCAGGCACGTGAAGCGCTTGCGTCGGCACTTCTTGACGCGACGTCTAAGGATCAGCTGCGAGACGTTGACAGGCAAGCAAGAGAGCAAGCTGAGAACACTCTTGAAGAAGTTCGCGCCGCTCTGCGAATGAAAGCAGGAGAATGCGCAACATCCGAAACAGCGCTGGCGTCGCTGCGATTCGAAATTGAAGATTTGCGCGCTCGTCTTGACAAGGAGAGCAAACGAGCAATGACGAATGAGGAAAAGGCGTTGTCAGCGAAAGAAGCGTTCGCCGCTCGGCTATCCGCTGCGGCGGAGAAGCAGAATTCATTCCAAGGTCGCATGCTCGAGATGAAGTCGCAGATCGACGAAGAAAAAAAGCTCATCGAAGCCAAGGCTCGCGAAGCCGTCGATGAACTCAATGTGGAAATCGCTGAAATTAAGAAGCAGCTCGCTGAGAAGGAGAAAGCGTACATCGCGGCGACAAAACGGGCGACGGATAGAGAGACTGAACTCGTAAAAGTGCTTGATGATTTGAACAACACGAAGAGCGCTCTGTTGGAGGTTAAGAGCAAGGCCGCTGAGGATGCCATCGCAGGCGTCGAGTTCACGACGCTGAGCCGAGAATTGGCAGATGCAAAAGCGCAAGTAAAAGCTCTAGAGTCGGCACAACGGTCATCGGGCGACGAGATCAAAGCATCGAAAAAGCAACTGCAGTTGTTGGAGGGTACAATCGCAGGTTTGGAAGGAGCTGCGGACTTGGCCGCCGCAGAATCAGAGGACCTCCGTCGCCTTTTGGAAACCACTGAGAGAGACGCTAAAGCAGCCGCGGAGGATCATGAACTTGCATCCTCGATGGCCGCCAAAGCCATGCACGCTGTTCAAGCGAAGGCGAACAAGTTAGAAAAGCAAATCGTAATACTCGAACGCGAGATTGAGGCGTTAAACGAGAGAAATTCTAAGACACTTGAAGACCGTGAATCGACTGAGGCAGATTTTCAGGAATTGTACAAAAAGTGCGACGCTTCAGACAAGCGTGTGCGAGATCTCACCGCCGAAGTTAAATCTCTCGAGCAGAGCGTTGCGAGTGAAAAGAGCTTGTCCATGGCGAGTGAAAGACGAGCTCAGACTGAGTCTGAAGCGCGCATGGAGGCGGAGCTGGAGATTGACAGTTTGCGAGGGCAGGTGACTACCGCTGAATCTCGCGTGAATGAAATCAACGCTGCATTTGCGTTATTAGAGAAACAGCTCGATAAGGAGAGGCGCAAACCCGATGAAAGACGAGATAGCGGTGCCGGTGACTTGAAGGCGATGACGGCGTCAAGAGACGCCGCCGTGCGCAGAGCAAAAGATTTACAGGACGATTTAGCGAAGGTTACGCACGAGCGTCAACTTCTTCAAGACGCCATGAGCAACTTGGAAAAAAGACTCGAGTATGAACGGCATGAGTTCGCGAAGCAACTTAGAGAAGCGGTGCTGAGCGCGGTCAAGGAAAAAGATAGAGAGATGCTCGAAATTCGCAGGGAGTTGAGTGTCATGCGAGAAGCGTCTACGGGCGGCGAAAGCTCGAGCGCCAATCTCAGCCGAGCGTTTGAGGCGAAGCAGCAAGAACTCGCTGCTGCGCATGCCGTAGTCTCAGGTTTGAGGGCTGACATCACGAGCTTACAGCATCAACTTGAGCACGCGAATGCGACCGTTCTCGCCGAACGTCGTAGGGTTGCGGTGAACTCAGATTCGGACAGCGAAGTAGTCCGACTGCGCGCGGAACGCGATGCAGTCAAGCATTCGCTGAGCGAAGCGGAAGCGAAACTCTCCGATGCGCTCGCGGCGAAACAGTGGTTGGAAGGTTCAGTCGCCGCCACGGAGGCAGAACTCGAGGCTGCCAGGGAAGCCGCCGCCGCGGCGACGGCGATGAGCGAACAAGCCCGAGCGCAACTCAGCGCGATTTCCCGGCAGCAAAGTTTGAGCCCGAAGCTGCTGACGTCGCCCAAAAGACGAAGCGCACGACCTTTCGGTTCGCCGATGATGGATGCGCAGCTCGCTTCGCCGTTGAAGTGGTTTTCGCGTCGCGCACCGACCCAAGAAGTCGCCCGTACGCCGCCAAACAACTTGTTCAAAAAGTTCACATCGACGGCGCCGCCGACGCCGTTGATGCCGATGCGAACGCCAGGCGGTTCATGGCGCGTACCATCCCGTCCCGAAAATGCCGCTGAAGCTCTTGCGGCGGCGGCGCAGTTCTTGATGATCGCGTTCATGGGAATTGTGTGCATCATGCTCATCGTCGCCGTGTCGCCGATTGACGTCGATTCGCCGCTGTACACTGATAGTTCTTCCATGCGCATGTACGTGCGAACGCTGAAGAAATCCATGACGCTCGAAGTCCCCACAGCTGACAGCGCGAGCTGTGGGTCCGTCAAGCAGCGTTTTCAAGACGGTTTCATGGAAATTTTGCATTCGCTCATAGGGCGTCACTATCGGTCGCCGTGCGCAAACAACTTCCCGAGTTAGCGCTTTAGGCTCGTCGCGCACGTGTAATAATGTGCTCATACATATTCATACAACGACCTACGGGCGTCTAATCATTTTAATCAATCAAATACAAGTCCCGCTTCAAGTTCATCTTGTAACACAGCCAAACGAGGTAGCGAAACGGCACTTCGGCTCCACCTTTTTTCATCACGTAGCACTTCCTCGGCACGATGGCTTGCACGTGAGCGTCGTCTAAAATCTCTCGCACCATCGCCGAGTGCAACGTCCCGAGCGGAAGAAGCAAACAAAACGGCACATTGGCATCCACTAACGCGCGCAACACGCGTTCCTTCATCCCTTTACCGGTATACGGCGGGTTATCGATCACGCACCCGCACGAATTGACGAACACCGAATCCCTCGCTCGCGCGAAAAAGTCCACCCTCGCGTGCACCACGCGCGTGAAACCGCTCGCCCGTAGTCGTTTCCCCGCCAGTCCATCGTAATAAAACGGCATCCAAACTTTGGCGTCGCGCACGCTCGGTGACGCTACGAACAAAACCCGCGCGAGCGCGTCCCAAGTTCGCTGCGACGTCGCCCACTCGTCGTTCTCTCGTGACATCGCCCCGTTCGCGTTCCCGTACGCCCCGAACGCGCCAACGCGCGTTACGAGATCTTCGTCTTCACCACCACCGTCTTCGGCGTCTTCGTCGTCTCCGTCGTCAACACCAACACCGACATCGTCTTCGTTGACGTCATCATCGACGCGCGCGTCGCGCGCGTCGTCGTCGCCTTCGGTGACTTTCCTCTGGCGATCACAATCCCTCCCTCGAGCGTCATTCGTGCGTTCGCAACGCTTTCTCTTGCGTCTCTTCGCGTTCGCGTTCGCTCGTTTCGTGCGCTCATTTCGTGCGTTCATCGTCGACGGCGCGCTCGCGTTCGCGCGCGCGCGAACGCGATTTGGCGTCATCGATCGCCTCCCATGCGTTCGTCCATCGGCGCGTTCGCGCTCGCGCTCGCGCGCGCTCTGGCGTTCAATCGCACGTACGCGCATCAATGCCAACTCGCGCGCACTCGGGGGATTCGTTTCAAGGCGAAGGTGGCGCGCGCGCGCGCGAGCTCGACGACGCGAGCGTCGAGCTCGCGCGACGCTCGAGACGCCATCACCGAGCGCTTCGACGACCTCGAGCGCGCGATCGCGGCGATGGATGACGAGTATTACGTCAAGTGCGAGCCATCGAAGACGGACGAAGAGTACGACGCGCTGAGACGTGAGCTCGAATCGTTGTGCGCGCGACGCCCGGAGTTACGAGCGCGGTCGCGCGCGTTAGCGAACGTCGGTTTTCCGTTAAACGACGTCGCGAAATCGCGCAGGCTGACGCACGCGAGGAAGATGTTATCTCTGTCGAATGCGTTTCGGGAGAGCGACGTCGAGGAGTTCGCGATGAGGGTCAGGCGAATGAGAGAGGCGAGAGGCGCGAGCGCGAGCGTCGAGACGACGTATTGCGTCGAACCAAAAATTGATGGCGCGAGCGCGAGCGTGAGGTACGAACGAGGGAAGTTGACGTCAATCGCGTCCAGAGGGGATGGGTACGAAGGGGAAGACGTGACGAGCAACGTGATTAGAGCGCGAGGGGTGCCGCGCGCGCTTCGCGACGGGGCGCCGGCGGTGGTGGAGATTAGAGGAGAAGTACACGTCTCGGAGGAGGATTTCATTCGAGTCAACGCCGAACGCGAGGCGTTGGGGTTGAAGGTGTTTAAAAGCGCGCGAAACGCCGCCGCGGGGGCGATGCGGATGGTAGAGGCGGAGGATAATCAAATGCCGCTGCGGTTTTTGGCGTACGGTTGGGGAGCGGTGGGCGAGAGCGACGACGCGGAGGACGATACGCCGTGGAGCACGCAGAGTGAGTTCTTGAGGGAGTTTCTTCCGGCGAATGGGTTTGATCCCGTGCCATGCCTCGGCGTGGCGACGACGGTGGACGAGCTCTTGGAAGCGCACGCCGCGTTGGAGCTGGCGCGACCGACGATGCCGTACCACATCGACGGCGTGGTGTACAAGGTGAATGACGTCGAGCTGCAAAGTGCGCTTGGCGCGGACGCGCGTCAGCCTCGATGGGCGATCGCGCACAAGTTTACCGCCATGAGCGGCGTCACGACGCTCCGAGCGATTGAAGTGCAAGTCGGCCGCACGGGCGCGCTGACGCCGGTTGCCGTGCTCGACTCCGTGGACATTGCCGGTGCGTCCATTTCGCGCGCTACTTTGCACAACTTTGACGAAATAGCGCGCAAACGCCTGAGAATCGGCGCGAAAGTGGTCGTCGAGCGTGCGGGCGACGTCATTCCACACGTCGTGGCGCTCGCCGGGGACGATGTAGCAGACGCAACGGCGATGGATCCAAACGCCAAACCGCTCGCCGAGTGGCTTCCACCGACGCGCTGCCCTGATTGCGGTTCATCCGTCGTGCGCGCGCCGCTGTCTTCCTCCAAAGGAACGATGGGCACCATCGTGCGCTGTACCGGAGGCTTGCGCTGCCCATCGCAGTCTTTGGAACGATTGTTACACTTTTGCGCGCGTGACGCGTTAGACATTAGCGGCTTAGCGCGTGCGACATTGGAGACGCTGCATAGTGAGGGTGTGGTGAAGACGCCCGCAGATATATTTACGCTCGAGCGGCGATTCGGGCCAAAGAGCGGTACTGACGCTCCGTCGTGGTGGCGCTACGCCGGCGTGAAGAACGCCAAGGGTGACATTAAACAAGGCTCCGACGGCTTGAAGCAGAGCGCGTTGAAACTGTTCGATTCCATCGAGCTTTGCCGGAAAGGCGTGCCGTTGCACCGGTTCATTTTCGCCTTGGGGATTCCAAACATCGGTGCGCACACCGCCAAGGTGTTGGCTACGCACTACGGCACGCTGGCGGCGTTCAAGAAGGCATCGCTCGCAGCCGCGAGCGACGGTCCGCAAGGCTTGGCGAGCGCCGCGCTCACCGCAATAGACGGCGTCGGTCCAGTGATCGCGCAATCGCTCACGGATTTCTGGGCCGAACCCGCAAACGTGAAAATCGTCGATGAAATCCTCGCTGCCGGCGTGAACGTCCTCGACGCCGCCGCGCCAAAATCCCAAGCGACGGCGCGCTTATCGCCGCCACCGACGCCGCCACCTCTCGCCGCCGTCGTGTCATCACCCGAGACGCTTCCGAGCGTTCCATCCACTGCCGCCGAGCGCGCGGATTTACGATCGATGAAAATCCTCTTCACCGGCGTCGTCGAAGGCTTGTCCCGAGAAGACGTCATCGACATCATCGAACGTCACGGCGGTGTCGTGCAATCCGCGCTCTCGCGCAAAACTGCCGTCGTCATCGCCGGTGTTGGTGCTGGTCCATCAAAACTCGCGAAAGCTCGGGAGCTTGGCGTTGAAATCGTCGACGCTCGGCAGTTTCTCGACGCTCTCGCCGCCGGTCGCGCGCCGGTCAGCCGATGAGGGTTTAGCCGTTAGAGCCAGCAATTCAGCCAGCATTCCGCGCCGTGCCCACCTCACAACTCAACCTCAAAAGTCGACCTTCGACGTCGCTTTCGTCAAATCATCATCGCGCTCGCGATGATGCACCGCCGATTCTGTCGCGACGCCACCGTTCGCGCGCTGCGCGACGTCGCTCGAGGCGCGCGAAGCGCGTCGACGCGGACCCTTCTAAGTGATTCATCCCTCGCCCGCGAACACTTGAGTTCGGCATCGCACACCGCGCTCGCGCGCGTGCGTCGCGCTTTAGCGCTCGCGAAACCACACGTACGATCGTTTGCGAGCGACGAAGGCAAGAAAGCCAAAGGAAAGTTTTCGCAGATGAAGCCTCGAGCTGGGGATGCGGAGAAGGCGAAAACCAAGCCCGGGGCGGGCGAGAGCGAAGCGCCGAAGACGTTGACGGATGCGTTAAAAGGACCGGGGGGTCAACAATTGGCGACGTTGCTGTTACTCGCGCTCGCGTCGTCGATGTTGAGTTCTTTTCGCTCGGATGTGCGAGAGATTAGTTTCCAAGAGTTCAAGACGAAGCTTTTAGCGCCCGGGTTGGTCGAACGCGTGGAGGTTTCGAACAAGTCGCAAGCCAAGGTGTACATCAAGCCCATGGGAGGAACGATTAAGAGTCGACACGGCGCGGGAGAAGAGTATGACACGAGCGAGATCGGGGCCCCACCCGGGGCGAGAACGACGGCATCGGGGTATAAGTTCTACTTTAACATCGGGAGCTTGGATACGTTTGAGCGCAAGTTGGAAGAGGCGCAGGAGTTGGCGGGTGCGAGCGCGGAAGAGTTCGTGCCGGTTACATACGTGAATGAAATATTTTGGCAAAGCGAGCTCTTGCGTTTGGCGCCGACGCTGTTGCTCATCGGCGGATGGATGTACTTTGCGCGAAGAAGTGCGGGCATGGGAGGCATGGGAGGCATGGGAGGCGGCTCGGGGGGGATTTTTAACGTCGGTAAGGCGACGGTTTCGACGCTGGATAAGAACGCAAAGACTAAAATTATGTTCAAAGATGTCGCCGGGTGTAACGAGGCGAAGCGCGAGATCATGGAATTTGTGGATTTCTTGAAGAATCCTAAAAAGTACGAAGCGCTCGGTGCGAAGATTCCGCACGGCGCGCTCCTCGTCGGACCGCCTGGGACGGGAAAAACTTTGCTCGCCAAAGCCACCGCGGGCGAGGCTGGGGTGCCGTTTTTGTCCATCTCCGGCTCCGATTTCATGGAAATGTTTGTAGGCGTCGGGCCGTCGCGCGTGCGCGATTTATTTGCTCAAGCGCGTGCTCAAAAGCCGTCGATAATCTTCATCGATGAAATCGACGCCATCGGTCGCCAGCGCGGTCGCGGTGGGTTCGCTGGCGGTAACGACGAGCGCGAAAACACGCTGAATCAACTTTTGGTCGAAATGGACGGGTTTGGAACTAAAGAAGGCGTCATCGTTTTGGCGGGTACGAACAGACCGGACATTCTTGACAAGGCTCTCCTGCGTCCGGGACGCTTTGATAGACAAATCACCGTCGACCGTCCAGACATTCAAGGTCGCGAGCAAATTTTTCGCGTCCACCTGGAGAAGATTGCGCTTGACGGCGAAGTTGGCCATTACAGCGAGCGCCTCGCGGCGCTCACTCCTGGGTTTGCAGGTGCAGACATAGCGAACATGGTGAACGAAGCCGCCCTTGCGGCGGCGCGCGAAGATATGAAGGTGGTGAATCTCTCACACTTTGAGTATGCCGCCGATCGCGTCATCGCCGGTTTAGAAAAGAAGTCTAAAGTGGTAAACAAGACCGAGCGTCGCACGGTGGCGTATCATGAAGCCGGTCACGCCGTCGTGGGGTGGTTTTTAGAACATGCCGAACCGTTGCTCAAGGTGTCCATCGTGCCTCGCGGCTCGGCGGCTTTGGGTTTCGCGCAATACTTGCCGAACGAGAACCTCCTCGCGACGACGCAGCAGTTGATTGATATGATGTGCATGACTCTCGGTGGGCGCGCCGCCGAACAAGTCATGCTTGGCAAGATCTCCACCGGCGCGCAAAACGATTTGGAAAAGGTGACGCAAATGGCGTACAACACCGTCGCCGTATACGGGATGAATGAAAAGATTGGCTTGCTTTCATTCCCGAAAGATGAACAAAGCTTCAAATCGCCCTACTCCGAGGACACTGCGCGTATGATTGACGAAGAAGTTCGCCTGCTCGTCGACACCGCGTACAAGCGCACGTTGGCTCTCGTCGAGGAGAAGAGACATCTCATCGAAGCCATGGCGCTCGGGTTGTTGGACAAGGAGGTGTTGCAGCGTCACGATTTAGTGAAACTGCTCGGCGAGCGACCATTCGTGTATGAAAATCAGCAAAACATCGACATCTTGAACGAAGGTTTCAAGAAAAAGATCGCCACGGTTGAAGCTAAGGTTGAAGACTCGTCTGAAGCCAAGACTCCAGACGACGAACCCGAGGATGGCGGTTCAGCTGCGACGAAAAATGTATCGCCGTTTCCCCTCGCAACGTGATTGCGAAACGATTTACTTTTCGTCTAGAACAAGCATTGAATGTTGGTTGTTGTATTAGTGTACACATGTGATTTACTCTTTAAACGCTATCGACGAGTCGCGCTCTCTGGGAGGCGCGCTCGGTGAAAATCGCTTCGATCCCCGCCGCCGCCCGCTCCTACCGTCTCCGCTCGTTCTCTGCCTCCGCGTCAACGCCATCGCCGTCACTATCACGTTCAACCATTCCCACCCTGGGCGGTGGGGCGATCAAGTTGGCTAAAAACCCGAAAATCCCTCTCGGCTCGCTTTCCGCCGCCGTCGCCTCCACCGTCTCGGCTCGTCTCGCCCGTTCCTCATCGATCGCTCGCATCTGTCGTAGCCGTCGCCCTTTTTTCCCTCTCCCGACGTCATCTCCACCATCCCGCTCCTCCGTCTCGCTCGCGCGAGCGATGACGAGCTCATCGTATCCCGTCTCTGCGTCGAGCTCTCGCGCGAATGAGAATTCGCTCGCGACGCCCAAAACGATCTCGCACGTCGTGAACACGATGCACCCATCGAGGACGTGCCCGCCCACGACGTCCCCTCGCCGATCGGCCAGAGCGATGTGTAAGTGACAACTCGTCCCGTTCGCCGTGATCGTGCCCACTAACGAGCAAATTTCAAACTTTTGCTCGTCGATCTCGAGCGTGGCGTTCGTGGAGCCGCGGAGCAACGCCACGTGGTTCGCGAGACGAATCTTCACCGCGCGAACGCTCCCGACGGCGGTGATGATGAACGCATTAGGTAATTCATGCGAGGCGCAGAAAGCTAAGATTTCGCGCTTGACGTCCATCCCGGGGCGAAGGCGAAGGGCGAGCGCGCGCATGGGAGCGAACGCGGCGACGAATGCGGCGCGCGCGAGCGAACGATGACCTCGAGTCACGACGCGCGCGCGATGATGATGAATGAATGAATGACAACAAAGAATACATAAAGATATACATATAAAGATACAACATATCGCACGTAATCACTCGCCTCGGCGAGCGTCGCGAAGGATTTCTTGAGGAATCGCGCTCGCGTCGTCGTCGAGAACGGCGCGCGCGACCCATCGAGCGAGAAGCGCGTGGTACACCAACCCGCGCGCGCCCAAGCCCGCGATGAACCACGGGTGATGACCATCGACGGCGA
>Ga0222712_10000898_pt1 | contig 38015 bp, 57 predicted proteins | sample C33_657DmetaG_FD_165043 | JGI IMG/M metagenome (GOLD analysis project Ga0222712, IMG submission 165043) | Estuarine water microbial communities from San Francisco Bay, California, United States - C33_657D | ecosystem: Environmental > Aquatic > Marine > Unclassified | place: USA: California... | reverse complement strand
GCGTAAGGCATAGACATCACATCGTCAGGATTGTTGATGCGTTTCAAGTTGCGCTTGCTGGTCATAGCAATGCGAGAGACTTGGGGGCTGGGTTCAATACCAAACTCAGGCGCAAACTCGCAAGCCAAGTTGTAGGTAAACGCACGCAAATAACCTGGTGGGAACAGAATTTCTGTCACCAAGGTGGCCGGTTGAGTTAATTCTTCAACCGAAATAAAGTGCCATTCCAAGTCCCGTGTTGGCTGGGGATAGATGAACATATCCACATCGGGGTAAGTCATGTTGATAAACAGCACTTGCGGGTAAGTGGACGTTACCGTCTTGACAGCAATTCCATCGTATTGCTGCTGATTAATCATTTTTATGCCAAAACTGACGTTGGTGCTTGCGTCGCGGTAGTAGGTTGCATCATCCAGCAAAATGGGACGGTTGCCTACAAAGTCGCCTGTTGGGCCAAGGGTGCGGTTGATAAAACCAGCAGGCCAAGTAAACACTTGGTCTTGGGTGCTAAACACCGATAGACGCTCGGTGTTCCAGCTATCAATCATCTGGTTGAGCGCCATCAAGGCGTCTTGCGACGTAGCGGCAGATGGTGTTTCGCCTTCAGCCAACACCCCTAGCAACCTTAATGCTCGGTTGATCTGATCGCCAGCGGTGTATGTCGCCATGACTAGGCTCCTTCGGGTTCGGTTCTACGACGGCGCTTTACTTCCAGTGCGTTCACAGGAACCGCCTCAGTGACTTGGGGCGTATCCAGAGTATATCGTGTCCAGCCATTCTTCTCATCATAATCTGCTTCAAGTTCCATAGTCGCCACTTTGCGGCCATGAACTGGGTGTGATAGGTATATTTCCATATTGAAAAGGGGGCTTTTGGCCCCCTTCCCGTTTGGTTTAAGACGAAGCCATGATTCCTAGCGACTTCAAACCGGTAATAATGCTATTCACATTAGTTTGTAGGGCAGAAATCTGCGAAGTGGTCAAAGCACCGACAGTAGCTGTGGTGAGCGTGCTGAAGTTCAGCGAGGTCAACGCTGCAAGTTGGTTAGTGGGGGTAGCGCCGAAAAATCCGGCAGTACCACCCGTCTTACCCATCACTGCACCATCAAGCTGCGGGTCTTCATAAGCGACACCAGTTGATTTGTTATTTGGCATATTGTTTCCTTAGAGAACGGGGCCGAAGCCCCATTCAAGTTTAAGCAACGCGATACACAGTGTAAGCAGCATCGCCGGTCTTGCGGAACAAGAATTTCCCCGCGCCACCAACACCTGCCGCACTGCCGGTAATAGCAACAACCAAGTTGCCAACCGCAGTAATGCCAGTGCCCACAGCCATAGTAATCAATCCCGTTGAAGTGCCCAGGTTAATAACTGTCAACTCAAACGTGCTGTTAACTTTGGCGTTGGTGAACACCGCATCAATTGCCGTAGCAGTAGGCATGGTGTAGGTTGCCGCCGTGGTAGATGGATTACCTACCAAGATACCGCCAGTGGTTTGTGCAACGGTCAAAGTGGCCGTAGCAGTCGCCGTATTAGGCGCTGCTTGAACGCCCATAATGATTTCATTGGTGTTGCCATCAGTAAACTGATAACCACCGCCAGAGTTAGGAATAGCCATGATAAATTTCCTTTAGAAAGAATTGATTAACCCCAGATGCGGCAGGCCATCTGTGGACGAATGGTGCTGAAACCATACAGTACGTCAATACGGCAAGGCATACGGTCGTTGTTGATGTCGTACTGACGCACGATACGCAAGCTGATACCGTTATGCACTGCACGCGAAGCCATGTCAACGCCTTGGGGCAGCAACAAGTCAGCGGTAGCAAACGTGATGGCGTCCTTGTGGTAGACCAAGTTTTGTGCGTAAGCAGTAGAAGCGGTGCCCACGAAGGTCACAACAGCACTAGCTACTGGCAAGGCGGTCATGGTAGCCAGTGCGTGAGCAGCGGAATACATGGGAGCCACAGTCACAGTCCAATCGCCAGCCGAAGCGGTTGCGTCAGCCAAAGCCACAAACTGGAACAGCGAACCAGTGGTTTCACGGGTTTGCGGGTTCACAGCAGAGCAAGCTGCAACGGTAAACACGTCACCGGCCTTGATGGTTGTAGTTACCGAGCCTTGGGTCAAAACAAGGGTAGAAGAACCTTCAGAAGTTACAGTGGTTTTTACAGTGGTAGATGCAGCAGCATCACGCGAACCCGTAGTGTGTTGCTTGATGGATTGGCTCATGTTGACTTCTTCGTAGCCCAACACGCCAGTGCCCATCATGCCGTTCTTAAACTGCTTGCTGATGGTGTCGGTGGGGTTGAACAAGCCTTTCATGCCTTCGACCAGACCGGCGTTAGCAGCGGGGTTAACCGTTGCATAACGTGGCGACATTCCGGCAGCGGATTCGTTCAGTTTCTGCTGGGCTTGCAACAGCACCAACGAAGTTGAAGGAGTGGTGCCAGGAGTGCCGACAGTGTTACCAATGGTTTTGTACGCATTAGCAACATCAGCATCAATGCTGGAGGCCAACTGGCTAATACGAGGTTTCAACACACGCTCTGCAAAGTCGTCCAACTGCATGGTCAATTCAGCGGAAGTGAAGTTCACGCCGATATGCTTTTGCGAGGCGACAGACAAAGTGGTGTACTGCTCGTTGTCGTCCTGTACTTGCAGGGCGGCACCGTCAGTGACCAAAGCGCGGTCAGGTAAGCGAATACGCAGAGTAGAACCAATCTTGGCACCTTCAACAGCAAAGCTGTCGTCGTACTGACGGTTTACGTTACGGGTGATCACCAAGTTGTTCTCTAGAATCTCCAGAGCCTTCCGAGTGATCATGTCAATGGTTAGGATACTATTAGCCATGAAAAAAAGTCCTTAAAAAAGTTAGCGGTTTTGCGCTTCCCACTTCTTTCGTTGTCGCAGACGTTCAGCTTCAATCCACTGCGAATCCGTCATAGTCTTGGTAGACCGAGGGTCCGTAGTGTCATAAGCCGGTGATCCAGTGGATCGGGCGGTGACAGGCGAAATCGGCGCTGGCGCTGATGTAGTACGTTTCATTGGGGGATCAGATGCCAATTTGGCCTCAATCTTCCCAATTTCCTTTGCCTGTGCAAGTGGCGCTAATCGTGAAATACGTTCCGCGTCTTTGGGGTTGGTTCCAAGGTAGTAAGCTAACTCAGGCCCAATGTCCGAAGACCGGATCGTTTCTGCCATCACTTCGGTAACCGGAAGTTTGGGGTTGTACGCTACTTGTTCAAAGTCATCGTACTTGCTCCGCGCTTCTTCTTCCTTGTCGTGATAACTCTCAAGAACTTGCGAATGCTGCTTGGCCGCTTCACGCTGGGCAATCAATTGTTCAGCCTTTTGATAGGCCAGCGCCTCGGCGTAAGCCTCGGTGCTTTCAAATTGATCGGCAGACTGAACCGGCGGTGCCCTTAAGGTTTGCGTTTCCGCAACCCTTTGCGCTTGTTCCCGTTCCCACTTTTGTTGCTCTCTTACAAGTTTTTTTTCAAAACCTTCTCTTTGTTTTTGCGTATGAAGATTAAATTCTTCTTCCGTATAAACGCGAGGCGTTTTTTCAGAGTTTTCCTCTGCCGGCGCGTTGGTAGCATTTTCAGAAATGGCCGTCACTTCTGGTGCTTGCGCGGTTTCAACTACCGCTAGGTTTTCTTCTGACATTTTTTCGATTCCATAGAATCCCTGGTGAACGCACCAGTACGTTTTGCTTCAGTTATTCAAAAACAACTGTTGCGGTAACTGTACCCGAAATTACTACATAAATGCCGCTACCGCAGTAAAGTCCGTCTAACGGAAATACATACGATGTCGCAGCGGCTGGCGTGAACACAGCCAACACCGTCTTGGTGGTGGTAGTTGCTGCCGAGTCATAAACAATAATAGTAGGCGTAGCCGAGGCCGCACTTACAAAAATACCTTTGAGTTTGCCCGCTGCTGGCTTGATGTTGGCCGTAGCAGAGATTGCGGTGTAATTTGCCATGATGTGTCCTTATGCCAAAAAGCGGAGTTTATACAGAGTACGCAAATAAATCTCAACAATATTGTCGATCAGTTGCTGCAATGTTGAGTCAGATTCATCACAGATTTCGTAACGGCCTTTTTCAATCTCATCAAGCTGCCCTTGCAAAAACTCAATAATGTTTGTGGTCTTTTTGGCCGCTGGAATAGCAATCGGGCCAATTAAACCTTTACGGCCTTGGTAGGCTTCGGCAAAATTGTCCGCTGCTCCAATAATGCGCTCGTAAAAGATATTAAGCGCAACGTGCTTGGAATAGCTGCGTGTGTTTAAGTGAACGCTGTGCGCCACATTGCGGCCTAAGAACAGTAGCCCCATTAATTGTGCGGCGGTCATTGTGGCTGCTCCATAGGCTGTGGCATTTCTGGCATACCCTCCATGCCCACGTCCATCTGTTGTTCTGGCATCTCAGGAATGCCACCAATCTGACCGTTAGACTCCATTGCAGCGGCCACCACACCCATAGCAATATCTTGAATTTGTTGCTCATTCATACCAGCTTGTGTGGCCGTAATGCGTTGAGTCTCGGCTTGGTACGCTTTAATCTCGGCCTCGTAATCCTTGCGCCGTTGCTCTTGCATTTCAATGGACTTGCCAACGTTTTGAATCATCTGGTGCATTTGCTCCATCTCTTGACCCATTGCCTGTATCTGCTGCTCGGCTGCTTGCAACTCTGGCGGCTTGTCGCCGTCTTCCATAAGTTTGGGGTCAATGGTCTTGGCAAAGCGCTTGGCCATCTCTTGGGCACCAGGCCAATCCATGTTCTTCACAAACAGATCACCGGCAACAGCCCACAAATCAGGGTTGCCCTGCAATAGTTGGCCCATTGCCTCCAGCGCCTCTTGGCGCTTGGTTGCGTAGCCTGGGCCGGTAGTCGCCACAACGTCGTACTTGCCCACGCCAGGGTTGTAAATCTTGTCGATCACAATTCCATTCTGGTCCATGATCTTCTTGACCGGCTCTTGCTGCATTGGGTCAATCTTGACCATGCTGGCTTCGCCGTCCTCGCCAATGATGCGGGCAATACGCTGGGTGTCGTATATTTTGGGGATTAGATCAATCAATTGGCGTGTCAGATACCGCACGCCACGGGCCAAGTTGTCACCATAGTGGTACGTCCCAACGTCACCCTCACGCTGACGCGCAAGAATCGCTTTTCCTGAGCGTTCGTTGGATGTCATGCCCAAAGATGCGTTATATTGGCCGGTGGACGCTTTAATATCTTCAGACGCCCCTGCTTTGGCCTGCAACAGCCCGCTGGAGGCCATTGGCGGCTGGGCGCGTTGGGGTAATGGCAGCGTAGCGCCCGCGCCGTCTGTAACGTCTGGATTGACCTCCAAATACGGCCAGTTGGTCGTGTTGGCGGTCTTCCACTGGTTCTCATACCCCTCAAACTGGCCGCCATAGCCAATAAACGGGGCTTTGGGTGCCAAAGCCAACATCTCTGCCTCTTGGGATACCCAGTAGTTGTACATCCGTTGCGCGTCTTTGGCGTTTCTAACCAAACCAGACACATACAAACGGCCATCAACCTCAAATTCATTGCCAACAATGCGGATAATCGGGATATATTGCCCCGCCCAATCGCGTTCTTCCAAAATTTCGTAGCCGTTTATCTTGCAATACTTAATTTTGGCGCGGTCAGACTGCCTAGATTTCTTGGGTTTGCCGTAAATAGCGCGCAATTGCTTGTCTTCGGGCGTTCCATCAAAGGCTGTAGCGTTGCCAGGGTACAAATTGAGCGTGCCGCTGTCGTAATCGACGTAGTAGTAGTCCGCAATGCGAATAGTGTCCTCATTAAGCCATTGCGACAGGTTTTGGTCACCAACACCTAGCGTTTGCAAGGTAGTAATAGGCGCAGAATCAGGGTACTTGCGCTCATACTCGGCTTTGGGGATGTCTTCAGTCACAAAGCACCACTTAGCATCCTGACCGCAGGGGTCTTGGATGGTCGGGTCCATGTAGACCGAGAACGAATTACGAACCCGCCCAATCTTGATGTCTTGGTCAAAGGTATTGTCGTCGCAATACTCGGTCAGGAGCCGGATGTAGCCTTCTCCGTAAGAGACTTGGTTTTCGCAGGCGGTGTCGTAAGCGACATCTGCGTCCGAGATATATTCAATATGTCTGACCATGCCGTTGAAGACTTCGGCAACGTCAATATCGGCCTTGTCGTCGGCTGGAATAACTTTGCCTGTTGGGCGGTTTTGTCGTTGATCATTAGTTACTTGCCGGACGTGCTGCGGCAGTTTGTTGATAGTAAGGCACGGGCGCGCATTGATGGTCTGCCCCTGTACCGCGCCACGGGTTGCCAGCACATCCGCAGGCCATTGCCAGTGATTGTCGGGTGATCCAGCGTAGAACTTCAGATCATCAATCTCATCTTCACGCGACTCGGACAGGGCCGCAATTGCCATGTCCAAACGGCTGCGGGCAGTTGCCAGCACGCCGGAGTCGTCGTTCTTTTTGCCACCACCGTTGGCGACATTACCTACTGCTACCATGCCGGTGTAATCAGCCATTTAGCTACCCATCCATGAAGTGTGCATTGCGCCGTCTTGAGCGTTATACCGGCGAGTTGGCTCAGTATACTCGCGGTGAGCCACGGGAAAAGCAAACGTCACGCATATTGCGTCCGCTGCGTCTGGCGATGCAAGTCCCCGCGCTTTCATTTCTTTCTTGCTCTCCAAGAAGATTGTTCCACGTGAATCAGGCTTCATCTTAGGCGAAATTAAATCCGTCTTCAAGAACCTGTCGGTCGGGATACTAGCAGATTTCAGCCATTCCCTCATCTCACCCCACATTTGGGCGCGCATATTTCCGTACATTATCGGGTTTTTAGCCTTATTTCCAAAGTTCACACCCTTGATTTTGTACCGCTGCTCCTTGAGCCGGTCCACAATCCCAGCCCCCAGCCCGCCCTCGTCGATCACCACCAGCGCCGGTTTGTACTCCTCGATGGCGTCGATCACATACCCCACCACCGTCATCGTGTCGTCGCCCCGATGGCGCGTTATGTTAACAATATCCCTGCCTTGGCGCACCGCGATGACCGTTGCATCCGCGCCGTAGCGCGCCGGATCAACCCCAATGATGATGGGTGCTGACAAATCCTTGTACTTCTCCCGCCCCATCGCCTCGTCCACGATGTCCGAGCCAATGAACTGGTCGTCCCCCGCGCTGGGGAACATCCCGTAGACCTCGACGTGCGCCTGGCTGGAGTCCGGCCCGTACTCTTGGATGATCCGCTCGTAGACCTGTTTGTCCGTACCCTCGACCGTGCGCGCATCCACCACTTTGGTTTTCCAAAACGCCCGCTTGGAGTTAAACGCCTCGTAGAAGTACCCCGTGTTGCGGCGCGGGTTGGAGAACGCCAGCCAGAAGCGGTTGGGTGTGTTCTCCGTAAAGAAGCCAGCAGTCACCGCCCAGATCGCGTCGTCAATACCAGACGCCTCGTCAAACACCACCAGCACCCCGTCGTAGTTATGCACACCCGCGTATGCGTCGGGGTTCTCCGCTGACCACAGCCGCCCTTCGACGCCCCAGTACCTGGTGCCCTTCTTCAAGTCCCGCTCGACCAGTTCAGTGAGCCACTTGGCGGGCATCAGCCTGGTGGCGCTGACTTCAAACCAGTGCGAGTTGATCGCCATCGCCAGCCACTTGGTAATCTCGGCCCAAGTGATACTTCTGAGCTGAGATTCCGAGTTGGCCGAGATAATGGTCGTCGAGCCTATGCGCGTTGCCAGCATCCAGATGGTGATCCAACTGACTAAGGCCGACTTGCCAATACCGCGTCCCGACGAGATGGCCGATTGCAGTACGTTGTAGTCCAACTGGCCTTTGTTCTCTTGGATGTGGTCGGCAATCTCTTGCAGCACTTCGCGCTGCCACTTGCGCGGGCCTTTGAAGTTCTCCAGCGGCGTGCCCTTGACGCCCCAAGGAAATACAAGCGCTACGAAATTAAGCGGGTTGTCCTTGATGCGCGGCGTCCACAGACGCGCCATCAGGGCTTGTTCGTCTTCAGCGCTGTATTTGGTGGACTGCATCGACTACTTCAACAACACGCAGTTCTGCTTCTTGCAGCGCCTGCGTGATGGATATGCGCTGGTCGATGTCCACCGAGATGGACTGCTTGGCGACCCAGCCGTGCTGGTGCTTTAAGATTTCAAGCGCCGCCTTGGCGTCGCCCTCGCGGGCTGCTTTGTGCAGGATGTCGGCCATCTCGCGTTCGCCGTCGGCCTTGCCTTTGCGCGCGGCCATCTCGGCCAGTGCGTCAAATTGGCACAGGTGCTGGTATTCCTCTGGCCGCAGCCCTGACGCCAGGGCCAGCGTGTCGCCCTTGAGTCCTAGCTTGGCAGCGTCGTATATCGCCTGCAAGCGCGATTCGGTCGCTTGGACGTGTCGGACAGTAAGCGGCAATGACTTGAACATGGCTTTGGATTTTATATTAAAAAAATTTTGTTTGTGGCCCCTACGTTTACGTTGGCCCAACCGCTCGGCCCTACCCCTCCCCCCTGGTCAAAATCCTACACAAAATGGCAAGCATATACTAGTCAAAATGGCAAGGGATATGCTAGTCGAATTGGCAAGGGATATGCTAGTCGAATTGGTAAGGGATTACGCCTGGCGATGTAGGCATTGTGGGCAGTGCCTACCATGTAGGCCACCGGCCATGCGGGCCACCGGCCACCGGCCACCATGTAGGCCATGTGGGCACTACAAACCCAATAGCCCACATAGCCTACACCTTGCGCCGGTGTTGCGCGCAGCATTTTGCGCGCGGTTGGCGGTTGTTGGCGGTGTTGGCTATTTAAAACACGTTTTCAAGTCGCTCTACCCCATATTGCATATTTCACATTATGAAATGTATAAAAGTTTCCTAGATCCAACAAATAAATGACAATATGACCAACAATTACACTCTCTCCAATGGACTGCATAAAAATAGCACCGCCCACAAAGCGCCATGCATGGTGCCCACAATTTGACGTCTATTGTCTCCAATGTGACACTAGTAGCGCGCGGTATAGAATAAGATCGCGCCAAGCTTGAAAAGGCCCGCGTATTCCAAGCACGCAAAGCTTGATAGTCCACTACAGTAAAAAGGCAAACACCATGGCTAAAATTCTCGGATATATCGCATACGAAGGCCCGTCTGAAATAGACGGCGCGCCAATTGTCGTGATCGTCAATAAGATCACCGGCGCCAGTAAGAACGGGAAAACCGGCGCGATCGTGCAAAGCTTCATTATCCGCAGCGACGTCAATCCGGTGCAGGCACTGCAAACCGGCGCCGATTCGAGCATATGCGGCCAGTGCGAACATCGGCCGATCATTGCAAAGCAAACAAACAAAGTGCCTTGTTATGTGCAGGTCGCAAAGTCGGTGTTATCGGTTTATAACGCTTATTTGCGCGGCCGCTATGTGCGCGCCGACGCAGCCACCATAGCGCGCGCACTGGCCGGTAAAGTAGTGCGGATCGGCACTTACGGCGACGGCGCGGCCGCACCGGTGCGGATGTGGACTCAAATAACCCGGTATGCGGCCGGTGTGCGCGGATACACGCATCAATGGGAAAACGACAATTTTGACCATGCTGCATGGTCGCCACTGGCCATGGCCAGCGCGGATACCCTAGAACAAGCTGCATTAGCTAACCTGTATGGTATGCGGGTTTTCCGGGTATCGGTCGGCGTCGATAAACAACCCGGTGAGACAGTGTGCCCGGCCAGTGCAGAGGGCGGTAAAAAATCAACGTGCGCTAAGTGCACGTTATGCAGTGGCACGCGGATAACGGCGCGCGATGTTGTTATAGCGGACCATGCTATCGGCCATGATCGACGCCGGGTAATTATGCTGGCCGCAGCGTAGTGATCGCGACTGTATGCGTCCTATCGGGCGCATATGGGCGCGCACTGTGCACGCTATAACCTAAAGGCAAATTATGAACACATATAAAAACCCATGGCACAAACCACAAAACCCGATGTATGGCCTCGAAAATTATTCTACGGACGAAAAACCCGTTTTATACCGCAATTACTTGATTTATGAGCGAATTAAAGGGCACGTTTGGGACGTGGTGAAAGACGGCGCATGTGTCACTCAATTAGCGGGTCTGAACGGCGCAAAAAGGGCAATTGATGAATTACAGGTGGCTGCATGATCCGCACTATGCGCGCACGTTATCCCGGCCGGTGCGCGGCCACCGGCGCGCCGATCAAACCCGGCGCACTGATCTACTATGATGGCCGCACTAAACGTGCAACGCTTGCATTGACCACAATCACCCTTATGGGTGAACACGGCCCTTCGCACTTTACCCGCAACGCGCGCGGCCGGTGTGAGGATGCACCATGCTGCGGTTGCTGCACTATATGAAAGGGCAAACTATGCAAAATCGATTTCAAACTCTTAGCGAAGCGCTACATTCCGAAGGCATATCACATATGTGGAATTGGCGGCCGATAGCCTACGGCGAGACCGTTTCCCTTACCTATGATGATGGCACGCGGTACGGGCACTATGTGTCTGTCTACCGCGACGAAAAGGGCCTATACGAGCGGCCGGTACATTACCGCCGGGGTTGAGGGCTATCTGCAAACGTTGCGCGCAGCGTTTGCGGGCTATTCCTGGCCTATACACTAAACGAAAGTAAATTATGAAAATTGGACAATATATCCATATCTCACTTTATGGCCGCATGGAGCGGGTCTTAGTGCTGGCGATCCATCGCGCGGGCACCATCGACGTACAGCGCAGCGATGGCGCGTGCTACCGCGTGAGCGGCCTATGATGCACCCGCTCTTTGCGGCCATCCTACGGCCATACACACCACCACCGACGCCCGAAGCCATCGATGCGGCCATGATGGCCGATAAGCTGGCCGATGGGTACAACCAACGCAAAATCGACAACGCTATCAAATTGGAACTACGTTATGCAAACCCTGAAAATTGAATCTACCACCTACACGCTGGCGTCACCTGAGCGCGCCACGGCCGTGCAAGCGCTCGCAAGCAAAATCACCGGCAAACATAAACCCGTGCGGCCAAAGGGCGGGACCGGGCGGCTGTACCCTGACAATGGGGACAAATTAACTACGGCCGAATATGTAAGTATGTATTACACCTTGAATTCGAACCGGCTCAATTTTAAGACGGGCGCGCCGCCCTATGGGGACGCGAACCTAGCCGGATTTTATGAGGGGCTTAGTGACCAATTAAGAGCGCCCCAAGGCGTCGATAGCATGGAGGTCGAAGCATGAAAACGCTATCTTGGGCGCATTTGCGCGCGCTTGGCCGCGCTGACAATGGAGGGCGCTGGTACCCGCGAGAAGATATTGCGCCTTACTTTAGCGACCTACGCGCGCCCTCTCGCGCGTGGCCCAATAGCTACGCCAAAGCCGCGCAAACTCTCAAATTCGCGCGCTGGCTGCGCGTCAATCATTCGGCTTTGGCCGATCAATTGGGGCTAGTATGAACCGGCAACACTATAAACCAGACCCCAAGCGTTACCCTTTGGCCGATATAGCCCTAGCTTGCGCTATCGGGCTTGCCCTGGCCGTCTTACTTTTGGAGTACCTGTAATGGACGATAACGAAAAATTGGCCCTTGACGCGCTGGCCGCGTCTACTCGTTATTACTGCGCTCAAATTGACGCGACGAACGCGGAACTGTACGACAGCCGCCTGCGGATAAACCACTTAGAAGACGTGCTGCGCGCGCTCTTAGACGACGACAACGAAAAGACCCGCGCGGATGCCGAACGGGCCTTATGCTCATAATCGCTGCGGCCCTTGTGGCCGCGATCCTAGCAATTCTCTTTGATCTAGACTAGGCCCCTTCGGGGGCCTTTTCTATTGTCCGGCGCAAGTCTGATTTATTGCTTTTCGCTAACTCAGGCGCGCAGAAAATGTGCTTCTTAGTTTGGAACTCACGGGATGCAAGGCGGCCCATATCAACCCAGCCCGCTTCCTTGAGGGCGTGTAGCAGGGCCGGAGGGACTATCTTGATCCCTGCGGGGGCGTATAGCTGCAACTCATCACAAATCGCATAGAAAGGCGCGCCTACGACGCCGGACGCAAAGCCACGCTGGCGGGCTTTGATCAGGTTAACTAGGAACGATTCCGCGCCGCTCATGCCATGTTCAACCATGATGGCCTTGGCCTCAGTCATTGGGGGCGCTGCGTTGGGGTTCCACGCGCTCACGTCACGCGAGTGTAGGTAAGCCGCCACGGCTGCAAAGCCGCCCCGATTCTCGTACCAATTCCAAAGGGCGACCGCGTCTGATTCGGGCAACTTACCGGCCTCTGACCATAGGACAAACCAGCGCCGGTCTTCGCTGGGGAGACTGATCGCCACGCGCTCATTGGAGAATGCGACCACGAACACGCGATTGAGCGCATAGTAGGGGTGCAAGCCCTTGCGATTGACCATCAGCAACTCAGGGGGCGCGGCGATGATGGGCTTCAAGGTATTCTCCAGCGCGCGCCGGTCTTTGGCCTCTGCTTGGCGCAACTCGGCTATCTCCATCACCTCGCACTCAAGGGCGTAGCCCCACTGCGAACTAAGGTCTTCATTTTTGACCAACGAACAATTGGCCTTGGCCTTGCCGCCTATGGCCCAAAAGAACGGCGCAAAGAGGGTATCTTTGCCGCTGCCGTGATTGCCGCCCAATAGGATGGCGTGATTGATCTTGTGGCTGGGGAATTGCACCTTGTGCGCTAGGGCGTTTAAAAGATGCTCACGCTCGAATTCAATTGGCACCATGCGTTCGACATGGCGCAGCCACGCGGACACGTCAGCGGCCACCGGCTGCGGGCGGGCGTCGCGCCAGCGGTTGCCGTAGACCAGGCCCTCACGGGCGACCAAGACGGACTCGCCTGCGGCGTAGGTAATACCGACCAGGGCGCGTGCGCCCTTCTCTTGGCGGTACTCGTCAAACGAAAAGGACGCCTCGACCTTGGGCTTGTTGCCGTGGCGCGAGCGGCAGTGTATGTGCCGAAACATGGCGTTGAAGGTCTTACGCATCAGTTCGCGCCGGTCTTGCATATCAAAGTAGGCGTCATCATCCTGTATATACGCAAAGCGCTCAAACCAACCGGACATCTCCACGCGGCCCAACTCTTTGCGCTCCACCTCTGCGATTACTGCTGCGGCCTCGTCTGGGTATGAGGGCGTCGGGGATAGCTTGGCGAGGGTGTCTTCCATCACGGCGGCGAGTAACTCATCGCGCAGGCCGTGGGAGCGCTTTGGCCCGCCCTGCTCTTCAACCCACGCAAGGTAGGCCACGCTATCCCACTCCGAACAATGCTCATGCAGGCAGCAGTAGGCGCGGTTGACGGGGTGATAGCGCCCCATCGGGTTGCCGTCGCTATGCTCGCCACTGTTGGGGCACACGACGCCCCACCAGCCGCTCGAATTGCCCTTCTCTAGCAAGTCGCCACGCGCTGCGGTCCACGCCAGCACATCGTCGCCGCCATCGTCTGTGAGCCGGATCGGGCGTATGGTGGCGGTGTCGGCGGGGTTTGGGATAACCCCTAGCGCCTCGCATATCTCGGCCAAAGAGAACTCACGTTCGGAGTGGAACTCGATCAAACGCGATTCAAAGCGGTCACGCCCAGGCTTTAGGTTAATCGAACCAGGCAGTCTAAAGTTACGCACGGGATTGATCGCCCCGCCGTCGGTGTAGCCTGCTTCGGCGATGGCGACAATGGCCGCGCTGAACTCGCCCTTCATGGGCTGGTCGTCAAGGGCGAAGGTGTAGCCGTACTGGTAGTTGTTGGGTGATGTCTCCATGATCCACGTCGGGTCGATGGGCGGCACCTTGGCCTTCGTGCCCACGTCATCCAGCACCAAGAACGCCACACGCTCGCAGGCGTCGGCCTTGGCTGCGGGTCTGCCCTCGTCGAATCGGTCGATGATGAAGCAGCCGGTGTTGCAGTACCACGCCTGATCGGCTTTCCATTTCTTAGGCAGGAACGCAGGCCACGCGCACTTGATTGCGCCGTCCGCATGATATTGGGTCTCGCCATCTTTTAAGATGGGCTTTTGCCGCACGAACAAAATAACCTCACCCTCAGGGGCGATCTCTTCCAAGTAGCTTAAAAAATTTACAGACATATTAGCCCTTTCCATAACGAGTCATAACTTCAACTTCAGCGTCTAGGGGTAAACCCTTAGCCCAGTCGGGCGGGGTACACATGACTTCTTTGAGCCGCACAGCCATTTCTTCTGGCCGGTCGGTGTCCAAAACAATTTCGTCATGTACAGTAAGAATAATTTCAGCCCCTTCAGCGTCCAATTGACGACATGAATGGCGCAGCAAGTCATTAGCCACGGCCTGCGTGATGTTCTCGCAGGCCAAGCCCTTCCACAGACGGGCGCGCGGCCACTCCTTGGCATCAGCGGCGGGTTTCCATGCAGCTTTGGCGTAAGTCACACCTTCGGATTCCAATCGGGCATAGGGGTAGCACAGGATGCGTCCAGAGGGCAGCACATACCACAGGTGCAGGCCGTCGAACATATAGGTCACCCGTCCAGCGCTGAACTCTTTGTTCTTATTTCGCATGGCGCGGGTGTACGCTGATTCTAGGTCTTGCCAGTAGGGAACGGACCAAGGGTTTGCCCTACGCCAAGCATCAACCATGCGCCGCGCATCGGACTCATGCAAGACCACGCCATAGGCGCGGCCCATCGCGGCGAAGGCACCGACGCCACCGGCAAAGCCGCAGGCTAACTCCTGCACCTTGCCAATCTGGCGCTGTTCTTTGGTGACGCGGCTCACGCTCACACGAAACGTCGCTGCGGCGTTGACCTTGTACACGTCCTCGCCGGACGCAAAGATCGCCAGCTTGTCCTCGCCCTTGCCAGACAACCAAGGGTTTACCCTAGCCTCAATGGCCGACCAATCGGCAACGACTAGGTATTTACCCTTACTAGGTATCAGTGCAGGACGGAGCATTCCTTTGAGGACATCGGTGACTCGTTTTCCAAATTTTGGAACAATTGCGTGTCCGCGTACCATCGCAAGGCGCACGTCTTCAGGAGCCGCAGCACATTTTCGGGTGAAGTTGTGGACTTGAGCGCCATAACTTGATGCACGGCCTGTCGCGGAACCCCCTGCAAACACAAATGCTCCGCGAACTCTTCGATCCTCTTCATCTGATAGCTGTGCAAGGCGGCTGAACTTCGCAACCGACGACGCCCATAGGTCGTCGGCGCATTGGATGACTTCTTGAACATCGGGTGGCACTCCATCACAGTTAAGTAAGTTAAATCGTATGGTCTTGTCGATGCTAACCTTGTCGTCCTTGTGCATCAACTTCTTGGCCTCGTCGTCCAAGCGCTCGTACACCCATGCGCGCATCTTGGGCGAGCGCACGCTGGTGATCTCGCCGCCCGTGACCTCGGCCACAATCTCTTGAATCTCGGCCAACTCAGCGCTGGCGTACTTGACCGCAGCCTGACACAGGGGCACATCGACCAGGACGCCTCTATCGTTGATACGCTCGTTGACGTGGTAGTCTTGTAGTTCTTGTGCAGACAATGGCCGCATGGCCTTGCTGATGGCGCGCATGGCCCGCACGTCCTGTTCGCAGTAGGCCACCATCTCGGCGGTTAACTCAGGCGACTCCTCGTAAGGCGGCACGCTCATCTTGCGGATTAGCTGGGCACCACGGTGGTCTTTCTTCATGGACGCGCCAGCGAAGCGCCCCACGTCCTCCAGCGAACCAGGCGCGCAGTTGGCGCGGGCCTGCGCTGCGGTGCAGACGAACTGCTCCAGCAGGATGTCTAGCTGCAAGACATACCAAAAAATCAAGCGCTCGAAGGCGGCGTTGTGGGCGTAGATCATCTGGCCGGTTATGTCGGGGAACGGCTGGCCGGGCAACCAGGTCTGCACGTCCTCGTCATCGAAGGCGTAAGACATACACAGCACTTCGGTGCTGCCGTGCTGGGCGTAGTTGTAAACGCCCGCGACTTTTAGGTCGCAGGCGCTACGGGTTTCAAAGTCAATCCAAAGTGTCATAAGAAGGTGGTGGTTGAAAGATTGATTACTTTCCTGTCAGCATTTCTACTCAAATTAGTCATTCCGCAATTTTGTATATCGCACTGCCCGATATACCACGCACCTTGGTGCCAGATGCGTCGCTATTTCAAGCTGAAATCCCGCTACTTTTTCTAACTGAGTATCCGACCGTATATTTGCCGTCCCGATGCGTCGGGCCGAACCACCTGATTGTTAGGCCGCTACGCGACGACGACGACTTGGTGCGGGGGCTTCCTTCTCAGCCTCACCATCAAGAGTCAACCATTCCACGACATCGAACACCGGGGTGAAAATCCGGCCATACGACTTGTGCTGGTAATGCTCCTTTTTGAGGCGCACCACTGGCACTGGTTTGGTCTGGTCTTTCTCGACCTGATCTGCCAAGGCAATCGCAATGGCCTGAACCGCTTTCTTACCGCCCACCGAGGTGGTCGTGAAGCGCGCTTCCATGCCCTTGTCTTCGCCCGTCAGGCATTTCAAACTTATACCAACTTGAGTTTCCCAACCCTTTTTGGCGGCTGGGGGTGCGCCATCCAAGTCCGGCAAAGGTTGGGACACGGGCACCATCTTCTCGCCCAACACCTCACCATCACCCCAAGCAATAAAGCCGTGGACAAAGCTGAAGGGGTTGACCGCCCAGGTGCTGTCCTCTTCGATTTCGGTTTGGTCTGCACCAAACACCCAATGGCCGGTCTTGTCCATTTTCAGGATGACCGTACCGGCTGGGCCGACATCGGATTGGATAGCCCGCAGGGACGATGCGAGGGTAGAAACTGCGGGCAAGCCCGCTTGGGAGAACGCTACTAGATTGGACATTTCTGTTCCTTTATTGAAGTTTAGAAAGGGCAACGGTTAATTGCTTGCCCAGAAGCATCACTTCGGGGCGCGGGTCATCCGCGCTTGCCAAAGTGTTACCTGAACTGATGGCGACCACCAGACCGTCCGGCAAAGCCTGCTTGCGCTTTTTGAGCGCCTTCTCAGCTTTGGCCGGAGAGATCACGGAAGTCTCCAACACCTCAGATTCGGTAAGACCGAACGCGAACAGGGCGACTTTGGCCTTGTCCTCGTCAGTCCATGAACGGATCGCCCGCTTGGCGACCAGTTTGTAATCAGGCAGCTTGGCCCCAGACTCCAGCAACTGGAGCGCCAAAGCCCGCAGATCGGTGATCCACTGCTCCAGCATATCAGCGTTTTTGAGATAGGTGGCAATGGTCGGTGGGTCTAGGTTGTCGATGGTGGTCTGCAAGGCCCGCTCGACTGCGCCGGTCATCTGCGGGCACACCGGCTTGGCGGCGCACCAACGGCAGTGGTCGCCAGAGCGCAGCGGGGCGGTCTTCTTCTCGCTCATCTTGACGGCCTGCACCAACTGCAACTCAAACTCCGCAATGCGCTTGGGTGTGGTCACCCAACGCTTAACAGCAGGCGGCTGCACGATGACCATCTCAATCTCGGTCACACCCTCAAAGGCCCACTTGGCTGCATCGGTACGCATGGCGGCTGCCGCGTAGAACATCAATTGCATATTCTCTTCGACTTCAACAGCGACACCATCGCCAAATTTCCAATCCAACACAACAGCACGATTACCAATGCGACCGATAAGATCAGTTGAGCCAAACACACCAGGCAGTAGGTCGCCAAAATTAACGCTTGTCTCGGCCTCAATTTCCATCTCCTGCTTGGGGTCGATCTCGTCCAGCGCCGCCAGCGCGGGCTTTAGCTTGTTGTCAATCAGTTCTTGGGTCAGCACTTGGTCTTCGTATTTGGTGCCAAGGTAATGCTCTGGCGGCAGGCCGGACATCACGATCTCAGCGATGACGTTATGCAAAAGCGTGCCCTCGTCAGCGTATTTGCTGGAAGGCTTGGGTGGCATCTTGGCAACTAGGGCCACAGAGCCAGGGCAATTGATTACCCTCTTGGCGGTGCTACCGCCGACGATAGTGCTGTGGTTCATACGCCCCTCGCTTTCATCATGGCATCGGCCATCTTGTAAGCATGGTCAGCAGCAAACTGGCGCAACAGGTCTGGCGGCATTGCAGGCGGCTCATCGGGGTCTATCTGCATATTTTCATTGCTTAACTCGGTAAGAAACCAAGTCATCGCTTGGGCGGCAAAGTAGTCGCGGGGATCGTTCATTAGAGACTCCTGTAGTTGATTGAGCCACAACTGTACCACAACTTTTTGTGCTAAACTTCTTGACATGAAAGAAAAAGATGTAGAAAATCATTTTGTCTGGACGGTCGAGCGTATGGGCGGGGTGTCATACAAGTTCACCTCACCAGGGCGCAAAGGCGTAGCGGACAGGATAGCTTGCTTGCCTGACGGCAGCACTTGGTTTGTGGAACTCAAGACCAAGGGCGGTAGGTTATCAGAGTTGCAAAAGCTGTTTGCTGCTGACATGGCGCGGCTCAACCAAAGGTATGTATGTCTATGGACGAAGGAACAGATTGATGAAATCTTCACAAGAAATATTTGACGCGGGGTACGCCATTCAGGTTTATGACCCCAGCCCCACGCATCGGGCATGGGTGTTTTGTAACGAACGCTTTACAACCCCAATGGATGTAGAGCCGATGTATTTAGATGGAATATCTGTTTTAAAGTATGACCGCACAACCAGCTAAGTATTTTGCCTTTGGCCCTTACAAGGCCGAAGCCATTGGCCCTAACGGATGGTGGGGTGTCAAGAACCGGAATGGGTTTAACTGCCTGACGTTCACCGACCACCCAGGCCGTGTGTTTACCTTTGAGGCCGAGGCTAAGAGCCTAGCCGAGGAATGGAACGGCGGCAAGGTGTTTGAGTACCCGCCAGAGCCTGTGATTGTGTTCCATCTTCTAAACCCCGTGCATAACGCTCGGTTTGGTAAGTACGTCCGCAGCCAGCGGTTTGTAAATGGCCGTTGGGTGTCACCTATTCCTTTAGACGATAACTGGGCGCAAGCCGTGGATGAATATGATGAATTACTACAACGAAATTGACCCGTACGCCGCGCAGTGGCTACGCAACCTGATAGCAGCAGGGCATATCGCCCACGGAATTGTTGACGAACGGAGTATCACAGATGTTAAACCCGCCGACCTTGCAGGCTACACCCAATGCCATTTCTTTGCTGGTATCGGAGTCTGGAGCCATGCGCTACGTCAATCAGGATGGCCTGATAGTAGACCTGTTTGGACGGGTAGTTGCCCTTGCCAGCCGTTTAGCGCCGCAGGCAACCAAAAAGGCACCGCCGACGAGCGCCATCTCTGGCCTGTCTGGTTCAATCTCATCCGCGAGTGCCGCCCTCCAGTTGTCTTTGGTGAGCAAGTTGAAGCAGCGATTAGACACGGCTGGCTCGACCTTGTTCAAACTGACTTGGAAAGAGAAGACTACGCCTGCGGGGCGGTTGGTATCCCTGCTGCGGGCGTCGGCGCTCCGCACATCCGGCAGCGACTCTGGTTTGTGGCCAACAACACTCGCGTCGGACAGTCGGGGGTCAGCGGGCGTTGGCAAACGCGAGTTACCGAATGCGGTGAAGTGGATAGGTTGGCCGACGACATCGACGCGGGATCACAAGGGCGGCTACCGGGGGGGGCGTATGAGAGACGGCAAGATCAGCACGGACACGCTGGATGTAGCAGCGCAACTGGCTTCTGGGACAACTGTGATTGGCTCTCCTGCCGAGACGGAAAATACCGGCCAGTTGAATCCGGCACATTCCCGTTGGCTCATGGGTCTACCGCCAGAGTGGGACGCCTGCGCGCCTACGGCAACGCCATCGTCCCGCAAGCCGCGCAAGCATTCATAGAGGCTTACCTTGAAACTTAGGCCATACCAAGAGCAGGCGGCTGACTTCCTGTACGAGCGCGACAGGGCGATGATCCTCGCCCCTGTGGGCGCGGGCAAGACAGCCATCACGCTCACCACCATGCAGGCCATGCTCAAGGACGGCCACGCCAAGCGCTTCCTCGTGCTGGCCCCCAAGCGGGTGGCCGTCAGCGTCTGGCCGGTCGAGCAGCCCAAGTGGGCACCCGACGTGACGCTGGCCGTGGCCGTGGGCACACCCAAGCAGCGGGCTGCGGCCTTTGCGTCTAGCGCCCAGGTGGTGGTGACCAACTACGAGAACCTGCCCACAGGCAAGTTTGACGCCGTGGTGTTTGACGAACTGACGCGGCTTAAAAACCCCAGCGGCAAGCGCTTTAAAGACTTACTGAAATTCCTTGCGCCCTTTGAGATTCGTTGGGGACTGACCGGCTCGTTTACCAGCAATGGTCTGGAAGACGTGTTCGGTCAGTGCAAGATCGTGGACCAGAGTTTATTAGGCCGCAGCAAGGGCGCGTTCCAGCAGCAGTATTTCGTGCTGATCAACCCCGACTTTGGTGAGTGGGCACCGCGCAAGGGCAGTCTTGAGAAGGTGATGGCCGTGATAAAGCCTGCCACTTTTGTCTTGGACGCGGGTGAGTATAGCGACAAGCTACCCCCGCTTCACACGGTGGAAGTGCGCTGCGATCTGTACGACCGCAAGCCCTACGACACCATGAAGAAGGACTTCAAACTGCAAGACATTACGGCCATCAATGCGGCTGTGGTGACCGGCAAGTTGCAGCAGCTTGCCAGCGGGTTTGTGTACCACACCGTACAAACGCCATCGGAGATACCTGGCAAGTGGGTGACGGTGCAAACGCCAGTGTGGTTTGACACGGCCAAGTTTGATCGGTTAGAGGAATTGCTAAATGAAAACCAACGTGCGAACACGCTCATCGTATACAACTACCAAGAAGAACTCGCGGAACTCAAACGCCGATATAAACAGCTTAATACGCTGGATGATCAGCGAGCAATTGAACGGTGGAACCAAGGAGAAATTGAACTTCTCGCCGTGCACCCAAAATCAGCCGGTCATGGGCTTAACTTGCAGCATGGCGGGTGCCGGATTATTTTCCTGTCCCTGCCCTGGTCGCTTGAACTGTATGAACAAACCATCGGGCGCTTGCATCGTAGCGGCCAGCGGCATGACGTGTGGTGCTACGTCATGCTGACCAACAAGACGGTGGACGAACGCATCTGGGCGGCGCTGCATGACAAGCGCGCTATTTCTGATATTGCAATGGAGGAATTATGTTAGACAAACTGAAAGCACAACTCAAAGCGGCCAAGGCCGAACTCAAGGCCCGCGCGCGCCAGTTGAACGCCACCTACAGGGCGTACGACCGTTGCGTTGATCTGATCACCAAACTGGAGACACGAATTGAAAAACACTTGGCGAAGTCTAAATGACCGTCTGCCCACACTGACCGAAGAGGAAGTGCTGGGTATGCTGAACAACGAGCGCCAGACGCTCAAAAGAGTATCCGTACTGGAGCGTATGCACCAGCGGTACAACACCCTGCGCGTCGCGCGGGAGAGACTTAAACTACTAAAGGAAGCTAAATTACCATGAAACTATTAAATTTATTACGCGAACCATTTAAGAAACCATCACCCCTTGAAATGATTGCAGAGGCTTTGGCTGATGCCCATCTATCCAAACTGGAAGCAGAGGCAGGGGTTGAATATGCTGAGTCCATTGTGGCGTACAACGTGGCCCGTATAGAGCGTCTGAACAAGCGCATGGAGGAATACAAATGAGAAATGAAACGATCAATGCAACGATTGCCAAGCAGTACACCGACTGGATGGTCAAGACCGGAGGCTTTGCGCGTGATATGACAATGAGGGATTACTTTGCAGCGTTGGCTATGCAAGCGTTATTGCGTGATGACGATGTGATTGAAATATGGCGCGGCATCCCCGCTGATGCATACGAAATGGCAGATGCCATGCTCAAGGAGAGAAACAAATGAACGAAGAAAAGTTTTGGTTATGCGTGTGGGGCATGGTCTTGGCGTTTCTTGTGGTGCTTGTGCTATGCATCACGTTTAACGCTCACTGGAAACGTGATAAATGGGAAAAGGCAGTCAGTAATGGCGCTGACCCGATGGTTGTATCTTGTGCGTTGAACGACATAGCTGGCGGTGCAGACGCAGCTATTTGCGCTATCTTGGCGCAGGGGAGAAAGTAATGAACTGCTGTGATTCAAACGGGGTATGCACCCAAGGCCAAGACTGCGCGATACGCAAACAGAAGGTGGTCAACGATGCCTACATCAACGGCAAGCGTGACCCTGACCCGTACCGCGAAACATTGGGTTCGTTTAAAGAACTAATCACTGTGATTATGGTGGTGGCGTGTATCACGCTGCTGGCGTATGTTGTATTGGTCTGCCTTGTCCTTGTACTTGCGCAGCTCGTGCTGATGAGCGTGAAGAGTGCGTAAGAAAAGCATCTATTGCCTTGCTTGGCGCAGACAAAGCACTAACAGACAGAGTTCTAAAAGCTATCCGCGCAAGGGGAACAACATGAACAAAGAAATGGAAAGAGTAATAGAAGCACTAATGCTGATTTACGGCAGTGACTTGCAAGCCGCAACAGTAACTGTGCTGCTTAAGGATGGCGACACTGCGGTGCGCTGGTTGTCTTATAACTTACCACAAAAGGAGAAGCCGCAATGACACCTTTGATACGGGAAATGGTCAAGATGGTATCGGTTGCTAATCTTGACCCAACGCAGATGCAGTGGTTTGATGTGACTGGGGCAATCAAAGAATACATTGGCTACGACCAAAAAAAGTATTTACTACATCCAGCACCCTACAAAAACATGATGCTGTGTGGGAAGACAGCGCAGGGTGACTACATGTTGTCAGTGCTGGCAGAACCAGCGGCAACCATAGTGACGGGTTGGATTATGAAACCAACGGGGTACAAAACCCTTGGGACTTTTTTGTTTGCTGAAGACAACGGAGTGCCAAAGACGGGCGAGGTTGACAAACCAATTGACCCGCAAGACCAGTCAATGATGTGCGCGATTGTCGCCATGTTTTACGCCTCATTGGATATGAAAGTGGAAACGTATGTGCCGACAGTCAAAGACACATTTACCAACAGACGAAAGATCAAAGAAGGAAAGCTGCCCACATACGATTGGCACACAATAGTGATTGAGCCGCCCAAGACAAGCCAAGAACACCAAGGCGGTACACACGCAAGTCCACGCAGGCATCAAGCAAGGGGACATTGGCGCACATATAAATCTGGCAAACGTGGGTGGGTTAAAGAGTGCTGGCGGGGTGATGCAAGCAGAGGAACAGTATTTAAAGATTATGAATTAAGGGGAACAACATGACAGGCTACGAAAGCAAAAAGGCTATGGCGCAGGACAAACTAGAGCAATGGGGCAACGAAGCGTTCAATGCGTGGTGGGATAGTGACTCAGATGGCGGCAGCGCTAACCCATTTTCAGATGACACCTTTGCTTATTGGGCATGGGCAGGTTGGCAAGCAGCATTGGCACAGCCAGCGCAGGAGCCTGTAGAAGATGTGGTTGAGTATTTTGCTGATGGGACAAGAATTGTTCGTATCGCACCACAGCGCGAGTGGGTAGGGCTGACAAGAGACGAAGTGCTTGGCATTGAGGAAATAACAAAGCACCCATTGGATTTTTACCGAGCCATTGAAGCCGCATTAAAGGAGCGCAATGCGTAAGTCAACCCACACCGACATTCGAGAGGCGCTCAGAAAGACGCCCGACGGGCTTACCGCAATGGACATCTGCGCCGTGACGGGGCTGCGCGGTGACACCGTGCGCCAAGCCATGCCTAGTATGCCCGACGTGTATATAGACCGTTGGGAGCAGACTGCCAAGACCAAGGGCTACAAGGCCACTATCTGGCGCGCCGTGTACATAGCGGTGCCCATACCACCTAACCAACCAAAACCATCAAATGCTAGACCTACCCAACTTCGCCGCATGGAACCAAGAAACATTAGCGAAATTCGCTTTGGATTCGTATCAACGTATGCAAGCCCAGCAAGAGGCGATTGAACAACTGCGGGGCGACCTAAAGGACGCTATGCAGCTAGTACGGGCGAGTACCCTTGCTGTCGATGATTAGCACTTGGCCCCTGGGCGCAGCACTTTCGGTGTTTGGCACAGAAATATGCGTCCAGCGGTCAAACTCACGGATCAACTGGTCAAAGGGCAGTTTGGCCGCGATCACCGCCTTGACTACAGCGTCAGGGGCCATGCCAGGCACGCGAATGTCCGCAGCGCAACCCAGCCGGTGTTGGCTTGTGTCCTTAGAGCCTACAGCGTCATTTACTTGTTTGCTGCGAAACGCGCTATTAACCATGACCGGCTTGCCGCCGATAGCGACTTTAACTTGTTCCAGCAGTTCAGCCAAGCGTTGGAGATTTGCAATTTCACTAGGATTAGGTTCATTTTTAAATTCTCGGTGGTCGGTGGTGGTAAGCTCTTCCAAGGTGAAATTGGGTGTCATTTTGTTGGCTCATTTTGGTACAAGAGTTTATCCTTGGCTTGGCTACCGGCGCTAGAGCCAAAGTAAAAGGCAATAATGCCCGTCCAAGCGGTTCCAAGAGAACCGAGCATGATGTCGATCTGAGGTGCGTGTTCAATCTTGCCGTACATCAGCCCACCAAGGATGCCAAAGAAGCCTAGGGTTACCCCTACAGCCAAGGCCGAGGGGATAAATGATTTGGTGGCAATCTGCATATCGCGGGCAGACTTGCGGTCTTCTACGTTTAGCTTGGCAAAGTCCAAGTTCATGGCTTGGGCTTGTTTTTTTAGTTCCAGTTCAGCCATCTGGATAGCGGCTACTTGGGTGGCGTCCAACTTGCCGCTAGAGATTACGTTCTGCACTTCCTCTGCTGGAATGCCTAATGCTTTAGAAACCGCAGATACAGCCATGCCAGCTAAAGGGCCACCAAAAGCTGTGGCAATCGTGGGTGCAATTTGTTTAAGCCAATCCATATCAATCCTTTTTGCAGTGAGGAGCAGCGTCCTCGTCATGGGAAAGTTTAACTCCAGCCAGTAGTCCTATGAAGCCACCGACGATAGTTTGAAATGCGGGGGATATAAGTTTGAAGATTTCGGCATTGTCAACTTTTTCGTCAAACAGGCCAGCCATCAGCACCCCGACCATTCCAACGACAACCAAGCACAAAGTGAAGCTGACCATGAGCGTCACCGCAAACGTGAGCCTTGCCTTGATGTTGTTGTTCATTTATTTCCCCATCAAAAGTGTTACCCACCAAAAACCCATCGCCAGTAGCAAGATAATTAGCGCACCGGCCATCAGCCAGGTGAGGAAGTCTTCCATTTCCTCTGCTTTTGCTTTGGCGTTCTTCTCGTCCAATATCTCCTGCGTCTTGCGTTGCTGGATGATGTTGTTGCGCTCCACCAGCAGTTGTTGCCAGAGGTCGGCGTTGCCCGACATGACAAAGTAATTGTTCAACTCCCTCTCAGCGTCTGCAAGCTGTTTGGCCTGCATCACAATCTCAAAGGCCGCAGCGGTGTCTGATTGCGCGAAAGTGGACTTGGGCTTGGACGCTGCCTTTTGGACAACATCCTTGGCCTCAAAAAACTTCATCAAGTCACCGGATACAGCCTGTATATCCTTACCCAAAGCAATCGCTGCTTTGACTCCTTTAATGGCGGCTTGGGCGGCGGCAAAGGCTGTGATGGGATCGATCATACCTTCTTCCACTCTAAGCAATAAACCTTACGTTCAAATACGTCGCCCGTCCAATACCATTTAACGCAAACAAACTTTGCTGGTACGGTAATCAATACAACAGCAATTACCCATTTCAACTTTTGCCCAGCCAATGGCTTAGATAGCCCAGCACGCTGCCTACGGCAGACACCATGACCATGCCAGCGTAGAACGATCCCTTGCCCTGATTGGCAAGGTCAACCAGCTTGTCGATGTTGGTTTCCAGCTTATCAATCTTGGCAGACATCTCGTCAAACCGGCGCTCGTAGTCCTGCACTTTCTGCCACAGCACGCCATATCGGATCGGGTCGATAGTTTCGGGTGCGTTCATGGCATTGCGGCCTTAATCTCATCTGTAGTTGACGCTGCGTCAATTGCTGTCTGCATGGCTGCGTACTTGTCCCGAATGACTTGCCTTGCTGCTTCTGCTGCTGTTGCTTCAGATGGGATGGTTGCCTTGATGTCCAGCGGAGCAAACTCAGCAGACCGTGCTTGTCTACGCATATCGTGAGCAATGGTCTTGGCCTTGTCGATGTTGATGGTAATCACGCTGTGTACTCCCATGCGTTACGGAAAGTGCGGTCTTCTGGAATTTCGGAGTCCTCTACAATCTTATAGGAAACCCCTATTGGTACATCCTTCGCTGCGACTTCCTCAATAGACAATTCACCTGTTGGGTGGATGATTGCAACGCCTGTTTCTGTTGGGTAGATAATTTTCATGGTTGCTCCTTTTGATTAGCGGAAGACCTGCACAGTAACCGTAGAGCAATCAATCGCCGCGCCAGCCCCGCTTCTGTCAATAGTGACAAGTGGTAAGGCTGCTGTTGTTAGTGTTCCAGCGGCTGCAATATTAGTGATGACATAATTAGATGATGCAATTTGTGTGCAGCATGAAACTGAGTAGTTTGCATCAGGCAACGCCGTAGTAAAGTTCACTGTGTAATTGCCAACTCCACCATCCGTAATACTCGAAACATTACCACTTGCACGAATTGCCACAGTGCCAGTGCCGTTAAAGTTTACCCATGCTCGGCATGGATAGATAGGCGCTGTACCCGATACAGTAGCAAACTGAGCCGAATCAATGTTAGGTGTTGTCAGCGTCTTATTCGTCAGCGTTTGCGTGTCGGTAGTACCCACCACCGCACCGGCTGGGTTGCCAACGCCACCAGCGGGAAAGGTTACGCCAGCGGTTCCAGAAATCGTTGTGGTCATGATTTATTCCTCTGCGGGTGTGTTGCCAGCCTCAACCCATTCTTTAAACTCTGGGTGGTCTTCTGTACAAGTCAGATAGCATTTGCCATCATCTTCAATACGGGCGTAGATTTGTTGCTGGCCTTCAGCCAACGGTAGTTTTTGGTAAATCATAATTCGGCACTCCATCCAAGATATGCGGCTGCGTTATTTGATCTAAGAATACCAGCTTGACCTACTGTCAATCCTGACGCCACAGTAAATATTGAAGTTCCTGACCATACAGAAGCTACTACAAACTGAGGTACGGCTGAACAAGCAGTTGTAGTTCCCGCGCCGGTATAGGTTGCGTAATTAGCCGCTGTACCACTTTGTTCTAATGCTGTTGGAGAAGTTCTCATCGTAGTCGGAAAACTTGAAATGGCTACTACAGTAGTTGTTGCAGTACAAAGCCCCGCCCCAAAGAAATCACCCGTACCAACTGCTTGTTGCCTGTAGTAATATCGCTGGCACAACTGCAATTCAGTTGTATAAGGCCGGTAGTCAAAGCTGGTTGCAACAGTTGACGATTTCTCAAACTGAGCCTCACCAATCACCCAAGTGCCGCTGGTCTGTGCGCCTACGGTAAACAAGATTTCAATGCCTGTGGTGGCAGCAGCCGGTACGCTAATTTGTGCGCTGTAGTTTGCAAGTGTTCCTGACACAGTAAACGTGCCGCTAGAGATAGTAGTCTTAGCTGACCAAGTATTCGCAGTGGTGGCGTAAGAGGCTGTCCATGTCACCGTGGTCAACAGCGAGTTAGACATATTGACCGACAGCGTACAAGTAGAGCCTGCCAAGTCGTAACAGTTAAGTTGCTCAATGCGTTGGCCCACACCTACCGCCGTGACAGATGCAGCGCCTGATACCTGTAGGTTGTTCTTGGTAGCGCCAGTGCCAGCCACTTGAGCCACGGTGACGGTAGCGCCGGTCGCGTAAGCGTACCAGCGGTCTACAGAGGGGTAGACAGCGGTTGTAGTTGGGACAGCAGCGCCAGATGTACCCGTAGTACCGCGCTGGGCCACTTGCATTGACCCGTTGATAAATCTGTTCTTAAACCCGAAGGTGCTGGCAGAGTCAAACTGCGTGGCTAGGGTTATGCCCGTTGTGCCTGATATTGCGAGTGTCATAGTTGTTTTCCTTTAAGCCGCCACGCCTTTGACAACGGAGAAATTAATCACCGGAGCATCGGTTGCAATGCCGCCTGTTGTGTAAAACGTAATATTAAAACTGCCTGCGGCAACAGCAGTTACTAGCAAAATGTACAAGTTTGTGCCTGACTTTTGATTGACAACAATATCATCTGTAGCCACCACTGAAGAATTAGTGACTGTGAATGTTGCGGCTACGGCTGACCCTGCCGCTGAAAACATGGTGATAGCACCAGTTGGGGTATTTAGCGTTACACCTGTAGTACGCGAGGTAAGTTGAGTAACTGCGCCGCCAGCGCCGGTTGCGTACCCTACAGTTCCAGTAGCAGACGTAACCAGAGCGCCAGAACTTGTGAGAAAAGTCCCCGTAACATCAGGCAGCGTCAGCGTCCTGTTGGTGTTCGTGCTGGGTGCGGCAACGGTCAGCGTACCCGTGCCGCCAGCGTTGCCTTGGAGTGATATTGCGCTCATAATTTTTCCTCTAGATGACAGTCCACGTTGAACCATCTGGGATGGTGACAGTGATACCGCCGTTGATCGTTACAGGCCCAAACGTACCAGCATTGTAGTTAGTGCTAATAGTGTAGTCGGTTGTCACAGTCTGGCCGTTTTGAATAAACACCTGGTCAGCCCCGCCGCCGGTAGCACCGCCACCTAGCTGGCCCCAATCGGTGCTGTAGCCTTCGTACTTGCCAGTGGTGCTGTTGTAGCGGATCATGCCCGACTGCGGCGTGGCAGGGCGCTCACCCGTGGTGCCCACGTTGATCACCGCAGCGCCCGTGTTGGCAAAGGTCACCTGGCCGGTGGCCGTCAAGGTGGTGAACGTAGCGGCGTTAGGCGTGGCGCTACCAATGGGCGGCGGCGCGGCAAAGGAATTGGTTGTCAGCGGGACGCTTACATTGTCCACCGTGTACAGCGACACATCGGTTGATGTCTTGAGGATGTACTTGTAAGTGGTGGTTTCTGGAATCCAGACGCTGGCTTGGCCGGTGGAATCCAGAATCACCGGATTGGTGTTCTGCGCGGATTCGGTGAAGTCCGTGTAAGTCGCCAATGGCGTGGTGGTGCCTGCTGCGTAGGTGTACAGCTTGCCACCCACCAGCGGCAGGCCATCCGAGCCGAAGAATTGCAGCTTTGGTGGAGGTGATAGAGATGCCATTGGGTTACCTTTAAGTTATTGCCCAGAGAGAAAATTGAATTGCTCATTGCCGGTGTCCTGCGGGGCTAGTTTATTACGAATAGCCGCACGGGTCTTTGGCCCTTGGCCGCCCAAAGATGTCGGACGCGGCGCACGCAATTGATCTTCCAAAGTGTTTAGCGCATCAATTCGTATGTCACGTTCTTTTGCAGCAGCACGACGAGCAAGATCAGTGGCACCCCTCTGTGCAATCTCATCAAACGCTTGCGCTTGTTCACGGGCCTTGGTGATGGCGTTATTAGCCCACTCCCGGTCCATTATTTTGTTGGCAATCGCCTTGTCAGACAAACCTTTTAAATCTGGCGCAGCCGCCGCCAAGTCAACCTTAGTCTTTTCCCAAGCAACTTTTTCAGATGCGGACAATGCAAAGTTTTGCCCAGCGGCCACTTTTTGCGATGCTGTACTAAGGTCACGGCCTGTGTCAGACATAAAAACTTCGGGTGTAGCGCCTTTGACGCCTGCGCCGCCAACTTTGTACCGACCCGTAATTGGATCAAAATCCAACACACTGCCGCCGCTTGTGGGCGCGCGCGCAGCCGCTTCAGCCGCCGCTTGCTGGGCTTCAGTCTGTTGGCCCAACGTGCGCGACATCTGAGCGGCGCGGGCGCGTTCAGCGGCCACGGTGCCCAAGGTGCTTTCGGCGCTGGGTGCGGGTAATTGGTTGGGTGCGTACTGTGTGCCGACATTAACTTGCGCTTCAGGACGTCCAGGCACAAAGTTGGGGCGGGAGAACGCCTGTTCGGCGGTAATGGGTGTGCCATCAGATGCGTAGCCCACAACATCCGTAGGCTGCACCAGCGCATTGCGGGGGTCAAATGGGACAACCGCACGATTTTGCGGTATGGGTGCGGCAGCAACTGCCATTTGGTTAATTGGAATACGAAAGTCTTGCAACTTTAGCCCCGCTTGATAGCTGGGCGATGCCAAACGATTAGCCGCAATTGCACCACCAAACTCACCTACCGCGCCGCCAGCTAGGCCACCAAGAATAGAGCCGGTCAAACCAAAGTTTGACCCAATTAAAGCCCCCGCGCCACCTGGTACGCCAGACCTAGTAAGACGCGGCGCGCTAAAAAATTTAGATGTTGGTTCGGTGGTAAATATTTCAGGAAAGTTCCCCGCGATTTTGCCAAGCGATGCAATATCGCCTGTAAGCGCATTATCTTTGGATGTAAGCCGCGCCAGCTTGGACACATCAACCATGCCGGTGTTGAAATTGGTTGCGCTCTCATAAGCGTAAGTGCGCGCCATCTTTTGGCGGGCGTCACGCCATTTACCCAGCAGTTTGGGGTTAGAGATATTAGAGTCGATCATCGACTCTAGTTGGTTGGCTATGGCTAAATTAGCGTCAGCAATAGATAGTTGTTTTGGTGTAGCGCTTTGGTTGTTGTAAATTTTTTTGGCATCAGCGCGCAACGTCCGCACGTTGTTAAGCAGTTCAGCACCATTTAAACCAGCTTGTGTTTTGGCTATGGCGTCATCTACTAGCTTGTCTACTTTCTTGGCAACGCCTCCCCCACCTATTAAGTTTTCGTTTTTACGAAGGCCGTTTAAGTTTGCTATGGTTGCTTCATCTGCCGTCAACGTCGGCAATTTGCTTACTTCATCATACGGCGCAGCTAAGTTGGCGCGCGCCTGTTTAAAAGGCGTGGGGCTAGTCAGCGATGCAGACGAGTCAAGGCCCAGCTCATTTTTTGCAATTTCATTGACGCGGGGGCGATTGGCTGCGGCCAATGCTTCTGGGCCACGAGGGCCAGCCGCCGCTGAATAAAGTCTAGCGCCAACAGAATTTTCAATATCCGTTGGGTTAAGCACAAGTTTTAGCCGTTGGGCTTCAGCCGCCGCATCTAGCTGTGGGCCTTTGGCGTAAGACTCTGCGGACAAACGCTCTCGCTTGGCTTGAAGCATTGGCTCAAACGGAAGTTGAGCGCCTGTTTTAATTTGCTCTACAACAGGCGCGGCAACTTCCTTAACCGCACGAACAACTGGCGGCGCAACTTTAGGTGCAGCTAACGTCAGCGAGGCCATCATGTTCTCAACATCGCTGACCGGCAAACCTGTTTTGTCGGAAATAAATTTAGCGCCTTTTTGGAAATTTTGGCCGATAAAGTCCATTACCTGACGACCAGCTTCTTGCTGGTACTCAGGTGTTTCAGACACACCAAAGGCTTTACCAAACGGCTTGTCCACCGCGCCTACAAGGGCTTGTGTAGACGCTGTGGCTTGCTCTGGACTGCGGCCAGCCGCACGAAGCACAGGCGGCATCAAATACTGAGCAGCGCCAGGTATAACGCCGCCCAAGGTCACGTCAGCCAACGATGCGGCAGAACGGCCAAACTGCGTTAACGCGCTTGTAGATTGGGGTGCTTTTGTAGATTGCGGCGCGGCTACATCAGCACCACCATACTGTTTGGCAAGCGCGTCGTAATCAACAACGGCTGGAGCGTCTGCCCCGCCGTATTTTTTAGCGAGTGCGTCGTAGTCCATTAAAGCCCCGCCGCTTTCTTAAATTTATTGGCTGCGTCCGCATTTGGGAATGTTTTGATACGGCCATCTGGTAGCGTGACGGTCGCACCGCCTCCCGCAGCAGCCGGTGTTGAGCCAGGAATTAAACTTGCGCCAGATGGCGGGGGCGGCGTAAACGATGGCAATTTAACCGTTGGGTCGTAAGGAAACTTAACGCCACGAGCCACTGCGCCGCCAACTTCAGCGTTGTGCATTTCCACTTTAGACCGCACGGTATCTGCAAATGAATCCAACACCGCAGGCAATGCGTTTGGATCAGTTCCAATGTTACCCAACGCAACGCGCATGGCATTTTGTTGGTTTTCTGTTGGGTTGGCGTCCAGTTTACGCAAGTTTTCAATAATGCCTTGGAACAACCGCGACCGCAATTCAGTCGCATCAGTTATGCCTTTGGTGTTTATGTTAGTGCCTAATCGGTTGTTCAAGAAACTAGCTGCATCCAATAACGATTCGCCGCCTGGCCCCATAAAGCCTTTGGCACCAGGAATAAGTTTTTTAGCTTCTTCAATATTTTTAAGCGTGCCAGGCGCGTTTTTAAGCGTGTCGTATGTGGCGCGGGTGGATTTAATAAAATCACGTTGCGCTTCTTCGCTGGCAGGCGTGTATGCGTTTACGTTTGTTTGCACATTTGTTGCGCCCGCTCTAGCAAGCCGCGCTTTTTGCGCTTCTTCTTCTGGCGTAAGCAAACGCTCTTGACGTTGTGCTTCACGAAACGCTTTAAAACCTTCTTGGGTAAGTGGGTAACCCAAGGTTTTCATATTTGTTATTTCAGGCGTTAATTTAACTAATTCAGCACGTTCAGTCTCTAAAATTTTCTTTTCATCTTTCCATCCAGTTGAATTTTTATATTTAGATGTGTTTCCTTTTAAAAGGTCAGCATCAATTTGTTTTACGCGGTCAACGGTTGGAGCCGCAGCTAAAGCATTAACAGGCGCAACTTGGGGTGCTAAAGCATTAGGCGCCACAGCTAATTCAGCGCGGGCTTGATCTGCGTTTAAGCCTCTTACCGCCGGAGCAACCATAGGCTCATTAGGCATCGGAACTAGAGGGTTTGCGCCGTAGTTTGGCGCGCTTACAGGCATGGCCCCTGGTGCGGGTGTGGCAGGCGCACCTTTACTTTTTGCGTATGCAGTGTCTGCTAAATGCGCTACAACGTCTTCAACTTTTTGCATCGACCCCGCCCGCAAATCGTCAAACGTACCGTTTGCAATTGCTTCGTCAATTTTTGCTCGGCCTTGTTTTTTTGTAGCACCAATACTATTTAAATAACTACCTAAATCTGGATCGGCGTGAATGGACTCATGCAACGCTATATACGCCTGCGGCGTATCGGCCCTTGCGTACATACCAGGAAGAAGTGCCAATTTATCGGTCAACAATTTGGTGTCTTTAATCTGCCCTTCAGTGCGAGCTGTTCTAGCTTCTTGTTGAGACTTGGCAAATTCAAAACCTAATTTTGGGTTGATTTTTGTAACCTCATTTAAATATGTAGGCGACGATGGATCAAGCCCGCGCAACGCATTTTGTTCTTGAATACCGCGTTGGTATTCCTGCATCTTCATCTGGTTAAGCTGGTTTGTTTGCTCACCCAGCTCCAATTGCTGTCTTTTCCCGTATTGAACAAACGGGTCTGGGGGCGCTTGGAACTGGTAGCCCTGCGCGATAAGTGCGTTTAGATCGGCCATGATTTAACCTTTATTATGAATACCAATTATTGGTATAGCCTGTAGTTGGCTTTCGGCTGGCTAAATAATCGTTAAAATTCTTTTGGTTTTGATAGCTGCTTGCGGCTGTTTGAAGGCCGCTTGCCAATGTGTTGGTCATACCTAACGTACCAGCGGCGCTAGCATTGCCTGCGCCCGTGATTGCATTGCCAGCAGCGGTGCCGTAGTTGCCTAAAGTGTTTGACGCAGTGTTGGCGTAGTTGCCTAAAGTGTTTGACGCAGTGTTGGCGTAGTTTGCCCCCGCTGCATTTAACTGCTGAGTTGTAGTCTGCCCAACACCGGCCATGTTGGCTAGACGGTTGTAACCTGTATCGGCACGCGCCACATCAGCGTTATAGCCGGTAAGCCCACGGCTAAAGGCTGTATTTGACCGGTCTACTTGTGTGCCATAACCTGTAAGAGCGCGCTGGTACGCATTTTGGTATTCTTGCGAAGCTAAGTCCCCGCTATAACGAGATGCAGCTTTTAACGCAGGGCCAGAAATTAAACCTCCACGGGCGGCTGCGGTACGCTCAAGCGCTTTTTGCCCTTCGGACAACCGAAAAGCATACCCTGGGTCGGCTTCAAAATCATTTTTTCCAAAGCTAAACGCGCCAGGTTGGGCGTAACGAGGGTCGTTGGCGTTAAAAGCAGCAGGCTGGGTAAACTCACCGGCCTGCATTCTTGCCAAAGCATTGGTGCCTGCGGTAAGAAAAGGTTGTTGGCGTTGGACGCCTTCTTCGTATCGCCGTGTTTGTAATTCAGTAGATTTATCAAATTGTTCGCGTTGCAACGCAAGTTGCCGGTCAGCAACATCACTTTGAACAGCCCCAGCTTCCCTAGCCGCGTTTGCTTGTGTGTTAGCGGCTTTGTTGGCCCCATAAGCGGCAATGCCGCCACCTACTATTGCTGCGCCTGCTACCCAGAATGTCATAGCAACACCTCTTGTGGTTGATTCTTTATCCTGTTGCCAGGACTATACATATTGTCGGATTCAGCTTCTACCAACTCGGCTTCGGCTTCTTCAACAGTCTTTGCCTCAAGGGCGTGAAAAGTCATGCACAGCGCATCAGTAACGGCGTAAACCGCCCGTTTGGTGCCAGGTTTGCTAAAGAACAAATGTGGCCCTGTAATCTCTTGAACGCCGTCATCAGTGGTTATGCCAACTGTACCCGATACGATCAAATAAAAATGCTCTTTTTTGTGCACTGCACCAACTACCAACACGCCAGCCGGACGCCAGACTTCACGGCAATACATACCGCCATGAAAATAATGCTTGGTTTCTGGCTCGTATTGTGGCAGTTTTGATAACTCTGCCTGCAAGGCCAGCACCTTGTCCATGCCCACTAAATCGTTCACGATACTTCCCTTCCGCTAACTCGGATGTTGACGGCGCTGGCCGCGCTGGCGATAGCTGAAACATAAGCGCCTGTAGGTAGAATCTGGCCTACCAATTCAGGAAAAGTGTATGTTTCAGACGCCGCTAAAGTTTTGGCCTTGGTAATCAAGTTGCTGTTATCGGGCGAGTAGGTCTTGGTTACCAGGTTGACGCTGATGGTAGTTGTAGACGCGCTGATGTTGGTGGCCGTAAACTTGTCAATGATGGTAACCGTAATATTGGACGGCACAGTGTACTGAGTCGTTTGAGTGCCCTCAACGAACTTGGCAGGAACAAGATTTCTTGCGGTTACTGTCATACAACTGTCCAAGTAGAACCAGTGGAAATCGTGACTGTAACCCCAGTATTTACAGACACCGGCCCCGCTGACAAGCCATTATTACCCGTGGCAATTGTATAGCTAGTCGCCACGGCGTTGGCATTTATCTGAATTCCGTTACTGGAAACGTGCGCGGTAGCCGTTAACTCGCCCGTACTAGGTTTGTATAGGTAGTTGGCGTTGCCGGTGTATATATTGACCAAGGCACCCGACGTAGCCGTAGAAAACAGCGGATACAGGTTTGTGGCCGTGGTTGTGTCGTTGCTGATCGTTGCGCCGCCCAAGGCAGGAATGTCAGCCGTTGTCAGGGCGCGGAAGGTGGGCGCTGCGGCAGCGCCACTAGACGGGCCAGCAAAAACAGTATTTACAGCCTGAGTAGTCAACGCGCCGGTCAGTGTCCCACTGCTGGTTACAGGAGACCCCGAAACGGTCATGATTGACGGCAGCGCCAGCCCCACCGAAGTGACGTAGGACAGGGCGGGGATGTCGGCGGTGGTCAACGCTCTAAAGGTGGGCGCTGCTGGTGAGCCAGACGCTGGCCCCGCAAATACAAAATTGGATGTAGTCAAGGCTACGCCTGTTCCGCCTCGGCTTACGGCAAGCTGACCCGTCCAACCCAATTCCATTGTTGTGGCGGCGATAAGCGCCGTACTAGGTGAACCACTCAAAGTCATGGTGACGTTGGTATCGTCAACTTTGTCCAACGCAGCCGCAGTAACGCCAATAGTAGGGGTTAACCCTCCCGTAGATGTAATGGGTGCTGTAGCGCCCACAGAACTGACGTAGGCCAGCGCGGGGATGTCGGCGGTAGCCAAAGCACGGAAAGTAGGCGCAGAAGCTGCCCCGCTGCTTGGGCCAGCGAAAAGAGTATTGACCGATTGAGTAACCAGCGTGCCGGTCAGCACGCCGCTAGTGGTGACCGGAGAACCGGACACAGACATGATTGTTGGTAAATCCAACCCTACCGAAGTCACCGTGCCCGTACCACCTGACGACGGTTGCGGTGGTGGCCCAATTTGCAGATCGTCCAGCGAAGTTTGGTTGCCGCCAGCCCCAGCTAAGTTAAACAGGTTAAGAAAGAACCGATACCACTCACGCGAAATCATGCCGGTGCGAGGGTCGATAACTCCAACCCGCGACGACGGAATATTCGTGATATTTGGCTGATCAGGCATTGGTGGGCGTCACATTAAGTTGTGCGCCCGTGATTGCTATTTTCACGGGGTCGGTGCCCGATATTTCGTAAACCCTGTCACGCAGCTTTAAGGTCATGCCCAGACGGCGGTAGATTACGCGGCGGTAATACTCACCCACCTTACCCATAGATATGGAGCGTTCATTGGACCAGGTGTGACCGCCATCGTCCGAAAAACGCAAAACCATCTGAGGATCGTCGCCTTGGCCGGTGTTAAGACCCACGCCCGCTTCGCAACTGATCTGCAAAGTGTGTTGAGTCGTGCGTTTAAGATCATTTGACCCCGTAGGCAGCGCCCTCCAAGAACGTAGCCATTTCTGGACATCGCCGTTGTCGGCGTACTCTTCCATGTCAAAGGCGTAGATGTTGCCGTTCTCAAAATCCCCGACGATAATTTCATCGTTGTAAGACGCTTGGCAGTTAGACCGGTGACGGACAAAATTGCCGTTATCCCAACCAGCACGCTCATGCCAGACTTGAGTGGCTACATCGTAAACCCAAGTGGTTTGCGCCGTTGGGAAGATCAACACATAAAAGGCATGGCCGTCTTGCTGGTAGGTGTAGCCTATAGCGTCCGAGATGTTGCCGTACTGTTGAATCTGCCACTCAATGGCATGGGTGGACACCCGTGTTCCGGTGTAGCCGTTAGACCGGTAAACGATACCGCGCCCACGGGCGTCAGAACCGAGCCAAAACAGGCCATTGTCAAGTTTAGCAACCGAGTAGGGGGCAGAGCATCCAATTTCGTTAAAAGCGCCTTGGATGCGTTGTAGTGGGAAATCAGGCAGGCCAGCGTCGTACCAGACCTCAATGGAGTTGGTGCCAAAAAGCCATGCCTCGCGGTGGTCAACGATTAGGGACACCAGTTGGTCAGGGTCGCCCTCGGCGCTGGCAAAATCCAACGGGTCTACAGACAGGCCGTCCAGCAGTTGCGTCACCCAGACGCGAGAACTGTTTGGCTCGTTAAATACAAAGTACCCATCCAGATAACCCACCTTGACCGCACCTGGGAAGTCAGGGTCCGTAATCTGGGCAAACACGTTGGTGGTGGAGTTGAAAATGTAGCTGTCTGGGTTGCAGGCAATAAATAGCTGCGTGCCGTTGTCTGACATTGACACCGGCCCCGTGCCGGTAACCGTGCCAAGCAATGTCAACCGCCAAGCAGTAGTAGTGGTGTATAGGCTTGCTTGGTACATACTGTTGCCGGACACCGCATACAGGTAGTCGCCCAAGACCCAAAGGCCGCGAATCGGACCTTCTCCAATCTCCACCAACCGACGCAGGCCAGGGGCGCGGGATAGGAAACCCGCAGTCATGCCGCCTTCTGGCACCGCTTCGGGGTACATATTGATCATGCGGTTGTCCGCAGCATTGACGCTGCGGGCCACATAACTAGCACCAAGGATGGGTGATTCCATATTTGTTAATAATTGCCACTGTAGATATTAAAGCGTTGGCGGGTCGCCACAATGGCGTAAGGCATTGACATCACATCGTCAGGATTGTTGATGCGTTTCAAGTTGCGCTTGCTGGTCATAGCAATGCGAGAGACTTGGGGGCTGGGTTCAATACCAAACTCAGGCGCAAACTCGCAAGCCAAGTTGTCGGTAAACGCACGC
>Ga0222712_10000895_pt1 | contig 38107 bp, 74 predicted proteins | sample C33_657DmetaG_FD_165043 | JGI IMG/M metagenome (GOLD analysis project Ga0222712, IMG submission 165043) | Estuarine water microbial communities from San Francisco Bay, California, United States - C33_657D | ecosystem: Environmental > Aquatic > Marine > Unclassified | place: USA: California... | reverse complement strand
TATGGAAACAGATATAAAGTCGCTTCTTGAATTAGCCAATAAAAGTCGTGGAGGCTTCTGGGCAGGAATGTGTATCGCTTCTGCCATAGGTGGAATCATTACATTTATTACTAGCAATTTTATCGGAAAATAAAATGAAACAACTACTCATGGCAATTACTTTATTATTGCTGTGGGTGTTTCTTTATAATTACGCAGAAGCTAAAGAGCTTCCAAAAGAAATGAGCATGACTACAGAAGCAGGTGAAATAGTATTAACTTCTGAAGAATGTATATTTAAAAAAGAAGGTTTACAAGGTTATGACTACGCTGCTTATGCAACTGACAAAGGTCATCCTAACCATGAAGGATGTTGGAAGTCTGACAACTATGAAGGTAAGCACGCAGTCTATATCTATTTCCCAGAGATAAATCAAACAGCAGTATTTGACGCTAAACTATTTCAACCTAAAGCCACGATATGAAAAATTTAGCTCCTATTAAAGGTACTGAATTATCTCCAGAAATGGAAAACCAATATAAGTTTTGGCTTGCACAAAATTCTATTAATCCAGATAAAACTTATGATATGCGTGGTTTTTATCTTGGTGGATTATTAGGTGACCCATTAGCACAAACAGAAGTCAATCAATCTGATATGCAAATTCATTTTCCAGACAAATGGAAATTTCCTAGTCATCCTACCTTTAGTCAAGAAAGTATTTATAGTAACTCAAAACAAGACCCTTATTGGATGGAAAACTTATCCCCATACAAACAAGGTACTTGGGGTTTAATTCATCCATTAAGAGGATTATTAAATTTGGAAATTCCACAATGACATTTATTACAGAGAACAACATAGCTAATTTATATAGTGCGCTAATTGAGTTCCCTGTCTTTGACGAGTATAAACTTCCGCCTGCATCTACAGTAGAATTTTTAGTGGTGCATGACTCAAGTATGTATGGACAATACGAACCACCAGAAGCAGGTGAGCCACATACCATTACTATTTCTACTGCAAAATGTGGACATTTAGACACAGTTATGAAGACCCTAGCGCATGAAATTATCCACATGATATGCTACATTGAAGCACCTAAAACAGAAAAATACACTAGCCATAAAGGCTTATTCTTAAAACTACAAAAGCGTGTAGCTAATCATCTTGGTTTTGACCCAAAGGAATTGTAATGACTTTAGACGAATTTTTAAAGCAATTAGTAGGGCAAGAAAATGCTCAACCAAATGTTACTAGCATAGGTAATGAAAACTTAAACGTAAATGCTTATACATCACCTCAATTAGGTGGCAATGTTAATGCTGCAACAGAAACTCCTGCTGGATTATTAAGTGCTACTCTTGGTAAAGAAGTAAATAAACCATCTTATAGAGATTATGCTATTACTAAAGATAATTTAAGAGGTGGCTTATTAAATACTGAAGGCAATACTTCACCTTATGCAGAATATATAACGGATGATATTAAAGCTCAAATTACAGGCGGCAAATACCCTAATGTTAGCGGAGAATACTCAACTAATTTTGCAGGTGGTAGAGGAACTGTTGGCGGTCAATATGATAATGTTAACCCAAATATTTTTACTAATTACACAACTCCATTAGCAGGTGGAGAATTTACAGGCGGTGCTAATTATAGTAATCAAGGTTTAGGTGTAAACGCAGAATATGCAAAAAAACTAAATGACTTTTTATTTAAAGCAGGAATAAGTGCAACACCTGAAGAACGAAAAATTTTATTTGAATTTGGAGGGCAATTTTAATGGACCCAATAACTATGTTATCTGCTTTTGCTCCAGTTGTTATGGATTTAGGCAAATCTCTTATTAACCGCTTTATAGCACCTGACCAATTTAAACCAGCTACTATAGAACAATATTCCCAAATGAAAAACATTGACCTAGAGTTCTTTAAAGTCATGAATGAAGCAGGTTCAGGGAACCCATCTTATCTTTGGGTAGAAGCTATCACTAGACTTATGCGACCTGCTATTGGTTTACTTGTATTAGGTACATGGGCTACTATGCACTTACAAGGTATGCCTACACAAGAAGTAGATAACTTTGCTAGTGCTGTAGGGTTTTACTTATTTGGTGAACGTAGCTTATTTTATATTAAGAAAAAATGATAGTTTTAAACATACTTAACTGGGTAGGTTTAACTATCCTTAAATTATTAATAGTAGCTTTGTTATTTAGTGCTATGGGCTTCTCTTTAGTATTTATGTATGTCATGCAATATCTAACACAAGCCTTACATTATGTGGACAAAAATGTTAATTGAAATAAAAAGATATGAATTTAATGATACCTATACTGTAGGTAGAATGTATATCAACAATGTTTATTTCTGTTACACCCTAGAAGATGTAGTTAGAAAAGGAGCTAAAGTAAATGGCAAAACAGCTATTCCTGTTGGAACTTATGATGTTGTCATTGATGATTCTGCTCGTTTTGGCAAACCAATGCCACACATTCTTAATGTACCTAACTTTACAGGCGTAAGAATACATTCTGGTAATACCTCTACTGACACAGATGGATGTATTTTATTAGGTCATACCTATGCAGGAAAAGATTTCATAGGCAATTCTAAACTAGCATACGATGTATTCTTTAATAAACTTAAAGAAGATAAAACTGCATCTATTACTATTTCATAGTATATAATAGGTAAACTCATAACCAAAGGTTAATATGAAAATATTACTTATTGATATAGAAGTAGCACCAAATACTGCTCATGTCTGGGGAATTTTTGACCAGAACATCTCTATAAATCAATTACTAGAATCATCTTATACCCTTTGCTATGCAGCCAAGTGGTATGGTGAATCTAAAATTATGTTTGACTCTATTCAAAAATCTGGCAAACAAAAGATGCTAGACTCTGTGCATAAACTTCTTGACGAAGCTGATGCTATCGTTCACTACAACGGTTCTAGGTTTGACATACCTATACTACACAAAGAGTTTTTACTCTCTGGTATGCCACCACCAGCACCCTCCAAACAGATAGATTTATTACAGGTAGCAAGAAGACAGTTTAGGTTTGTTTCTAACAAATTAGATTACGTTGCACAGGCTTTAGGGTTAGGTGGTAAGACAGAACATGAAGGACATACTTTATGGGTTAAATGTATGAATGATGACCGTAAGGCATGGAAAATTATGGAAGAGTACAATAAAAACGATGTTGTGTTATTAGAAAAGGTTTATGATAAGTTTAAAGGTTGGATTAAACACCATCCTAATCATAATGCTTATTCCGCAAGTGTTTGTTGTCCAAATTGCGGTTCTAACAAATTACAAAAACGTGGCACTTCTATTACTACAACTAGACATTATCAGAGGTTTCAATGCCAGCAATGTGGGACATGGAGTCGAGCAGCAAAAGCGGAACAGTTGTCCAAAGATTCAGTTATCAGCATATAAGGAAAATAATGAACATTCAGCAATTATGTGAGCATATGATAGGCAAAATGGTAGTAGAAGCAGAAGCCTATTACGGTGAAAACGTGCTTATTATAATGTTAGACGATGGTAGTCACATAGAAATTAGTGGTGATGACCTATCTGTTTATTCAGAAGTACCAGAACTAGACGATTAAATGCCTGTATAACGCTTGCTAAGGGGTCTAGAACGCATTATTTCTATAAGTTGATACCTACCTCTATACGCAAATAACAATCCCATTAGAACCTATTTGGCAAGTTGTATGACCTAAAGCCTTTTCTGTTCCCCAAATAGCTAACGCTGCCATCACAATAATAAATACCAAATATATTTTATTCATCATCATTCCTCACTAATTGAGCTTCAACTTCAGGTGGGTTGACTACTTCTTCATTTCTTAAAGTTTCAATCAACTTGTGCCTAAACCATTCTGACTTGGCTAAATCACCTTCAATATCACCCTTAAACGGATAACGTAAGTCATACTTCATCTTTGTGCCTTTCAAATACCCCACAAACTCTTCTTTAGTGAGTCTACTTTCAATCACATCTATTGTTTCTATACCGCCTTGTACATAGTGCGGTGGTCTATTTACCATATCAACCATAACTATCCCCTTATAAAAAATAAATCAATTAATGCGTAACATCCATAAGCAAACCAACCCATACCACCAATAGCTAACAACCATACTATTACATCTAATATTTTTTCTATTTGTTCCATAATTGTTTCTTATAAAATAAATTATTATTTAGTCTGTTCTTTATACACATCTATAGCTTTAGTAGTAATGACACTAGAAGCAACGTGCTTCACAACTTCTGCACATCCACTACAAACCAGTAACAAAACGACTGCTATCATATTTTTTAACATTGGTTACCTTAATAATATTATTGGTATCTGGAATAAGTGGTGTAATAGTCACATTGTGCATCTTGGACTTTAAGTCTTTAAACCAAGACATCTCTCTAGGTTCTGATGCCATAAGCCCAGACCATACAAGTTTATTATCTGCGTCAAATTCCTCTACAAGATAAGCTAATGGTTTTATTGAAGGCATTTGGGCAATACTCCATCTACATGATAAAAATTATTTAAAATAAAATTGGCAGTTGAATTATATCTTATTGCTGCAGTATGAATAATTTTATCTTGTCTATTTGGTTTTTTGTTTGTTAATTTATAATATTTATTTAATACTTCAATCGCAATGTCCCAACCTAAAATGGTATGTTTTAATCTTTGTTTTGTTGGTAATTGATTTATACTTCCTTCTTGTTTAATCCACACATACAAAGGAATACCTTTATCCCTGTAAAAATTATTAACATATTTATTCATTAATAAAATACCATCCTTCCTATGTGTGTTTTTTTCCTTTTACCAAACCATTCTTTTTTTGGCGGTATCGAGTCATCATGGAAATATAAAGCGTCTGCAACTGGGTTTGTATATTTATGATGAACAATTGTATTAATAACCAAAAGTTTAGTCTCCAAATACGCCCTTTCATCAACTGGATGGTGGGTTTCATCTTGCACAGCAAACTGATTATTAGCGTAAACAACAGAACATACAGAATAACCCCAACGACCACTACGCAACCTATTGCGAATAACATTGATGACCCCTACCTTTTCTTCTAATGAACGAGTATTGACCTCATGATACACCGCAGTAGCATAACATGCAACATCTAACTCTAAATTATGAATATCCATTATGGTTTGTAAGTCTTATACACAATAGGATGTACCACTTCTGGCGTTAAAATATCCACAATTTTTTTTCTAATAGAATCTTTATGTATATTAACTATAAAACAACATAGGTCTAATAAATCGCTATTAGTAAATAACCATTTAATAGCGTCTATTCTGCTATCTGAATTAATCTGATGGTCATATTTTGTATTTTTACTTAGGTCAAAATTAGGTCTTTTCCTATATAAAGCATCTTCTACTGCTTTCATAAGAATACATGTCATTAACTTACCTTCTGGGCTATGTGCCAACATACTATTATCATCGTTATCAATTATATCTTCTAACATATTGCCTCCTGATTTTCCTTAGGGTTATATAATTACTTTCTTATTGACTTTGCCTGTAAAAACCACGAAAATTGTATACACAAGCAAACTGCTTGGACTTTTAAGGACATCATCATGTGGACAAAACCATCAGCAACTGAAATGCGTTTCGGCTTTGAAGTAACTATGTACGTTATGAACAAGTAGTGTGTATAGTGTGTATGGGGATGCTCCTAAAAAGGAACATCCTCATCTACTGCTTCTTGTTTTGGTTTAACATCACCCTCTTTTAACTGTACAGAGCCACTAATAAACTTACCTTTAGCACTCTCTCTAATCCAACCACTTATTCTAAACTCAATACCATCTACGTTAGCATTGCCTGTATAGTCTGGTCGTTTAGGATTATCGCCTTTATCATTTTTAAATAAAGTAAACGTATTTGTATTATCATATTCTGCCATTTTATTTCCTTTGTGTTTTATAAAAGTTTGCTACTGTGCTACCTGTAAAGTTATCAGGATGACGTTTAATTAATTGACCAATAACTTTATCTAATCTTTCCATGTACTCTTCTTGCTTTTCTAAAGACAGTTCATCAAATGTTTGTGCATGTAATCCACTAGATGCTTTAATTAATGCTTGCCTTTCTATGTCATTAAACATTACTTAATCTCCTTAAGTTTATTAATTACATTATCCACTTCTTTTAAAAACTCCTGTACTTCTGTTTCTAATTCTTTTTGATATACAGGGTCTGCCTCTATACGCTTTACAAATATCTGTAAATGCTTTGGAAACATTGGGTGGTAACTTACAAAGTCACACCACTTACGACCTGTCACCAAAAGTTGAAACTGTACTTGAGGAACGTATTTACTTGGAATGTCTTGTGTCATCAATGTTTCAGTATGCGTACTTCCCATAGGACATTTAATTTCAAGAATACCATCATCACCTACCATACCATCAGGACTAGCACCAGCTTCCAAAGTGGGATGCTTAACAAATCCCACCTCTTCTACTTCCCCATGTTCTTGCACATATCTTTCCCTAGCAAATTGTTCTCTATCTATACCATCTTGCATTGCTTGGTTAATATAAGATTCTTGCCTTTCTCCAGTCAATCTTTCACTTACTAATTGAATCTTGTAGTTACGTCTAGACGCAGATTCACCACTCTTAATCTTTGCTAATACATCAGCCACACGACTGGCTGTAACCAAGCCTAGCCTAGCTTGAAACCACTCTTCTGATTTTTGAAGCATTATATAAAGTCCTTACTAGCAACTGCTTTTAAAGGTGTCTGCTCTGACTCTGGCAAGTCCTCACCGCTATAGATATATATACCTATGCCATGTAACGCAATAGCTTTAGCAAGGCAACGCTGCATAGCTGTATTAACTGCCATAGCATCTGGGTTAGGTATAGCTTGGTTTCTAAAGTTAAGCACAGGTAGTTGAGCTGTCATAGACTTATTAAAAGCATTGACTGTGCAGAATACCATTAGCGTTTCACCAAATTGCATAGGTGAACCATAAGACCATGTAGCTTGTGGGTCTTGTTGTAAAAGTGTATCTACTGCGTATGCCCATGACAAATAAGATAGTCCATTTTTCTTTTCAATATGCTCACTTACATTAATTTTGCGTAAATCGTTATAGTTCATCTTTTTCTCTCCTGTTACTTGATTGAGTGTGTTTAATACTTCCTGTTGGTGTTGTTCCATTTGCACTTGGTCGTAATGTTGTCTTTGGCTCATTTGCTTTCTCCCATTTATCGTTAGATTCTTTAAGTTCTGCTGTGCATCTGCGTAATTCTTTTACTACTTCCTCTAAAGTAAGCGACATATAAAATATCCCCAAAATATTACTGTAAAATATCCTACCACATAATAGAACTTTTGTGTAAACTTTTTTTGTAGCCTGTCATTAGTGATAATTCTCATAAATCTATCTATATTCATATCTGCTCCTAAGCTAGAACAACCACTATACTCTTAGTCAATATAGATGTCAACAAGTATTTTAATAGGGGGTATTTATCCGACTTTTATATTAGTTGACATGATTTTATATACATGTTAATATGCCTTTACGTTAAATAAAGGAGATAAAAATGACGTATCAAGAGGCTGTTTCATACTTCAAAACAAAATACCAAATGGCAAAAGCATTAGGTTTAACAAGACAAGCTGTGCAGCATTGGTCTAAAAATTTAGATAAGCCAATTCCAGAGTTGCGTGCATATCAAATTAAAGATATTCTTGTTAAGCTAGGAGACAATAATGCGAATAAAGAATTGGGATAAGTTTAATTATTACAATGTTTCTAACCCAAAATATCGTAAAGAGATGACTTGGTTTAAAATTTATGGTAGAGATGTTTTAAATAATTTAGATTGGTTTTCACTATCTTCTGAGCAAAAAGCAACTATTTTTGAACTATGGTGTTTAGCTAGTCAAGATGAAGGCAATTTACCTAGTGTTGATATTATAGCATTTAGGCTTCGTAAAGATAAAGACTATATAATCAATGCTTTAGAAACTTTAAAAGATTGGCTCTGCACTTCGTCTGCCCTTCGTCCGCCTTTCGTCTGCCCTTCGTCCGCCCCAGATAAGATAAGAGAAGATAAGATAATATCTATTGTGCGGTTTGAAGATTTTTGGAAAGAGTATCCAGTCAATAGAAAAGTAGGTAAAAAACCATGTATGGATAAATGGGGTAGCAAGGGGTTAGATAAAATTGCTGACAAGATTATGTCTCATGTTAAAACTATGAAACAAACCAAGTCATGGAAAGAAGGATTTAATCCAGCACCATTAACATACATTAATCAAGAAAGATGGGAAGATGATAATACACCTAAACGAAATGTATGGGATAACGCATTATGAAGATAGGTGATGTTATAGATTCATTAACAGTTAATCAGTCTGTTATTACTAACTACTACCAACAAAAGGAATATGAACATGCAGAATTTAAAGTTAAGGATACGTCTGTGTTTACTGACGATGTCTTGCGATATTTTAATACTGAAATACATAGTGGCAAAACATTGGGATTTATTAAAACGGAAGATTCATTTAGAGTAAGACCCAGTGAGTTAACTGTGTTGACAGGAGTGTCTGGTCATGGTAAGTCTATGTGGCTATCACAAGTCATATTATCACTCATGGCACAAGGAACTAAATGTTTAGTATCAAGCCTAGAAATGCGTCCAGTGCTTTCTCTTGCACGAATGATTACTCAAACTTTAGGTTCACCAGAACCAACAGATGAATTTATAACTAAATTTTGTGAACGTGCAAAAGATAAATTATATATTTATGATCAGATGGGTTCAACATCTAGTGAAGATATGATTGCTACATTGTATTGGGGCAAACACATTTTAGGTGTACAAGTATTTGTGATTGACTCATTGATGAAGATGTCAGATATTTCAGAAGATAATTATGAGAAACAAAAGTTGTTTATAGATCGACTTGCTGTTACTTGCAGAGATTTAGAAATTCATGTATTCTTAGTAGCACACACTAGAAAGATGGCAGATGAATCAGAGATTCCAGATGCTACTCACATTCTTGGTTCATCACATATACGAAATTTATGCGATAACATAATTTGTGTTTGGCGTAACAGAAACAAAGAGCGTGAAGTAGAAAACAATGAAAAGACAGAAGATGAATTAAAGAAAATACCAGACGCTATGATTTTTGTTCAGAAGCAGCGTAACTATCAATTTGAAGGTAAGTTTTGTTTTTGGTTTGACCCTAAAGGATTGAAATACAAAGAATCACCTAGATGACCATAAATGATTTTATAAAAGAATGTAAAAAGTTATTTGGTGATGACATTGCTTACAAAGCAACTTCTAAAGATGGTATAGTATTTAAAAATAAATGGAGAGATAGTTATGATACGGTGGAGTTTAAATCAACAGAATCTAAACAATTTATTCGAGAAAATAAAAGCACTTGACTTCACTAAACGATGGAAGGTAAACATTGTGGAAGAAAAAACAGTTAGGTCTTTAGAGCAGAACGAAAGATTATGGGCATTGTATGGTTCAGTAGCTAACTACACAGGCGAAGACCCTACTACAATACATCAACTTATGGGATATAAGTTTCTAAGATACCAAACAGAAATAGCAGGCAACGCAGTAGAGTTAGTAAGGTCAACAACAAAGTTGGATAGTAAACAGATGGCAGAGTATCAAGAAAACATTGAACGTTGGGCTAGTCAGTTAGGTTGGAGTTTTGAGTAATTACAGAAACAAGAAACTACTTGAATTAGTTCGTGAGTTCCCTTGTGCTATGTGTGGTAGAGAAGACGGTACAGTTTGTGCATCTCATTCTAATCAACAAAGAGATGGCAAGGGCACAGGAATTAAGGCTCATGATTATCGCATCGCTAGTCTTTGTTATGCTTGCCATGATATGATAGACAATCATAAAGAGTTAAGTAGAGCAGACAAAGTAGAAGCATGGGAGTCTGCTCATCGTAAAACTATAGGATTGTTATTTGATAAGGGGTTAATTAAAATTGGGTAAAGGTTCTACAAGAAGACCGTTGTTAATTTCTGAAACAGAAATAGAAAACAATTGGAACAAAATATTTAAACGCAAAGAAAATAGCCCTGACGTATCACCTCACGCTTATGAATATGAATTAAACAAATCTACAGGGGAAGTAGAAAAACGTTTTATAGAAGGAACATCTAAACCTAACGAAAGTCAATTTGATGGCGACAAGCCCAACACAGTTAAGTCTTAAGAAGTTAAGAGCAGAAGGATACCTTGTAGCTATTACAGAAAAATTTAATCACTTTTGTAAAATTCGCCAAGACATGTGGGGTTGGTGTGATCTACTTGCTGTAAAAGAAGATGAAGTGTTAGCAGTGCAAACTACAAGTTATACAAATATTTCTGCAAGAGTTAAAAAAATTGCTGATAGTGATACGATAGGGATAGTAAGAAAAGCTAACATAAAAGTGAACGTGCATGGGTGGCGTAAGGTTGGCAGTCGTTGGGAATGTAAAGTGGTAGATGTATCATAAGGAAAAATATGCAAGCCAAAAGTAGAAGTTATAATGTAAGAGGTCGGTTAATCAATCTAGAAAAGATGCGTAGTCTCATTGTAGAGACCATTGGAGATAGAACATTAACTATTGAAGAGTTATCTAAAGACATGGGCATGGAACGTAGAAAAGTTCAATATGTTTTGCTTAACATGAAAAATTTAGGTATGTTGAATTGCGTTAAAGATGGAAAGTTATTCAAATATTTCAAACCTTACGCTCACCCATTACAAATGATATTTCACCCTATGCCAGACTTTAGCGATAGAATTAAAGGCATCTATATTCACACAGAAGAGGAAGCCAATGCACATAGATAGGCTTAAACAAATTTTAGATGATTGGGCTAGATGGATGCACACACCTAGTCACAAATTAGGTTATCCAAGCAAATCATTGGGTATGATTAGTGGCGGTGAATCTACTAGCGATGCGTTTGAAGAAATGTTATCAGAAATGGATTTAACCAATGTTAGAACCATTGATGCAATTATAAGCAGCTTACCTAAAGACCAGAAGGATGCAGTCTACGCTAGATACCTAAAGACTTCTAAATACAATGATTATGAATACCAACTAAAGCTTGCCTTTGACAACATGCTATCTATGGCTTCAAGGCGTATAGTCGCTTGACACGAGTATTTAATTGTGGTATAATCACGCTATTGGGATAGTCTCGCCCATAATCTCCGTACTATCTCTTAGCCCTTGTAAATAAAGGGCTTTTTTATTGGATAAAATATGAAAGCATTACCTAGCGTGCAAAAGATTAAAAAAATTGGTAAAGTAATGTCCGAATTTGGCAAAGGTCAATTAAATATTGGCAAATCACCTAAAAAAGTAACTTCACAAAAACAAGCTGTAGCTATTGCATTAGCAATGAGTAATCAGAAAAAAGGCAAAAAGAAATAACAAAAGTTTTGATTGAAATGTAAAAAAGCTAGGCGAAAAATCCATTTTCTTAATTAAATCTCATCAAAAGATTTGCTGTATGGTTTTCTCACTCATGTGGTGTTGCGAATGATAATCATTCTCATTTAGGCTTTCGGGCATAATTAGCCCCTTAAGCCGCTTAAGCTTTTTAAAAAATAGTTTATGCATAGGCTTTTCGCATAGCAGCAGCCCTTATAAGTAAATATAATAAAAAAATAAGCCATGTAAATAGGCTTTAAAGCTTTGAAAAATTAATTCATATAGTAAGCCCTTAAGAAAAGATAAAAGGGGCTAAAAAGCCCCTTAAAATTGATTTTAACCCTATTAAATAGCTAAAATAGGTATAGTTTTTATAATAAAGCCGCTTGTATCCTTTTTAGCCTTGCCCTTAGCATATAAGCCTAAAATAGTATTTTTAGGGGCTAAAAACGTTAAATCCGATTCATCGCCATTAAGTACTGGTAAACCCATAAAATAGGCGGGCAAGTTTTGATCCGAAAAAACAGCCGCTAATCTCATTTTCTTTTTAATAGCTATATCATTAAACTTTTTAAATTCTGGTTTATTTGAATAGCTAAATGTTAAATCATAGTTTTTAGGCAATTGATCCCTATTTGGATTTTTTGTATAGTCATAAAATTGTAGATCGCTAAAAATCTCAAAAATTGTGACATTGTTTAATTTTTTACCAATAAATTCATAATTAAAGCGGATATTTTCAAATTCAATATCGCTTAAGCCATTAAGCCTGATCACTGGTATTAAACCGTTTTTAATTGCTGTCTTTTTTAAAGCATGTATTTCAACGGCTAATTGATTCATAAATGCATTAATGTCACTATGATAAAGTTTTGTACGATTTAATCGTGCATTTTGTACACTGTTAAAAATGCCCCGCCCTGCTGTATTTAAACAAGCTTGAATACAGCCTGCAGCTTTAGCAAATGGGCAAATATTTTTACCGCCTAAAGTATATGGGGCTAAATACATTATTCCAGTAAGATAACCCTTTTTAAGCCCTTTTATAGTTTTTGTATCCTGATTAATAGATAATAATTTCATAGATTAAACCCTTTTTTATAATTGTAATTGTAAAAGGCTAAATATAGCCCTAATGCTTACTTAAGAAAATAAGCATTAAGATATATTTAATAAATACTTAATAATTTAATAGGGTATATTTGATTTTGTATACATTATTAAATCAATGGGCTTACCGCCTAAAGCTTCTTTTATTATTTTATTCGCTAGTTTTTTTGTATGACATAAAAAGTAACGTTGATTGATTAAGCCGCTATCCCGATATTTGAATAATTTATTCATAAATAGCATTAAGCCTTTATTATCAAAGCGGGCTATTTTTTTAGATTGAAAATCGATAATAAACATAATTAATGCCCTTTCGGTAAAATCATGCCAATTTTTGCATTTTCTTCAATTGCAAAATCTACAGCGAATTTTATTAGATCATTAGCAGCTTTTTCGCTAGGGGCATAATAATAAATGCAATTCATTATTGATGATAATAAACCCGCTAAAATTGTATGATCTGGATTTTCATTTATTAATGATAATTCTTCTAAAGCATTAAGCCCTGCATTGTAACCACTATCAAAGTTTTGATTAATCATTTTTAGCCCCTTTATAAAATAGCATTAATTAAAGTATTTAAATCTTTTTGCTTTTTGGTATGAATGACTGGCTGCCAATTGCCGTTGATAAAAGCTTGATCAATATCATGGCTATATATTGATCCAATTTCATCAAATATGCCCTTAACGTTGGCATATCGTATATTGCCTTTTTTATTATCTATCAAAACAGCACCGAAACCATTTTTAAGCATTATTTGAGTACCTTTTTTAAGATCATTAGTATTAAGCATTTTTAAGCCCCTATAAGTAAGAATAAAAGAATCCAGCAATAAAAAGAAATAAAGCAAAAAGCCAATAAGATAAAGTTTTTGATCATATTCATAATTATGACTCTTCCCTATTAATTGAAGAAAAATCCCCATGATCATAAGCAAGCATTGTATGATAGTCCGCTAATTCATCATCATATAAATCATTATCGGGTTTATCAGTAACGGTTATTATTTGAAATCTTTTTGTATCATCAATGCTATTTAATGCTTGAGCTAATTTTTTAATGGTTGACATGATTTTTAAGCCTTTCGGTTATTTGATTTGATAAAACTTTGATAATGTATAAATATTGCATGTTTTTAGAATCTAAACTTATATAGTGATCTAATTCATTGCATAGATCATCAATGCTTAAATATGGTACTCGATCAATGTTATCAATATTAATCATTAATAAGCCCCTTTCTGATATTGATCTGGTGCTATTGAATCCCATATTTGAAAATCATAGTCATAAATAGCAGCTAATGCTTTGAGCTCTGATCTATGCTTACTTCCGCTCATGTATACGCTATGATCATCAGAATATTTAAAATGCCAATCATGCAGCTTTAATTCATTAAGATAATTGTTTATGCCTGCTATTGTATTCATTTTGTATACCCTTGTAATTGTTTAATAACCTTTAAAGCGGGCTTACTGATAACCCTTCCGCTTACTTCATGCCCATATGCATAGGGCAATAATTGCTGCAATAGCTCTTTTACATCGTTATTGGTTCTTATATCGAAGCCGTCCGCAACCCATGTATCCGCTATTGATAATTCGATAATGTATTTAATTCGCTTCATTTTTTGCCCTTTCATTAATAACGTTAAAACATTCATTACAATAGATATTAAACTGTAATGGGTTTAAATCCTGCATGGTGTTATAAGCCTGCACTTTATTACATTGATAACATATATCTTTTATTTGATTCATAGAATGCCCCTTATATAGTAAGTAAGAATAAAGATTATAGTACATTTAAGTTTACTTCATTAGGTTTATCGGAATTATAAAAAGGGTTTATGTAATTATGCCCTAATGTATAACGGCTATATGATCTTATTTTACTGCTCTTATTAGTAGATAACGTTTTAAACTTATATTGAATGCCCTTAGCATCTAAAGCCTTAAGATAGGTTGATAAATCGCAGTCTTCTTCTAAATATGCGAATAGATCATTCTTAAGTATATGTAGATAAGAATAAGTACTTATCTTATCGGCTATATTAAGCTTATGTAATTCGGTTAATGATACTTTAGCCCAGCCATGCGATGGATCAGTATAAATAGTGATTGATTTCATGTTATGCCCCTTCATTCATATACTTAATAATATAGCTAGTGTTATAAGCCTTCAATTGTGACTCTAATTCTAGTAAATCCTGATAAGTCTTATTATTAAGATTGTGCTTTTTATAATGCTCTATTGGTGCATGAATGGTATTAAGTAATAACGTTACTTCATTGAATGATAATTTCATATTAAGCCCCTTAATGTTTAATAGTAAATAAAAGTTTACATGCTTATCTTAGATTATTAATGCATGATGTCAACGGCTAAATTGTAAATGAATTGTAACAGTTTAAAGCTTTAAGCATAAACCATGCCAGCTTTAAGAATACCCATTAAATAAATATGTATACACTATTAAGGATATATGATAGATAAACCAATTGAGAATGAGAATCATTCGCATCTAGATAACGTTAGCCCCGATGTTATGCCCGATGCATTAAAGCAGGATGACATAAGCATGGATGCTAGTAACAGTGTAGACGCTGCATTGATCCCTGAGATCGTTGATGCTAAGGATAAAGGCGGACGACCCCCGCACCTTGCAAATGAGACCACCCGAAATAAAGTTTTTATGTTATCTACAGTAGGAACACGCCACGAAGATATAGCCACAGTACTTAATATTAGTGCAGATACATTGACTAAATATTACCACGATGAATTAGCTAAAGGTCGTATTGAAGCAAACGCATCTGTAGCAGAGACACTCTTCAAGCAAGCTAAAGAAGGCAACACTACTGCTATGATCTTCTGGTTGAAGTCTCGTGCTAAATGGAAAGAAACATCACAGCATGAGATTAGTGGTAACCCAGACGGCACACCTGTAGAAGTAAAAATTATTACAGGAATAGAATAAGACCCCCCACCCCTTATTTTGTGTGATATTATTTCAGCAGTTATTTAAAACGGCAGTACCCAAATTTTTTATAGGATATTATTATGGGCTTATTAGATTTTTTAAAACAAAACTCATCTCCAGCTACCTCTGGTCTTGGTCAAATGTCAGAAGGTGAAATGCAAACACTTCGCAGAAGTTTATCAGGAACAGGTCCAATGACTGAAGCTGAAGCTGCAGCACTTCAATTTCAACAAATGAAAGCACAAATGGATGAGATGTCAAGAATTAGACAAATGAGTGAGGCTTATGGTATGGGTTCAATGAGTAATGGCGAAGGCAATACTATGGTAAACGCTATGAGACAAATGAATCCAGAAGGTAATACTATGCAATATATTCCGCCTAGTGTTGGTGGCATGTCTGCACGAAACGCACAACCCAGTATGAATTTAAACACACTTTTAAAAATGTTAGGTTACTAAGGAGTTTATGATGTCAATGAATGAACTAAATGGCGATTACCCAATGCCTAAAAAATCAACAAAGAAAAAAACTAAAAAAGCAGTTAAAAAAGTAACTAAGCCTGTTAAGAAAACAAAGAAATAAATGAGTGCAGCTTGGCAAAAGAAAGCAGGCAAGAATCCTAAAGGCGGACTCAATGCCAAAGGTCGTGCTTCTTACAAAGCTGAAACAGGTGGCACTTTAAAAGCACCAGTCAAGTCAGGCGATAACCCTAGACGTGCATCTTTCCTAGCTCGTATGGGTGGTATGGCAGGACCAGAACATAAACCTAATGGCGAACCAACAAGACTCTTATTATCCCTAAAGGCTTGGGGTGCTTCATCTAAAGCAGATGCTAAAGCAAAAGCAAAAAATATTTCAGCAAGGAATAAAAAGAAATGAAATGTCCTATAGCTACACATGACATTGTACTTAATCTCAAACATAGAGATTGGGCATTTAAGAACGTAGGCTATGGTCCAGTAAACCCAAATATAGAAGATAAAGTATTTTGGGCTAAACGTGCAGACGAATGGGCTACTACACCAGAGATTGCTAAACAATCACGTTGTGGTAACTGCTCTGCATTTATACAAACACCAGAAATGATGGATTGCATTGTTAAAGGTGTAGCGGGTGATGAGCCTGTAAACGAGTCTTATGCACCAGAAGTCATTGCTTCTGCTGAATTAGGATACTGTGAACTATTTGATTTTAAGTGTGCTGCTGACAGAACTTGTTCTGCGTGGTTAGTAGGTGGTCCAATTAAAAAGCCACTTACTTCAGCACAAAAGCAAATGCTTATGATGGCTAAATTTGAAAACGGTAACAAAGAAGATACATACGAAGAATAATTAGGAGGCGATGACCCTATATGGAGTCGCAAAACAAAACTTTAGATACTGGATACAGACCTCGTGTCCCACAAAAATTAATACACCAAGCTGTTAAAGATAACCGCTTTGTAGTAGTGGTAGCACATAGACGTATGGGCAAGACAGTCTCTGCTATTAATCAACTTATACATTCTGCTCTTACATGCGATAAAAAAGAACCACGCTATGCTTATGTAGCTCCCACATACAATCAATCCAAGAGAATTGCATGGGACTATCTTGTAAATTATACTAGACCTCTTGGTGCAAAGGTAAACATTGCTGAACTTCGTGTTGATTTTATGGGTAGACGTATCTCACTTTACGGTGCAGATAACCCAGACTCACTTCGTGGTATTTACCTCGATGGTGCAGTAATTGATGAAGTAGGAAATATAAACCCATCTGTCTTCAGCGACATTATCCGACCCGCACTCACAGACCGACTAGGTTTTTGTGTTGCAATGGGAACTCCCAAAGGCAACAATCATTTTAGAGGGTTAAGAGATAGAGCTGCTGAAGGTAACGGATGGAAATTATTAGAGTTTAAATCTAGTGATACTAAAATACTAAACGAACAAGAACTAAATGCTGCTCGTGGTGAAATGGGCGAAGATAAGTTTATGCAGGAATTTGAGTGTAACTTTAATGCTCCTGTAGAAGGCTCTTTCTATTCTAAACTTATAAATGAAATAGAAGAAAAAGCACACATGACGGAAATACCTCGTGATGAATTGTGCCGTAGTTACACAGCATGGGATTTAGGTATGTCTGATTCTACTGCTATATGGATAGCACAACTCACAGGTAAAGAAATAAGACTTATTGACTATATGGAAAATCATGGTCAAGGATTAGACTACTATGTGTCATGGCTTAAAGACAATGACTATGGACACTTTACACACATACTACCGCATGACGTAGAAGTTAGAGAATTAGGTACAGGCAAATCTCGTAAAGAAGTTTTAGAAGATGCTGGTCTTAATATTGTTACTGCTCCTCGTCTCAATGTAATGGATGGCATACAAGCCGTTAGACGAGTTATTCCTAGATGTTGGTTTGACCCAAAAGCAAAACAAGGTTTAGATGCACTACGAAACTATCGTAGACACTATGATGAGAAACGAGCTGTATTCCATGATAGACCATTGCATGATTGGTCATCACACGCTGCTGACGCTTTTAGATACCTTGCAACAGGGCTAGATGATAGTCCAGCAGAAGAATGGAATAAACCGATTAATGTAAATACTAAATGGATAGTTTAATGATTGATTCAAACAAATTAAAAAGCATCATTGAAGCAGAAATCAATGACTCGCTAGGTTTCTTGGAAACAGACACCACAGATGAAAGAACTACCGCACTTGAGTACTATCTTCGTGAGCCTTATGGTAATGAAGTAGAAGGCAAGAGCCAGATAGTTACAGGCGAAGTAGCCGAAGTAGTGGATGGTGCATTACCTCAACTCATTCGTGTATTTACTTCTTCTGATAATGTAGTAGAATTTCAACCAGTCAATGATGGCGATGAACCATTTGCTAAACAAGCTACAGAATATTGTAATTGGGTATTCTATAAAGACAATGATGGCTTTTTATTATTACATAATTGGTTTAAAGACGCACTTTTACAAAAAACAGGTGTTATTAAAGCCTATTGGGATGACAAAAAAGACGTAACTAAAGAAAAATATGAAAACTTATCTGATGATGAGTTACTTATGCTTATGCAAGACCAAGAACTTGAGGTTGTAAGTCAAGAAACTATAGAAAACTCTGTAGAAGTTATAGACCCAATGACAGGAATGCCAGCAGTAGACCCTATGACTGGTATGCCTATGATGCAAACCAACAGAACACATAATGTTAAAGTTAAAAAGACTGTTAATTGTGGTAAAGTCTTGATAGAAAACATACCACCAGAAGAATTTTTAATATCTAAACGTGCAAAGACTATACAAGACTCACCTTTTGTAGCTCATAGACGTTTAATGACTCGTTCAGAGTTAGTGGCTATGGGTTTTGATAAAGACGTAGTAGACACTTTAGACACAGGCGATACTTTAAACTTTACCCCAGATAAAATTGCTCGTTTTAGTCGTGGTGAACAACCTATTACTAATGCAACACAAGACCAATCTATGGAAGTTGTAGAAGTCTTTGAATGTTACGTTAAAGTAGATTACAACGAAGATGGTATAGCAGAATTAAGACGTATTGTGTATGCTTCTAACGAAATACTAGAAGATATGGAATGTGATTATGTTCCTTTCCACTCTATTTGCCCTATTCCTATCCCACACAAGTTTTATGGTCAGTCTTTAGCAGACAGAGCATTAGACTTACAACTAATTAAGTCTACCGTAGTTAGACAAATGTTAGATAACTTATATCTTACTAATAACTATCGTGTTGGTGCAGTAGAAGGACAAGTAAACCTTGATGATTTACTAACATCTACAGCAGGTGGAGTAGTTCGCATTAAAAATCCTAATGCTATCGTACCTATGGTTGTGCAATCTAATGTTTCACAATCTTTCCCAATGCTAGAATACCTAGATGGCATACAAGCAAGACGTACAGGGGTGTCAGATTCACAAAATGGCATAGACCCTAACATATTACAAAATGTAACTGCTGCTGCTGTATCAGCAATGTCACAAGCAAGTGCAGGTAAGCTAGAACTCATAGCTCGTATCTTTGCAGAAACAGGCGTTAAGAGCCTTTTCAAAGGTATCCTACAGTTACTATGCAAGTATCAAGATAAAGAACGTGTGATTCGTTTAAATGGTAGATTTGTGCCATTTAGTCCTCGTGAATGGAATGACCAATACAATGTATCTATTAACGTAGGTTTAGGTACAGGTACTCGTCAAGAACAACTAGCTACTATGCAAATGATTCTTTCTAAACAAGAAGAAATTATTCAAGGTTATGGATTGTCTAACCCACTTGTATCTATAAAACAATACAGAGATACATTAGCTAAGTTTATTAACATGGCAGGCTTTAAAGATGCAACTGCATTTATGAATGAAATTACTCCAGAACAAAATGCACAGTTCTCACAACCTACACCTAAACAACCTGATTCTAATGTAGAAGCTACACAAATCTTGGCTCAAGTAGAACGTGAAAAAGCTGACCTCAGGTCTAGAACAGAGATGGCTAAACTAGAGTTAGAACGTGAACAAATGCAATTAGAAAATGCTCGTAAGCAACTTGAATTACAGATGCAAGAAATGAAAATGCAAGCAGACGCAGAGAATGATGCACAAAAAACTCGTGGCGACCAAACTAAAATTATCATAGAAGCATTATCTAAGTTTAACGAAATGCAAAAAGGCGAAATGAATGTCCAATAAAGTAGCGTCTATTATCACTATACTAAATGACGAACATTTCCAAGCTGTTATAAAAGAAATAACAGATAACCATTTACAAACAATTATTAACTCTAACCAAACAGAACATGAAGTTAGAGAGCAAGCATACAACCGTATTGCTTGTATAAACGAACTCATCACTACTCTTGAAGGCATTGCTAAAACTAGCGATATTAAGAGTAAGAGATGGAACATATTTTAGACTATTCTAAAGTGGGTAACCTCCCCTAGAGGAAACATAGGAAATAAAATGAGTGAAACAACCATGACTCCAGAAGATGGAAGTGGCACGCTTACAGTAAATCAAGCAGCCAATGCGTTTGAAAGTTTAATGGATACACCAGCGAACTCTAAAGAGGAATCAGAAGGTGTAGAACAAGAACCAGTAGAAGCAGAAGCTCAAGAAGCAGAGCCACAAGAAGAAGTAGAGGTTACTGAAGAAGAACAAGAAGATGATGAAACTGAAGAAGAGGAACAACCACGCTACAAGGTAAAAGCTGCTGGCGAAGAAAAGGAAGTTACCCTTGATGAATTAGTTAAAGGTTATCAACTTGGTGCTGATTACACTAAAAAGACTACCGAAGTTGCAGAACAACGTAAGGCTAATGATGCTGAACGTGCAGCAATAGAGGAAGCCAAGTATGCGAGAGATACATATGCTCAACGTCTGCAAGCTATAGAGCAATTTATAACTGCACAGACGCCACAAGAGGACTTGAGTTCTCTAAAGGAAAACGACCCTATCGGATATGCTGTTAAAGTAGCGGAACTTTCTGAAAAGAAAGACCAACTCAATGCTATAAGAGCCGAGCAGTACAGAATTGGACAACTCCAACAATCTGAACAAGCTCAAGCCATGCAACAACGAGTTGCCCAAGAAGCACAAAAGCTAACTGCAATCCTACCAGAGTTTTCAGACCCTGCTAAAGGCGAAACAGTCCGTAAGGAAATTCGCAACTATGGCAAAACGCTTGGTTTCACAGATGAGGAATTATCCAACGTCTATGATTCTAGGCACGTTGTTACTTTGCACAAGGCTATGATGTATGACAAATTACAAAAGTCAAAGCCAGCTATTACAAAGAAAGTGTCAGAAGCACCAAAAATGCTGAAGGCAGGTTCAGGTAATGCTAAACCAAACAACAGCGAAACGATAAAAAAACAAACGCAACAGTTGCGAGAATCAGGCAGAGTCCGAGATGCCGCAGCTTTATTTGAAAATTTAATATAAGGAAAAATCATGGCAACGTATCAAACGTTTACAGCGATAGGTCAAAGAGAAGACCTAACAGATGTGATTTACAATATCTCACCTACAGAAACTCCATTTATGAGTTCAGTAGGAAAAACAAAAGCAACAGCAGTTTTACATGAATGGCAAATTGACTCACTAGCAGCAGCTGCAACTAACGCAGCAGTTGAAGGTGCGGCAGCTTCTGACATTACTGTAACTCCAACAACTCGTGTTAATAACAGAACTCAAATTTCTGAAAAGACAATTAAGATTTCTGGCACTATGGAAGCAATCAACAAAGCAGGTCGTAAATCTGAAAAGGCTTACCAACTTGCTAAAGTTTCTTCTGAACTAAAGAGGGACATGGAAAAAGCATTATTGAACAATACAGTTAAATCAGCAGGTAACTCATCTACAGCTCGTGTTTTAGGTGGATTACAAACATGGTTATCAACTGGTTATGTAGGTGGTACTTCAGGTACTGCTGGTTCATTAGGCTCAACAGCTCGTGTATCTGGTACAGATGCAGCTTTCACAGAAGCAATGGTTAAGACTGCTGTTAAAGCAGCTTATACTGCTGGCGGAAGCCCAACTATTCTTATGACAACTCCAACACAAAAAGTAAATGTATCTGCATTTGCTGGTGTTGCTGCTCAAAGATATATGGCTCCAGCTAACAAACCAACTACAATTATTGGTGCTGCTGACGTTTACTTGTCAGACTTCGGTACATTATCTGTTGTTCCTAACAGATTCTTGACTGCGGATGCTGGTGATAGTGGTGAAGTAGCATTTATTCTTGACCCAGAAATGGCAGCAGTTGCATATTTACGCCCATTCCAAACAAATGAATTGGCTAAATCTGGTGACGCAGACGTAACTCAACTTTTAGTAGAATACACACTAGAAGTTAAGAACGAAGCTGCTCATGCAATTATTGCTGACTTGGCAGAGTAGTAATATAAGAATAGCCCTTTTCGGAGGGCTTTCTTTTTATAGCTTTTTATAAGAACTATAAACAGAAAGATAAATATGACTTGGAATTATAGAATCATAAAAAAATATATACCAATCACAGGTGATACATTTTATATATTAACAGAAGTATTTTATGATAAAAAAGGTAAGTTCATGGCTTACTCTGATGGTGATAATATTTTAGGGTCTAGTCCTGAAGAAATCATAGAGTCATTAGAAATAATGTTAGCTGATGCTAAAAAAGACCAACCTATATTAACAGAAGAAGATTTTAACCCTCTATGAAAAGAAAAGAACTTAATAAAGCCATTAATGACACACCCATTAGAGGTTATGTCAGACACAATGTAGACGATAATATTATTATTGAAACAAGACAAGATGTCACAGACATTATTGAAGATAACAACAACCAAAGAAAATACACAGATAAGCGTACTCGTTGGGGTGATGAATTATTTGACAACAAGATAGCAAGTATCCCACTTACTGTTTTTGACGAATTAAACAAAAGAGGAATTGTTCGTGGATTCCAAGTGATAGACCAAAAAGCATTTAAAAAATTTCTTAATGACCCAGATAACAGAGTGTTTCGCACTCGTGAAGGCATAGTATAATGGCATTTACAACCTATACAGAACTAAAGTCCGTAGTAGCTGATTACTTGGCTCGTACCGATTTGACAACACAAATCCCAGACTTTATTACACTAGCAGAAGTACGACTCAAAAGAGATTTGCGTATCAGACAGATGCTAAAGGTAGCAACTGCATCTATGACAGTATCAGACTCTACTGTGGCATTACCTAGTGATTTCCTAGCCATAAGAGATATGCATTTAGATACTAACCCAGCAAGTTCATTAGAATATTTAAGCCCTAGTAGCTTTTTTAGCAACGCACATACTACTAATTTAGGCATACCTACAAAATACACAGTATTAGCATCAGAGTTTCAATTTGCACCTATACCTGACTCTGCTTATACAGTACAAATACTTTATTACGCATTACCAACACCATTAAGTTCATCAGTATCATCTAATGTCTTTTTAAGTACTTGCCCAGACTTATTACTTTATGCTGCATTAGGCGAAGCAGAACCATACTTAATTAATGATGCCAGAATACAAACTTGGGCTGCTCTCTACGATAGAGGATTAGTTTCTTTATCATCATCAGATGAGTCTAGTGAGTATGCAGGCAGTCCATTAGTTATGACCACACTTTAACAGGAGCAATATTATGTCAGAAATGAGCAATTATCTTGAGAATGCGTTAGTAAACGCAACTCTACGAAACACAAGCTACACATCACCCGCTACAGTATATGCAGCACTCTTTACAACAGACCCTACAGATGCAGGTTCAGGCACAGAAGTAACTGGTGGAGCTTACGCTAGAACAGCTATTACCTTTGGCTCACCATCTAACGGAGTCACTACTAATAGTGCAGATGTAACCTTCCCAACTTGCACAGTAGCATGGGGAACAGTTACGCACATGGGTATATTTGACGCATCTACATCAGGAAACCTTTTATACCATACTCCACTAGACGCAAGTAAGACAGTAGACTCTGGTGATATATTTAAGATTAGCTCTGGTAATTTAAGTGTTACTTTGAGTTAGTATGATATAATAACGGAAACTTTAATATGAGGAGTCCGTTATGTATCAAGGTAAAAGGCATCACAATTGTAAATTATCTTATGAAAATGAATTAAAGGTTATAGATAAATATAAAGAAGGTTTAAGTTTAGAAGCTGTAGGTAAATTGTTTAATGTTAATTTTGTAACCATTAGGAATATTCTTAAAGGTAATAAAATAGAACGCAGAAGACAAGGCAATAAAAATAAAATATTTGACGAAGAATTTACTAAAACAGTTATTGATTTATATAATGGTGGGTTAAGTCAAGACAAAATAGCATTACAACTTCATACATCACAAAAAGCAATATCAAGACTATTGCAATTTAATGGGATTGAATGTGGCATGAGAAGGGGTATAAGACATCATGCTTGGCAAGGTGGTAAACACGTTCAAAGAGGATATGTTTTTGTGTCTATAACAAAAGACAATTTATATTCATCTATGGCAATATCTAATGGTTATGTAATGGAACATAGATTAGTAATGGCACAGAGTTTAAAAAGACCTCTAACCAAAAATGAAACAGTTCATCATATTAATGGTGATACTCAAGATAATACAATAGAAAATTTACAATTAAGACATGGGAAACATGGTAAGCATCAAGTATTTGTATGTTGCGAATGTGGTTCTCATAATGTTACATCAACAATTTTATAGGAATAATCATGGCTTTAGTCGTTAAAGACAGAGTAAGAGAAACAAGCACGACCACAGGCACAGGCACGCTTACTTTAGCAGGTGCAGTATCTGGCTTCCAAACATTCTCTAGTGCAATAGGCAACACTAATACTACCTATTACACTATTATCAATGGTACAGAATGGGAAACAGGATTAGGCACAGTAGCCGCAGGTACGTTAGCTAGGACAACTGTATTAGAGTCATCTAACGCAGGTTCTGCTGTAAGTTTTACTGCTGGCACTAAAGATGTCTTTGGTACTTATCCAGCTAGTAAGGCATTATATAAAGATGCTAGTGGTAACGCTATAGGTCTTGGTACAGTTGCAGCCACAACTACCCTAACAAGTGCTACAGGGCTACCTTTAACAACAGGTGTAACAGGCACACTCCCTATTGCTAATGGTGGCACAGGCACAACAGCAACTGCTCACACAAGTTTAACTACTAATGTCACAGGCACTTTACCAGTAGCTAATGGTGGTACTGGATTAACTGCTATTGGAACTTCATTACAAGTATTAAGAACTAATAGTGGTGCTACTGCTTTACAGTTTGCAACTATATCTACTGGAACATCTTGGCAATCAGTTCAGACAACTGGGTTTACGGCAACTGCTGGTAATGGTTATCCTTGCAATACAACTTCATCTACATTTACTGTAACTCTCCCTGCTTCACCATCTGTTGGAGATTATGTTCAGATAGTAGATTACGCAGGAACTTTTGACACAAATGCAATAACATTAAGTGCTGGTGTAAATAAAATTAATGGTCTAACAGCTACTAGAGACGTAAATACAGAAAGAGAAGCTGTAACTGTAACTTATGTAGATTCTACACAAGGTTGGTTAGCAACATCTGGTGTTAATGAAAGTACACTTTCTTTATCACCATCTCCTTATTCAGTAGATTTTTTAGTAATTGGTGGTGGTGGTACTACAGTATCGACAAATGGTCAAGACGACATGAATGCGGGTGGTGGTGGTGCAGGTGGTTATAGAAATTCATATTCAACAGAAGCATCAGGTGGTGGTGGAAGTTCAGAAGCAGTTTTAACATTTGTAGGAGGAGTTGCTTATACAATCACAGTTGGTGCTAGTGGTAATGATTCAAGCATTATAGGAACTTCCGTTAATGTAACAAGTGCAGCTGGTGGTGCTTCCACCATTACCGCCACCTCTTCATCAGGTGGTTCTGGTGGTGGTGGTCATGGTGGTGGTGAATCAAATTCCACAGGTTCTGGTGGGGCAGGAACTGCAAATCAAGGTTACAGTGGTGGAAATGGTGTTCGTACAAGTTTGACTGTTGCATCAGGTGGCGGTGGTGGTGGTGCTAGTGCAATTGGTTCTAATGCCGCAGCATCAGGTGTTGGTGGTGCAGGTGGTGCTGGATTGGCTTCTTCAATTACAGGTTCTTCAGTAACAAGAGCAGGTGGTGGTGGCGGTGGAGGAACAAATACTCTTGGAAATGGTGGTTCTGGTGGTGGTGGTGCAGGTGGAAAAAAAGCTACAACTTCTCCAGAAAATGGTACAGCAAATACAGGTGGCGGTGCTGGTGGTGGGTCACATAGACAAGGAACTGGTCAAACTGGTGGTTCAGGAGTTGTAATACTTCGTATGCCAACTGCAAGTTATTCAGGAATTACAACTGGTTCTCCAACAGTTACAACTTCTGGTGCAGACACAATATTAGTTTATAACTCATCAGGAAGTATAACAGGATAAATTATGGCACATTTTGCAAAATTAGGAGTAGGAAATATAGTTCAACAAGTAATTGTAATATCTAATGATATTGCAACTACTGAACAAGCTGGAGTAAATTTTATTAATCAACTTTATAATACAAGAGATACTTGGAAACAAACTTCATATAATACACAAGCTGGACAACATACATTAGGTGGCACACCATTTAGAAAAAACTATGCACGTATAGGTTACACTTATGACGAAGGTCGTGATGCTTTTATTGCACCAAAACCTTTTAACTCATGGGTATTAGATGAAGATAAAGCACAATGGAAAGCACCTGTAGATATGCCTAGTGACGATAAAATGTATAAATGGAACGAAACAACAACATCTTGGATTGAAATACACCATAATGTTTAGCCAAGCTCCCTTTTGTTCTACTTCTTTTAGCTCAATAGCAACCGCTGTTCATAGTGCAATAGCAACTATTACTGCTACAGCAACACTTACTTGTGATATGTTTTCAGCTATTACTGCAAGTGCAGCTATTACTGCATCTGCAATAGTATCAGCGATAGGTGGGTTTACAAGTGTAGGTGAGGCTAATATAACGGCAAGTGCATTAGTCGTAGGTATAGCCTTTGCTACCTATAGTAGAAATGCAACAATTACAGCTTCAGCTACAGTTTCAGCAAAAGGATATAGGTTAGGTGAGGAATGGACTACATCTACAGCAGGCTCAAATACATGGACACAAATAGGATAAAAAATGGCAAAGACGAAAATATCAGAATATTCAGCTACTGCAGCTTCTAATACAGACATAGACAGTATAGACATAGCAGAAAGTTGTTCACCTAGTGGCATAAACAATGCTATTCGTTCACTCATGAAACACCTTAAAGATTGGCAAGGTGGAACAAGTGGCGATACTTTACCTATAGCTTCAGGTGGTACTGCTGCGGTAACTGCGGCTGCTGCTAGAACATCTTTAAGTGCTGCTGTTAGTGGTGCTAACTCTGATATAACTTCTCTCACAGGTCTTACCACTGCTTTAAGTATTGCTCAAGGCGGTACTGCTGCCACTACTGCTGGTGGTGTTAGAACAGCACTTGGTCTAGTGATAGGTACAGATGTTCAAGCCTATGATGCTGATACAGCTAAAACAGACGTTACTCAATCATTTACTGCACAACAAACCTTTACAGGTTCTACAAGTATCTTATCTTCTAAATTCTTAAACGCTATAGACTTTGTAACTGTAAGTGCAACAGCAGCTACTGGCACAAAACAATATGACGTAACCACACAGTCAGTCTTATATTATACAAGTGATGCTTCAGGTAATTGGATAGTAAACTTTAGAGCATCTAGTGGCACATCTTTAAATACTGCTATGGCAACAGGTGATGCACTTACAGTCGTGTTCTTGGTTACACAAGGCTCAACTGCTTATTACAACAGCTCTATTACTATAGATGGCAACGCTGTTACACCTAAATATACAGGTGGTGTAGCATTTACAGCAGGTAACGCTAATAGTATAGATGCTTATTCCTATACCATTATTAAAACAGCTTCTGCCACATTTACAGTATTAGTATCACAAACTAAATTTGCATAAGGAACTTTAATGCCTAATTTAATTAGCAAAGGTCGTGGTGCTGGTGGGTATGGTTTCTTAACATCTAAAAACCCTATATCTTATAGTTATGTATCAGAGGCAAGTTACGCTACCGCTGCTATACCAACATACGCATTTACAAGTGTAAGTCTTGGTGATGCAAGTAATGGAAGAACCACTATTGTAGTTACTCTATGCACAGGCAGTATCTCTGCTTGCACTATTGGTGGAGTATCAGCAACCCAAGCAGTGACAGCAACATCATTTTCAGGACCAGTAGCTCAAGTATGGATAGCAAATACTGCAAGTCTTAATGACAGCGTAAGTGTTACTTTAGATGGTAACTTAACTAACCCTGCTATTAAAGTTTATAGAGTTCTTAACTTAAAAAGTTATACACCTACATCTACCTATACAGACATAGCAACAGCTTATTCTGCTTCTGTCACTTTAGGCACAGATAGCCTTGCCATAGGTGGTTTTATATCATCTGGAAGTGCAACACAGACATTAACAGGTATGACTACTGACCATAGTGGAAGTGTTAATAGTGCAGTATTTTATGCAGCAGGTTCTTATTATACATCTACCGCAGAAGCAGGTCGTTCAGTAACATGGACAACAGCATCTGGCACAGGTGTTTTAGCCATAGCAGTTTTTAAGTAAGGTTAATATGCCAATTCAAAGAATACCATTTACAGAATGGAAACCTGACCAACCTGCTATTGCAGAGTCATTATTAGACGCTAATAATGTAGTACCTTCTACATCAGGATATATACCTTTTCCATCAGCAGTTAATTTTTCTAACGCTGCATCAGAAAACATTAATAATATTGTAGCAGGTAAGTTTAATTCAGTTACACAACTTTTTGCAGGTGGAGCTACTAAACTATTTAAGTTTAATGGTACAACACTAGACCTTGAAGATAAAAGTAAAGTAGGTGGTTATTCAGGTTCTACAAGATGGAGCTTTACACAATTCGGTGGTGTCATATTAGCTTCTAATTATGCAGAAAAAATACAAGCATGGACAATAAACACCTCTACTGCTTTTGCAGATGTAAATGCTTCTGCTCCTATATGTAAGTATATCACAGTCGTTAGGGACTTCGTAGTTGCAGCTAACATTAGTGGTACACCTAACAAGGTAAACTGGAGTGATATTTCAGATGAAACGGATTGGACTAGTGGTTCAGCATCACAAAGTGATTATCAGATTATTCCTGATGGTGGGGACATAACAGGCATTACAGGTGGCGAATACGGACTTGTCCTATTAGAAAAAGCCATATATAGAATGTCATATATTGGTAGCCCATTTTTCTTTCAATTTGATGCAATTAGTAGAAATTTAGGATGTATAGATGGTGGCTCTGTAGCTCAATACGCAGGCATCACTTACTTCTTATCTGATGATGGTTTTTATGCTTGTGATGGTCAAAGTATCACACCTATAGGTGCAGAAAAAGTAGACAAATACTTTTATGCTAATTTAAACATTAGCAATATTTCAACCATGAGTTCTACTATTGACCCTGTGCGTAAAATAGTAATATGGAATTATCCAACCACATCAGGTGGTCGTGAATTACTTGTTTATAATTGGCAAATACAAAGATGGTCAAGATGTGCAACAACATCTACTTATTTAGGTACTGCTGCATCATCAGGCTTTACACTAGAAAACATTGGCACACTATATGCAAGTTTAGAATTAGTACCAGCTTCACTTGATTCTCGTATCTGGACAGGTGGTAAGTATATTCTTGGTGGCATGAAGGATACAAAGATAATTACCTTTAATGGTGATAATACTACAGCTAATCTTATTACTTCTGACGTAGAGCAAGGTTATAACTCTGTTGTAACACTAGCCAGACCCATTACAGATAATGGTGCAGGCACAGTTGCTATTGCCTCTCGTAGAGAATTAGACGATACCATTACATTTACTACAGCAGCCGCTAGTGGTGAAGGTACAAGAGTGCCATTAAGAAGTGCTGGTCGTTATCATAGATTATCCGTTACTCCTACAGGAAATTGGACTACTGCTATAGGAGTAGATATTAATATAGAACCACAAGGCAATAGATAATGGCAAATATAGGTGCATATCGTAAATTAAACCCTAGTGGTGCAGAACCTAGAGAAATAAGCACAGTTGTAAATGGCTTAATAGAAGGCAAGTCTAATAATACAGGCGACTTTGTAACTACAGCACACACCACTAGCTCAACACTTTATGATGAACGTATAGGGTTTCAATCAGTCATCTTATTCATGCCTATCAACCATGACTCTGCTGCTGAATTAATAGACATTTATTTTGATACCTTTGCTAAAGGTTCTTGCGTAGTTCACTATGGCAACCATGCCGCAGTTAGGACATATCGTTATATAATAGTAGGATGATACTTAAACACGTCAACCCTAATGAATTAAAACAAGTTTGGAATCAGATTAAACCCAGTCTAGGTGAAATAGCTGAACTAGGTGGTGACTGGATTCCAGAAGATGCCTATTGTGATATTAAGGTAGGCAAGGCTCAATTATATCTAGGCATTAAAGACGGTTACTTTATAGGTTACATTATAACACAACTTATAAATAACTCACTTCATGTATGGGCTGCTTACAGTAGTTCACATGACATACTGTCAGAAGGTTTAGCAGAGATAGCGGAAATAGCACATAAATCTAATGCTAAAGACATAACATTCAGTTCTTACCGTAAGGGCTTTGAAAAGATTGCACCAAAATTAGGATTCAGACCGTACACATGGAGGTTTGAGTGCTAAAGTTTTATGTAGTTCCTACATCACATATTCAACAAACATGGAATAAGGTAGAAATCATGCTAGATAGAGCTATGGCTCATTCTGGTGGTGAATATGACCTTGACCAACTTAAAGTATTGCTTACACAAGGTAAACAAGTTCTTTGTGTAGGTACAGAAGAAGATTTAATAATTAAATGTGCTATGACTATAGAGTGGATTAATTATCCTAACGACAGAGTGGCATTTATAACAGCTATTGGTGGCAAAACAGATAAGCAAGGTTTTGGTGAGTTTGAACAATGGGTTAAAGCCAATGGTGGTACAAAAATACAGGGAGCAGCATTTGAAGCAGTAGCTAGGCTTTGGAAACGTGCTTACGGATTTGAAAACAGATATATTATAGTAGAAAAAACATTATAAGGTAATAATTATGTATGATGCTTTAACAGGTACAAATACAGGAATACAAGGAACAAGTAGCCCATTGGATTGGAATAGAGGATGGAATTTTACTAATCCTGCTCCAGTTTTAGCAGCTCCAGCTCTAGCAATTCAAGAGCAAGTTCCAGTTCAATTGGCATCAATGATTCACCCTAGCGTTCCTTATAATTACATGATTCCACATATTATGAATTTTTTAACTTCGCCAACAAATTTATTTTCTAATTCTCAATGGGCAAATACACCAAATAATAATTTAGGTGTTGCTAGATTTGGTGGATTATTAGGTCCATCAATTAATTATACAAACCCTAATACAACAACTAACACACAAGGCACATAATATGATTAATCTTAATAATTGGCTATTTAATTTAGTAGATAGTTTTACCTTTTACAAAGGTGGCGGTGGTGGAGGTGGCAGTACTTCGCAAACTAATAACCAATTAGACCCTACTATCAAACCTTTTGTTGAATATGGTTTGCAAGAAGCCCAAAATCTTTATAGAACAGATACCCCACAATACTATGGTGGTCAAACCTTTGTTGGTCCATCACAACAAACTCAATCAGCATTACAGTATGCTCAAAATAGAGCATTAGGTGGCAACCCATTACTTCCTGCTGCTCAACAACAACAACTAAGTTCTATTCAAGGTGATTACCTAAGTGCTGGTAATCCATACTTTACACAAGCCCTTGCTGGACCTACTCAACAAGCTACACAAGCATACAATGATGCTATTGCTAACGCACAAGGTAGTGCATCAAGAGCTGGTCGTTATGGTTCAAATGTATCTGCTGATATTCAAAATCGTGCTGCTAATACTTTAGCTAACACTCTTGCAAATAAATATGGTGAACTTTCCTACAGCAACTATGCGGGGGAGCGTGCTATGCAAAACCAAGCAGTTATGAACGCACCTGCATTAGCACAAGCTGATTATGGTGACATCCAACAACTTATGAACGTAGGTAAGACTGCAGAAGATTACCAAAAAACTGCATTACAAGCTGACATTGACCGTTTTAACTTTGAACAAAATAAACCATATCAAAAACTATCTTCTTATCTTGGTGCTGCTTATGGTGCTCCTACAGGTAGTGTTTCTACTACTACTCAATCTGGTGGTGGCAAAATAGTATGTACTGCTATGAATGAGGCTTATGGCTTTGGTTCATTCCGTCAAGCTATCTGGCTCAAACATTCAGCTTCTATGCCTAACGCTAAACAAATTGAGAAGGGCTATCACAGACTATGCCTTCCAATAGTAAACTTTGCGTTTAGTGCAAAACCAACATGGACTCGCAATATTGTACGCAAAATTGCAGAACATATCGCTAGACACAGAACAGCAGACTTATGGAAGGAAATGCGTGGTAAACGTAGAGATACTCTAGGTCGTATATATAGAGCAATCATTGAACCATTATGTTATTTAGCAGGAAAGGTATAACATGGGTCCTCCATTACTAATAGGAGCAGGTTTAGGTGCTGCTACATCTCTTGCTATGGGTAAAAACCCATTTATGGGAGCATTACTAGGCGGTGCTACTGGTGGTGCATTTGGTGGTGCTGGTGGATTTGGTAGTGGCTTTGGCTTAGGTGAAGGCAGTTTATTGTCAGGGGTTACAGGCGTAGAAGCTGCTGCTCCAAGTTTTGCAACTGGAGGATATGCTAATTTAGGTGCTAATGCTCTTGGAAATGTTGGTGGAGCAAGTATTCAACTTCAACCTCTTATGACTCAAGCTGCAAATACTGCAGATGATTTTGCATTGCAAGGTTTTAATGGTACTACATTGCCAGCAGGTGGACAAGGTATTAATAATCTTTCATCTTACGCAAATCAATTTGGCAATTCTATAGATGATGGATTTTCAATAGCATCTAATGGTGCACCTTCTACTGGATTTAAATTTCCAAGCAATATGTTTGATGAAGTAAATCCATTAGCTTTAGACCCTAGAAGACTTGCTATAAATACACCGTTATCTTTTGGTGAAAAATTATCTGATGTTGGTTCAAATATATTTTCATATGGAAAAGACAATCCTATGAGTGTATTAAGTGGTGCTAATACTCTTTCAAATATGTCTAGTAATGCTTCAGCACAAAGTCAACAAAGATTAAATGATGCTATTGCAAAAGGTCAAATACCCAATAAACAAGGTGATAGTACTATGATTCAAAATTATAACGCACCATTGGTAACTGCATCAGGTGCTGATTATGGACTGTCTCCAGAATCAATTGCAGCAGGTAAAGTTGCTCAACTATCAAATAAAGCATTTGCACGAATACCAGAAACAGATAAACGTAAAATAGGTAATTTTTACACATCATTAATTGGACAGGCATAGGACAACAAAATGGCAGATATACAAGGACTATTAGATAGTTTTTTCTTAACAAGACAAAATCCAGTTACTGGCATGTTTACTGACGATGAACAGGAAAAACTCAGACAACAACAATTAATAGGTACTGGAATTGGTGTAGCTACTGGTTTAGCATCAAATTATAATAAAGGTCCAATTGGGGCTGTATTAGGTGCATATACTGGCGGTGTAGGTGGTAGACAAGCTCCAGTTGATACTGCATTAAAAAATTACATGACCACTAGTGAACTTACTAAAATTATGCAAGATATTAAAAAAGGTCAGTATGAATTAAAAGATAAAGAAAGATTTGAGGCTGGTCTTGCTGATGCAATTAAAAAAAGTCCAGATTTAGCTAATGCTTTTTTCCTTGACCCAAAGGGTACATTAGAAAGATTTCAAAAAACACAAACACAATTTAGACCTCTTCCAGAATTTGACAAACAAGACCTTAATTTCATGGGGCAACTAGGCATTGATCCGCAAAAGATGACTGCCCAAGATTTTGAAGATTTAAATCGTGCTAAAGATACAATTAGTGCTTTAGAAAAAGCAAAATTAGCTGTTCCAACGGCAGAGTTTAAAGCAAAAAATACTATTATACCTATTGCTGATTTGCCATCTTCTAATAGTGTTATTTCACAAATTAAAGCTGATAGAATAAAAAGATTGTCTCAACCAACCGATGTACAATCTCAAGTTCAACCACCTCAAACTCAACCAACACAAGCCCAACCAGCACAGGTGCAAGAACAACCTAAACCAGCTGCTGTTAATAGTACAAAAGCTCCACAAACAAATACTATGGCAACACCTTCTGCAAAGACTGTATCTAATGTTCCTTTTGTAAACAGACCAAATGTATCTCCTGTTGCAAGACAACAATTATTAGATAATCAAGGTGAAATTCAAAAAAGATTAACTGATTCATTTACTGGTTTAAATAAATTTGAAAAAACAGTTTTTGACATTATTACTGATAAAGATTTTGATAACGCATTTGGACCATTAGCAACAAAACGTGCTGGTATTGAAGGTACAGCTGCATTTAAAATCAATAACCTTATTACAAGTACAGAAGGTGCTGCTTTAGTAAGCGAATTAAAATCATTAAAATCATTGTCTCCTCAAGGTTCAGCTGGAACTGGTCAGTTGTCAGAAAAAGAAGGTGAAAGAATTATTGCATCTCTAAACAAGATTAAATTAGGTCTTCCACCAGAAGAAGGAAAACGTGTAGTTCTTGAGTTATTACAAACTATCCAAACAGCTAAATCAAATATTAATCAAGGTTATACCAATGATTATGGTAATGATTTTGAGTTTCCAAAGTCACAGTTTTTACCATTAGAAACAAAAGTAAAAACAGACAAAGGTGAAATAAAAGTATATTCTGGAGCAAATCCATATATTAAAAAAAGATTTCCAGCTAAAGCTGCTGGGTTAGATTCAAATGCACAGTATTATATTATGAATAACGAATTATATTATTTCTAGGATAAATAATGGCTGATGATTTATATAAATTAACAAATAATAAAGTTCCAGATATTACTACAGCAGGTCCTTTAAAAGCAGGCACTGTAGCTGATGTTCCAACGGACTTTTCTTTTTTAAGAGCTGGTGCAAATCTACCTCAAAACTTTTTTGATATATTGCGTGGTGGTTATAATGTTATTACTAGCCCAATAGAAGTTGGCATTGGTGCTGGAGAAACTATGTATGGAGGGGCTGCTGCAGCCGCAAGAAAAAGTTTATCACAAATGTATTCCCCAGAAAAAGTATTGGAAAAAATGCCAGTATCTAGACAAGAAGAAATGTTTAGAGCATTTGCATCTCCATACCAAAGCATGGAATCATTTAAACAATATGCTCAAGAAAGACCAGTAGAAGCATTGCTTGATATATCTTCTGGTGCTGGTATTGCATCTAAAGTTTTACCATACAAAATACCATCTGCTACAGGAAAAATTCCATTTACAGATAAACAAGTTACTACTCCTGCGGTAGGATTTTCAGAATTATCTAAAGCAACAAATCCTTTATATTTAAGTGGAAAAGTATTAGAGGCTGGTCTTCCTCCAATATTGGGAATAACAACTGGTGTTGGTGGTCAAACTGTTAAAAAAGTATATGAAGCATCTAAAGCTGGTGTCAATAGTGCAATTGACCAAATTGTAGGAAAAACACAATCAATAGATGTGTTAAATAAAGCAAAAGCTGGCTTACAAGAAATGATTGCACAAAAAAATATACAATATTCAACAGGTAAAAAATCTAGTCCATTTAAATCTTCAGATACTGGATGGGCTGCAAGCCCAGCTAAATTAGATTTTGCCCCAATTAGAAAAACTTTTGATGATGTAAAAAAATCTATTACATACAAAGGTGAAGTAAGTGTTGGTGATAAAGAATTAGCAGCTATTAATGAAGTAGAAAAAATTATTAATAATTGGGAATCAAAACCAAGACTTCATACAGCAGCTGGTTTAGACTTTTTAAAACAAAGAATAGATGCTGTGTATCCAGACGATATAAAGATGACTCAAGCACAAAGAGTTATAGATACTACTCGTAATGGCGTTAAAAACTATTTAGTTAAAGAAATTCCAGAATATGAAAAAGCAATGGCAGATTACGAAAACTCTATTGAAACTATTAGAGAAATTGATAGAGGTCTTATTGGTGGAAATAAAGCATCTCAAGAAACAGCATTAAGAAAATTGTTAAACACTACTCGTGATGAAACTGGTATTAAATTATCACTTGCAGATAAAATGCAAAAAGCTACTGGCATTGATTTAGCAACAGAAATTGCTGGTGCTTCAATGAAATCTTATGAGCCAAAAAATCTTCTTGGTACATTAGGTGGCGGTGCAGGTGTTGCTAACGCTGTATTTGGTGCTGCTGGATTAACACCTGCAACAGCATTGGGTATTGGTATTACATCACCTAAAATTACTGGTTTATTAGCTACAGCTGGCGGTAAATTAGGTAGGTATGCTAAGCCTATTGATTTAACTGCCAAAACAGGTATACAACTTAAAAAAGTTCAAGAAGCTCAAGGTTTATTAGAGCCAGACTTATATTTACAACAACTTAATCAAATGTATCAAAATCAAAGATAAGGGTTTATTAATGAGCAACGAAATTGATCCAATACAGTATGGACAACTTATAGCCCAAGTTCAAAATCTACAAGACAAAGTAGATAGCATGGAAACAGACATAAAGTCTCTCCTAGAGCTTGCAAACAAGTCTAAAGGTGGCTTTTGGGCAGGCATGGCAATTGCCTCTGCTATAGGAGGCTTTATTACCTTTATAACTAATCATTGGCTAGGAAAGTAAAATGAAACAATTACTCATGGCAATAACTTTATTGTTGCTGTGGGCGTTTCTTTATAATTACGCAGAAGCTAAAGAGCTTCCAAAAGAAATGAGCATGATTACAGAAGCAGGTGAAATAGTATTAACTTCTGAAGAATGTATTTTTAAAAAACAAGGTTTACAAGGTTATGACTACGCTGCTTATGCAACTGACAAAGGTCATCCTAACCATGAAGGTTGTTGGAAGTCTGACAGCTATGAAGGTAAACACGCAGTCTATATCTATTTCCCAGAGATAAATCAAACAGCAGTATTTGACGCTAAACTATTCCAACCTAAAGCTAATATATGAGTTTTATTACGGAACAAAACATAGCCAATCTTTATTCGGCATTAATAGAATTCCCTGTCTTTGACGAGTATAAACTTCCTTTAGCATCTAAAGTAGATTTTGTAATCGTGCATGATGACAGTATGTGTGGACAATACGAACCACCAGAGCAAGGTGAGCCACATATCATTACCATTAGCACAGCACGTCATTCTCATTTATATCCTGTCCTGATGACACTTGCACATGAAATCATTCATATGTGCGTATATTTAGAATCACCCAAAACTGATAAATACACTAGCCATAAAGGCTTATTCTTAAAACTACAAAAGCGTGTAGCCAATCATCTTGGTTTTGACCCAAAGGAATTGTAATGACTGTAGATGAATTTTTAAAACAATATAATTTAACACCACAACAAACTACTATAGGCAACGAAAATTTAAACTTAAATGCCTATACAAATCCTACATTGGGCGGCAATGTTAATGCTGCAACAGAAACTCCTGTTGGATTATTAAGTGCTACTCTTGGTAAAGAAGTAAATAAACCATCTTATAGAGATTATGCTATTACTAAAGATAATTTAAGAGGTGGCTTATTAAATACTGAAGGCAATACTTCACCTTATGCAGAA
>Ga0222712_10000894_pt1 | contig 38168 bp, 26 predicted proteins | sample C33_657DmetaG_FD_165043 | JGI IMG/M metagenome (GOLD analysis project Ga0222712, IMG submission 165043) | Estuarine water microbial communities from San Francisco Bay, California, United States - C33_657D | ecosystem: Environmental > Aquatic > Marine > Unclassified | place: USA: California... | reverse complement strand
GGGGTTGGGGGGGGGGGGGGTGCGGACAGGGTTGCCCTAGGGGCGGGGAGGTGTTTGGCTGGGGTATGCGCCTTGGTCTCGCCCTCCTTTTGCTCGGTCTCGCCCCGCTCTTCGCCCAGAACTCGGCCCAGTTCGCCGGGATGCAGCAGGACCTCGCCGAGCTCCGCAATGAGGTCGAGAAACTGAAACTGGACAACGCGGACCTGCGGGACGCCCTGGTCAAAGCCAAGGCCGGACAGGCCCCCGCGGCCGGTAACGCCGAGACCCTCGCCAAGGTTCGCGCCGAGATCCTCGCGGAAGTCGATCGTCGGCTCAAGTTGCAGGGGGCCGATGTCAACGCGGCCCTCGCCGAGCAGGTCCGGCAGGTGAACGCGGCCCTCGCCGGCAAGGGCGCCTCCCCGGTCGCGACCCGTCCGCCCGCCGCTCCCGCGACGGCCTCCGCCGACAAGCCCTCCGCCCCGGCGACGCCCGATGACGGCTTCCCGGCCGACATGCCCCGCACCGGCACCAAAGTCCGCGTGAAGTCGGGCGACAGCGTCAGCAAACTGGCCCGTCAGCATGGCTCCAAGCAGGAGTGGATCCTCGCGGCCAATAAACTTCCCAACGCCAACGCCTTGCGCGCCGACGTCGAAATCTTCATCCCTCAGCCCGAAACCCCTTCTCGCTAAGCCCATGGCCACCCCTCCCAAGAAGTCCCTCGGTCGCGGACTCGGCAACCTCATCGGCGGCGGCGTCGCCAAGCCCGCGCAACCCGCGCCGGCCGCCGTCCCGCCGGCCGCCGCGGCGCCCGTGGCTCCCGCGGTCGCGCCCGCCGCCGCGCCGGGCCCGCTGGCGGTGACCGAATTACCGGTCGCCTCCATCGTCCCCAACCCGCACCAGCCACGCAAGGAGTTCGACGAGGCCGCCGTGAAGGAGCTCGCGGAATCCATCCGCTCCGAAGGACTGCTCCAGCCCATCGTCGTGCGGAAGGCGAAGGGTGGTTATGAGCTCATCGCGGGCGAGCGTCGCCTGCGCGCCTTCAAGCATCTCGGCCAGAAGTTCATCCCGGTCCGCGTCGTCGACGCCAGCGATTCCTCCAGCGCCGTCCTGGCCTTGATCGAGAATCTCCAGCGCGCCGACCTCAACCCGGTCGAGGAAGCCGTCGGTGTCGCCTCGCTCATGCGCGACTTCAATCTCACGCAGGAGGCGGTCGCCGATCGCCTCGGCAAGCCGCGTGCCAGCGTCGCCAACCTCGTCCGCCTCCTCCAGCTCGACCGCGAGATCCTCGGCTACCTGGGCAAGGGCCAGCTTTCCACCGGTCATGCCAAGGTCCTGCTCGGGCTCGAGCAGCAGGCCCACCGCGTGCAGGTGGCCCGCCTCGTGGTCGAGAAAGGCCTTTCCGTCCGCGCCACCGAGGCCGAGGTCAAGGCGCTGGCCGCCTCCAAGAAGACCGATCGCAAGCGCGCCGAGAAGACCGTCGTCGCCGACGTCCAGAAGCGCCTCAGTTCCCATTTCTCCACGCCGGTCGCCGTGTTCCGCAAAGGGACGAAAGGCACCATCTCGATCCCCTTCACCGGCGACGACGACCTCGCGCGCCTGCTGGAGAAGATCGGGGTGAAGCTCTGACGCGAACAAGGAGTGAGCGGTTGGCGGTTAGCGGTTGGCGTAGCTAAATAGAGAAATAAAGAGACCCAGGGTTGGCTGACTCCGGGTCTCTTTGTTTCTCCAGCCGCTGACCGTCAACCGCCGCGACCTGGCTGGCGGCCTCCGGCCGCTCAGTGCTTAAAGTGGCGCATGCCGGTGAAGACCATCGCCATGCCGCGCGCGTCGGCGGCGGCGATGACGTCGGCGTCCTTCACGGAGCCGCCCGGTTGGATGGCGCAGGTCGCGCCGGCGTCGGCCGCGGCCAGCAGGCCGTCGGGGAAGGGGAAGAAGGCATCCGACGCGATGGCCGAGCCCTGCAGCGACAGCTTGGCCTCGCCGGCCTTCCAGACCGCGATGCGGGAGGAGTCGATGCGGGACATCTGGCCGGCGCCGACGCTGAGGGTGCGTTCCTTGCCGGCGTAGACGATGGCGTTGGACTTGACGTGGCGGACGACGCGCCAGCCGAAGAGCAGCGCGGTCATCTCGTCGGCGGTGGGCTGGCGCTTGGTCACGACCTTGAAGTCGCGCGGGTTGACGGGCTTCTGGTCGCGGTCCTGGACGAGCACGCCGCCGATGACGGCGCGCACCTCGCGCAGGGTGTCGGCGCGCAGGCCGACCTTCGCGCGCATCAGGCGTAGGTTCTTCTTCTTGCCGAAGATCGCGAGCGCGTCGGCGTCGAACTCGGGCGCGATGATGACCTCGGAGAAGATCTCGGCGATGGCCTCGGCGAGGCCCTTGTCGACCGTGCGGTTGGCGACGATGATGCCGCCGAAGGGCGCCTGCTTGTCGGTCTCGAAGGCCTTGTGCCAGGCTTCCAGGAGGGTGTCGGCCGAGGCCACGCCGCAGGGGTTCGTGTGCTTCAGGATGCAGATCGTCGGGCGCTCGAACTCGCCGATGAGGTAGGTCGCGGCGGTGATATCGAGGATGTTGTTGTAGCTGAGTTCCTTGCCCTGGAGCTGGTCGAAGGCCTCGTGGAACGAGCCGTAGAGGGCGGCCTGCTGGTGGGGGTTCTCGCCGTAGCGCAGACGCTGGGCGAGGGGCAGGGTGGTGGTGAAGCGCGCGGGCAGGCCGAGGACGTTGCCGAGGCCGGGCTGGGCCTGGGACTCGAGGTAGTTGGCGATCGCGGCGTCGTAGGCCGAGGTGCGCTGGAAGACCTTGAGGGCGAGCTCGCGGCGGAGCTCGCCGAGGGTCTCGGGGGCTTTCATCGCGGCGAGCACGCGCTCGTAGTCGGCGGGGTCGGTCACGACGGAGACGGAGGCGTGGTTCTTGGCCGCGCTGCGCAGCATGGAAGGGCCGCCGATGTCGATGTTCTCGATGGCGTCCTCGAAGGAGCAGCCCGGCTTGGCGACGGTGGCCTCGAAGGGGTAGAGGTTCACGACGACGAGGTCGATGAGGTCGATGCCATGCTTCTTGGCTTCGTCGAGGTGCTCATGCGAGTCGCGGCGGCAGAGGAGGCCGCCGTGCACCTTGGGATGCAGGGTCTTGACGCGGCCTTCCATGATCTCGGGGAAACCGGTGTGCTCGCCGACGTCCGTCACCGGCAGGCCGGCGTCGCGGAGCATCTTGGAGGTGCCGCCGGTGGAGAGCAGCTTGTAGCCGTGTTCCTTGACCAGGGCTTGGGCGAAGGGCAGCAGGCCGGACTTGTCGCTGACGGAGAGAAGGGCGATGGGCATGGCGAAAGAAAGCCAAGGGGTAGGGGGGGGGGGGGGGGTGGTCAAGGAAGCAGGAGGTGCCGGTCGCGGTTCGCGGTCAGGGGGTAGCGGTTGGCGGATGGGGATGGCAGGTGGCGGATGGGGTGGGGCGGCCTGACCCTGTTTTCTTTGATTCCCTTGTTTTTCACGTTAATCCATCCGCTAACCGCTAGCCGCCAGACGCTTGGGCTCGCTCCCTCTCCGTCATTGACCCTTGCGGTCTTTTTCCCTCCCTCGTGCCAATGTCGTCCGCTCTTCTGTTCTCCGGCCAAGGCGCCCAGGTGGTGGGTATGGGCAAGTCCCTGTACGAGGGGTCCCCGCTCGCCAAGGATCTCTACGACCGGGCGGCCAAGGTCCTGCCGTTCGACCTGCGGAAGGCCTGTTTCGAGGGCCCGGCCGAGCTCCTGACCGAGACCCGCGTCTGCCAGCCGGCCCTCTACGTCCAGGGTTATGCCATCGCCCAGATCCTGAAGCAGCGCGGCAAGCTCGACGACCTCAAGGCGTGCCTCGGTCTTTCCTTGGGCGAACTGACCGCCTACGCCTTCGCCGGCGTCTGGGATTTCGAGACCGGCCTGAAGGTCGTCGCCGAGCGCGGCCGGCTGATGCAACTGGCCTGCGACCAGACCAAGGGCGGCATGGCCGCGGTCATCGGCGGCTCCCGCGAGGACATCTTCAAGCTCTGCGCGGCCTTCGACATCGACGCGGCCAACTTCAACTGCCCCGGGCAGGTGGTGATCTCCGGCGACGCCGAGAAGGTCGCCCAGGCCGTGGCCCGCGCCAAGGAGTTCGGCCCGTTCAAGCTGGTCAAGCCGCTGGTGGTCGCCGGCGCCTACCACAGCCGCCTCATGGAGCCGGCCCGCGCCGCCTTCGAGGCTTTCCTCCAGGGGGTCGAGTTCAAGCGCCCGCAGGTGACCGTCTACGCGAACACCACCGGCGGCACCCTCGCCGAGCCGGCCGAGCTCCGCGCCGCGCTGGTCAAGCAGGTCGTCTCCTCCGTGCTTTGGGAGGATGATTGCAAGGCCGCCGCCGCCACCGGGATCGCCCAGTTCTACGAATGCGGCCCGGGCGGCGTCCTCGCGGGCATGATGAAGCGCAGCGCGCCCGAGGCGCCGGTGGCCTCCCTGCATGAGTTCGCCGATATCCCCGCCTAAAACCCGTCCGGCGGGGGCTAACGCTGGACAAGCGCCCAGCCCCCCGTCCTAGTAGCCCTCGGTCCCGTCCGCCGTCCTCCTTCCTCGCCCTCGTCCCCGTCCTCCTTCCTCGCCCTCGTCCCCGTCCTCCTTCCCTTTCCCGTGTCCCTCGATCACATCCGCAATTTCTGCATCATCGCGCACGTCGACCACGGCAAGACGACGCTTTCCGACCGCCTGCTCGAGCACACGAAGACCATCGAGAAGCGCCAGATGAAGGAGCAGTTGCTCGACGCGATGGACCTCGAGCGCGAGAAGGGCATCACCATCAAGTGCCACCCGGTGACGATGAACTTCACCGCGCCGGATGGTAAGCAGTATATCCTCAACCTGATCGACACCCCGGGCCACGTCGACTTCGCCTACGAGGTCTCCCGCTCGCTGGCCGCCTGCGAGGGCGCCGTCCTGCTGATCGACGCCTCCCAGGGGGTCGAGGCCCAGACCGTCGCCAACGCCACCCTGGCGATGAACCAGGGGCTCGAGATCGTCCCCGTCATCAACAAGGTCGACCTGCCCAGCGCCCGCCCCGAGGAGGCCCGCCGCCAGGTCGAGGACATCCTCACCATCCCGGCGCAGGACGCCGTCCTCGCCTCCGGCAAGTCCGGCATCGGCATCGACGACATCTTCGCCGCGATCATCAAGCGCGTGCCGCCGCCCCGCTGGGCCGACTACCCCCAGCACCGCGCGCTGGTCTTCGACTCGCTCTTCGACTCCTACAAGGGCGTCATCAGCTACGTCCGCGTCTTCTCGGGCACCTTCAAGGCCGGCCAGACGATCGAGCTGATGTTCAACGGCGTGCGCTCCGTCATCAAGGAGGTCGGCATCTTCGCCCCGAAGATGAAGCCGCAGGACGAGCTCGGCCCCGGCACCGTGGGCTACATCGTCATCAATATCCGCGAGGTCGCCGACGTGAAGGTGGGCGACACCATCACGCTCGCGTCGGACCCGGCCAAGGAGCCGGTGCCCGGCTTCAAGGAGGTCCGCCCGATGGTCTTCAGCGGCATCTACCCGCTCGACACCGCCGATTACGAGAAGCTGAAGACGTCGCTGGCCAAGCTGGCGATCAACGATTCGTCCCTGACCTACACGGCCGAGAGCTCCACGGCCCTGGGTTTCGGTTTCCGCTGCGGTTTCCTGGGCCTGCTCCACATGGAGATCGTCCAGGAGCGCCTGCGCCGCGAGTACGACCTCGACATCCTCTCCACCTACCCGTCGGTCGTCTACAAGGTGTTCACCGCCGACGGCGTGGAGCACGTGCTGGACAACCCGGTGATGATGCCCGACGCCTCCGCGATCGAGCACATCGAGGAGCCCACCATCCGCGCGCACATCCACATCCCCGGGACCTCCATCGGCGACATGCTCACGCTCGTGCAGGAGAAGCGCGGGATCTGCGAGCGCACCGAGACCATCGACGGCGACCGCGTCGTGCTGGTCTGCCTGCTGCCGCTCAACGAGATCCTGGTCGACTTCAACGACCGCATGAAGTCCATCACCCGCGGCTACGGCTCGATGGATTACGAGCTGGGCGAGTACGTCACCTCCGACCTCGTGAAGATGGACATCCGCGTGAACGAGGAGCCGGTCGACGCCTTCTCGTCCATCGTCCATGCCTCCAAGGCCGAGGGCCGCGGCCGCGCCTTGTGCGAGAAGCTCAAGGAGCTCCTGCCGCGCCAGCTCTTCAAGATCGCCATCCAGGCGGCCATCGGCTCCAAGGTCATCGCCCGCGAGACCATCGGGTCCGTCGGCAAGGACGTGACGGCCAAGTGCTACGGCGGCGACATCTCCCGCAAGCGCAAGCTCCTGGACAAGCAGAAGGAGGGCAAGAAGCGGATGAAGCAGATCGGCAAGGTCGACATCCCGCAGGAGGCCTTCATCAAGATCCTCAAGAACGAGGACTGAGGGGCGCCCGCCCCATTCCAGGCTTTCCCTCCCGTCCGGGCCCGCTACCTTGGGCGCCCCGGCCATGTTCTCGATTTTCGCCTCCAAGGCGGGCAAGACCCGCAAGATCGCCAAGCAGCTCCTGGAGTTCTCGGCGAAGATCGACCTCTACCGCCGCGACGTCGTCCCGCCGGCGGACCTGGCCGAGCAGCTCGACCGCGCGGCCGAGCTCCGGGCCAAGCTCAAGGAGAAGCCCTTCCAGCTGGTCGAGGTGGAGACGGCGATGGATCGCCTGCACGGCGTGATGTGCCGCAACGGCGGCATGATCTACCCGGTCACCGCCGGCACGGACTACACGGACATGATCGTCATGGCGGCGATCGTCGCCGGCGGCATCCGGAGCTTCTTCCTGCAGCCGTTCAAGATCCCGACCAACTCGATGTGGCCGACGTACAACGGGATGACCTCCGAGGTGCGGCAACCCGACGACCCGGCCCCCGGCTTCGGCGAGCAGGCCCTGCGCAAGGTGACGTTGTGGGCCTCGACCTACGTGATCCCGGCCGAGGCTTCCGGTCCGATCGGCATCCCGGTGGACTATCGTCGCTATGCGGATGGCTCCTATCAGATCGGCCTGCGTCCGAAGGTGTCCTCCCCGGATGGCGGGCTGCTGGGCACGGGCCTGCTGCGCGGCATGAACGACACGTATGCGCTCGACATCGACGGCCATGCGCAGGCCATCACGATGCCGGGCGACTTCGGTTTCGAGGGCGTGCTGCTGCGCACCTATTTCCCCGCGGAGGCCGCGTTGCCGTTGCGTCGCCAAGACGCCGACCGCTGGCAGGCGGTCTTCCGCAAGGCCATGGCGGAAGGGCGGATCAAGCAGACCCCGGCCGGGGCGGTGCTGCTGACCGGCCGCACGGCCACGCGCGGGGAGCCGCTCCTCAACTTCGACATCCTGACGGGCGACATGCTCTTCGTGGACCGGGTGTCCTACAACTTCGTGGCCCCGAAGCGCGGCGACACCTTCGTCTTCCGCACCAACAACATCCCCGGGTTGAACGACCGCTTCGGCAATCCTTCCCAGAATTATTACGTGAAGCGTCTGGTGGGCGTCCCCGGCGAGCGGTTGCGCGTGGACGGGGACGGCCGGCTGCTCGTGAACGGCGTCGCCGCGACCACGCCGGAGCCGATCGCCGCCAATAATCGCCGCGATATCGCCGCGGGCTATTTCGGATATCTGCCCGAGATTGGCGGCGACCGCTACGCGCTCCCGCTCAATGAGGAGCACGCGGTGACCGACCATCATTACTTCGCCATGGGCGACAACTCCGCCAACAGCTACGACTCCCGCGGCTGGGGCGAGGTGCCGGAGGGCGACGTCGTCGGCCAGCCGCTCTTCATCCTGCACCCCTTCACCAAGCGCTGGGGTTGGGCTAAATGATCAAGGGCCCGGGCTAGGGCTGGGGCCGGGACCAAGGTTGGCTTGCTCGGCGAAGCGCCATCATCGGCTGCCTGGTCAAGGGCAAGGCTGGCTGCTGTCCGGCTTGCCTATCCCTGCCCCTGGCCCTAGCCCTAGCCCCCTCGTCGCCCCATGTCCTGGACCCTCTACCGCCACTACAAGGGCAACCATTACCTTCGGTTGGGCGAGGCCGCGCATTCCGAGGACCTTGCGCCGCACGTCGTCTACCGCTGCCTCTACGATAACCCGGCGGCGCGGACGTGTATCCGCCCGCAGGGTATGTTCGAGGGGGCTCTCGAAGATGGTCGCGCCCGGTTCACGCCGGTGGCGCGGCTTCGCTTGGTCCAGCCCGAGGACCAGGCGACGGTCCTCGCCTTTGGTTACGACGCTTGGGGCGACGGTAAGACGCTCGCCGATTTCATCGCCGGCTACGAGCAGAGCCGGAATCACCTGCGCGGCACCCGCTACCTCTTGGAGACCTTGGAGGGCGCGCCCGTCGCGGGCCTGAACACGCTGCGCTTCCGTCGCGGCTTGATGGGCCTCGCCTCGGTCGCCACCGACCCGGCGCATCGCGGTCGCGGCTACTCCTCGCTCCTGGTCCGCGGCGTCATGGAGTTGCATCGCTTCCTTCACGGCGACCCGCGCTTCCTCCTGTTCTCGGAGGTGCCCCCGTCGGTCTACGAACGACATGGTTTCCGCGTCCTGCCGCCGGAGTATCAGCGCTTCCTGCCTTCCGTCGCCATGGCCACCGGCGAGGCGCCGCTGTCCGCCGAGGAAGCCGAGCCCCTGAGGACTTATTTCTGAAAAGGGGTCAGGCCGTTCGCGCTCCCCGCTGTTAGTTTAGACGCCATTTTAAGGCCTCCAAACTAACACCCAGCCCCGCTAACGGCCTGACCCCTTGGGCGAAGCCATCCAAATCAGGCGTCTCACGTTGCTGGCCGAGCCCATCGCCAATCTTTGCGCCAGCCAGCTGGATGATGCTGGGCAGCGTTGCTTAACCTTGAGCGCGACGGCCAATTTCGCGGCATCGCTGGCCGAGCGCCTGCCCATCTCTTCACGCGTCAGGCCCTCTGCTTGCAGGATCTCATCCAAGACCGCATCCCAGCGAGCCCGCTCTTCGGCGATCAGTTCGGAGCGTCCCTTCGCCGTCCGCAAAGCGGGTCCTTTGGCTTCGCACAAGGCCCCGCGGCGCCGGGCGGCCACGGCGCCAAACAGCTCGGCTTCGGTCGGTGGACGTTGCTCGGACAGCAAGGTCAGTCGTAGCCGAGTCTCATAAGCCAGCCATCCTTCCGGCGAGTCCTTCAGCCCGTGCAGCGACTCGAGCCCAAGCCCCAAGGCAAGCAACCCCCTTTGGGCCGGCTGGCGAAGCGATCGATAACTGGTCCAAGGGTACCGGGCCAAGAGCTCCAGCGAAGTCATCCCGGCACGCACCGGATTCAGGTGCACATAGTCCATGCGGGCGGCGGCGAGCGGGCCGGCGGGGCAGTGGTCTGCGCGGTATCTCGATTGGAAGACATGTCCGATTGAACCTCGGAAGGCTTTGTGTTTATTGGCAAAGTCGGACTGCAGGGCATGCATGCCGACGTCCAGGTTGCCCCGGGGTGTCGTCAGGAGCAGGTGGAAGTGATTGGTCATGATCGCGTAGGCGAATAACTCCCACCCGTGGAGCTCAGCCACCCTGAAAAGGACTTCGAGGAAAAGCCCCTTGGCCGCATCGGTGGCGAAGATCGCCGCGCCGAGTTCGGCGCGATTGTAGACGTGATAGACGCCTTGGTTGGAAAGATGACGGCGACGACGGGCCATCCTTGGTTCCTCGGGTAAATCTCGTTGGTGGGCTAATACGAAGATACCCCGCGGGTAAGTGCTCAGCCAAAGGGGTCAGGCCGTTCGTGGTTGGGGGTGTTAGTTTAGAGGCCTGAAAGTGGCCTTTAAACTAACAGGGGAAGGGACGAACGGCCTGACCCCTTTTCAGCGGAAAGACCTCAGGCGCCAGGCGGCGTCGGCTTCACGGTCGGTGCGGAACTCGATCACGCGCACGCCCTTGGCCCGGCGTTCCAGCAGGCGAGCCAGCCCCGTCCAGGTCTCGGCGAGGTCGTGGCGGACGCCGTGCGCGGCGCAGAGCTTGCCTAGGTCGGCGGCCTGCGGCGTGCCCCAGAGCTGTTCGAAGTGACGCGTCTCCCGGGCGACGGGCAGGTGGTTGAAGATGCCGCCGCCCTGGTTGTTGATCACGAGCACGGTGAGGTCGCCCGGGTGGCCGTAGGCGGAGAGCAGGGCGTTGCTGTCGTGCAGGAAGGTGAGGTCACCGCAGAGGAGCACGGTGCGCCGTCCGTCGAGCGAGGCGCCGAGCGCGGTGGAGACCGTGCCGTCGATGCCGTTGGCGCCGCGGTTGGTCAGCACCTCGGGGCCGGGGCCGGCGGGGTGGTAGAACCACTCGAGGTCGCGGATCGGCATGCTGCTGCCGACGAAGAGGCGGTCGTCCGGTCCGAGCGCGGTCTCGAGCAACGAGATGACGCGGCCTTCGAAGGGGCCATCCACGGCGATGGTCTTGTCCAGGCGTCGGCGCGCCTTGGTGTCGGCCTGTCGCCAGGCCCGGAGGGTCGGGTTGGGGCGGGCGGCGAGCTTGGCTCCGGAGGGGACAAGCCCGCCGTCCAGCCGCGTCCAGCGGCCGTGCGTGGCGTCCGTGTTCTCGCCCGGCCGCCCGACTTGCAAGGCCAGCGGGTCGGCGTCGCGCAACCAGGCGCGCAGCACCCTGCTCGTGGGCAAGGGGCCGACGATGATCGCGGCCCGGGGGCGGAGCGCCTTGGCCTGGCGGGCGTCGCGGAGGATCAGGTCATAACCCGAGATCAACCGCCCGCTGCTGGCGAGGTCTCCCCGGAGCGTGCCCGCGCCATCCGCGAGCACGGGCCAACCGGTCAGGAGGGAGAGTTCGCGGACCGCCTCGGCGGTTTCCTCGCGTTCGGCGAAGGCATGGGGGCCGACGATGATGACGCCTCGTTCCGTCCGCGGTAGCAGGCTGGTCAGGACGGTCGGGCTGAGCGTCGGCTGGATCTGCCCGGCCAGGGGCAGGGTCAGGAAGGCCTCCCAATCGAGGCCTGGCGGGCTCTGGAAGCCCTTTTGCGGCGCGGAGGGCGGCAAGGGGTCGCGGAAGGGCAGATTGAGGTGCACCGGCCCGGCCAGAGGGCCTTGCGCCCGTTGCCAGGCGTCCACCAGCAGCTGTCGCCAGTGTCGAAGCAGGGTGAGGTCGGTCCCGGGGACGGCCGCTTCGGTCGCCCAGACCGGGTAGGCTCCGAAAAGGCCGTTTTGGGGGATGGTCTGGCCGGAGTGGCATTCGCGGAGTTCCGGGGGACGATCGGCGGTCAGGATCAGCAGGGGGGTCGCCGACATCCGCGCCTCCACGACGGCGGGCAGGTAATTGGCGCCCGCGGTGCCGGAGGTGCAGAGCAGCGCGGCGGGGCGGCGGGTGGCCTTGGCGATGCCCAACGCGATGAAGCCGGCGGAGCGTTCGTCGAGCGCGACCGTGACCTTGAACTCGCCGTGTGCGGCGAAAGCATGGGCCAGCGGGGTCGAGCGCGAGCCGGGCGAGATCACCACATGGGTCAGTCCGCAGCGGCGGAGCGTGCCCACGCCCACGGCGCTCCAGAGCGCGTTCGTGTTGCGGAACTTGGGCGGGCGGGCCATGCGCCAAGGCAATCGGGCGAGGGCGGGGGAGACAAGCGTCGGGTTGGTTTGGGGTTTAAGTCCCCCGGATATCCGCTTAAAACCTAGGGTAAATGGAGGTCTTCCTGCACCTGCTCCCGTTGCTCGCCGGGGTTCTTATCCTCGCCGGGCTCCTGCACGCGATTTTCATCGGCATGACTTTCACCGTGGATGCGACGCATGTCCGGGTCCGCGCCTATGGCTGGACCGTGCGTCAGGTCGCTCTGGCCGACGTCGAGTACGCGGCGCAGGATTGGGCGTTCTGGAACGAGCATTGGACGAATACCGTGAACCCGCGCCGGTTGGTGCTGCTGCGGCGGCGCAGCGGGCTTTTCCGGAATTTCCTGCTCAGCCCGGCGGAGCCCGCGGCGTTTCTCGAGGAACTTCGGTCGGCGGGCGTGGTCGTGAAGGGATGAAGTTCCCTTCGTTGCTCGGCCTGCTTCTCGCCGTCGCCGTGGGCGCGGCCGAGCGACCTTGCTTCTTCGCGATGGACACCGCGGCGCGGCAAGCCCCCGCCGAGGCCGCCGCCGTCCTCGCCGAACTTGGTTACGACGGCTTCGGTGGTCGCCCCGCCGCCGCCAAGGCCTACGCCGCGGAACTGACGAAGCGCCAGCTGGCCTTCGTGAACGCCTATCACGTCGCGAAGTTCTCGTCGGAATCCCCGGACCTGCCGGCGGATCTGGTCCAGGCCATCGACGCGCTCGCAGGTCTCGACGCGACCCTCTGGCTCGCCATCCAGCAGGTCCAGCTGCCCGCGGGGCTCAAGGCCGGCCCGACGGCGGGTGACGCGGTCGCGGTGCCGGCGTTGAAGCGGGCGGTGGCCTTGGCCAAGGCGAAGCGGGTGAAGATCTCGCTCTACCCGCATGCGGGCTTCTGGGCCGAGAGCGTGGAGACCTGTCTGCGACTCGCGAACGCCGTGGATGACCCCGACCTCGGCGTGACGTTCAACCTCTGTCACTGGCTGAAGGTCGAGGGGGCGGAGCGGGATCCCGCGCCCGTGCTCAAGGCCGCCTTGCCGCGTTTGAACTTCGTCACGATCAATGGCGCCGACAGCGGCGACACGCGCAAACTCGGCTGGGATAAGTTGATCCAGCCGCTGGGCCGGGGCTCTTACGACGTCAAAGGGTTCGTCGCGAAGGTTCGGGAGGCGGGTTATCGCGGTCCGTTCGGCTTCCAAGGTTTCGGCATCAAGATGGACTCGAAGGAGCTGCTGAAGGAGACGATGGCGGCGTGGAAGGGGATGAAGTAAGCGGTTGGCGGTTAGCGGTTGGAAGCGGGTCGCAGGTCACGGGCTTCGCGCGCCAGGTTCGGGTCCAGACCCGGGACCTGCACCTCAACCTGAATGCCTGACCAGCTAGCTGATGGCGGGGACCCGCGACCTGAAAGTCATGCCAAAATGCGGCGGTCAGCCCTACCTAAAGGCAGACCGCAGCCCATTATCCGTCGTACGGTCGCCCTTTGCGGTTTTTCCTCACCCCCAACCGCCAACCTCTAACCGCTTGAAACAAAAACCCCGGTGGCCCGGGGTTCTGGTTCGGCTTATTTGGCGCCGTGTTCCTGCTTCGCGTGCGCCGCGAGCGGGTCGTAGCCGAAGTCCTTCTTCAGGTCGCGCCAGGAGGCGTGGACGTGGTTGGCGCCGTTCTGGAAGTTGGCGAACTCCAGCAGGAAGGTCGGGCCTTGGATGCTGTAGTAGTGGGCCTGCCCGACCTCGGTGCCGCCGTTCCAGCCGAAGAAGAGCTGGTCTTCCGGCATCTTGCTGATGGCCGCCATCTCCGGCACGGCGAAGTCGGACCGGGCGCGGCCGACGTATTCGGCGATGATGCTGCCGGCCAGTTTCTTCTGCTCGGCGGTCAGCGCGGAGAAGGCGATGCCCTTGTGCTTGAGGATGCCGTCGGCCTTCTGCTTGTTGCCGGTGATCACGTCGCCCGGGGTCTTGCCGGGGATGAAGCCCGTCTTGCGCTGCTCCTCGGTGAGGGACTTGGCGAGCGCGCGGCCGAGCTCATCTTCCTGGTCGAGCAGCTCGAAGCCCACGAGGCCGGGGAAGTCGTCGCCCACGTGCTTGGTGTCGGCCTTCACCTGGCCGGGGTTGGTGCCGAGGAAGGAGGGCGTGGAGCCGACGAGCGTGCCGTCGACGATGGTGAAGTTCTGCGAGCAGTGGTGGCCTTCCCAGCGGAAGCCCCAGGTACCATGCGCGTCGGGCTTGCCGAAGATCGAGACGAAGTAGTTCTCGGCGTCGCGCGTGTTGGCGCCCTTGCCCTCCTCGATGAGGAAGAGCAGGTATTCGAGGCCCATGACGGACTCGACCTTCATGTGGCCGCGCTGGCTCAGCGAGGTGGAGAGCAGGGCCTGGGCGAAGTGACGCTGGCCGGGGTTCATTTCCTTGATCGGGAGGCCTTTGCGGACGGCCGGGACGAAGATCCAGTTGGTGCGCTCCGGGTTGTCGAAGGCGAAGGTGGCCTTGGCGCGCTGGGCTTCGGTCAGGGAGCCGAGGAAGGCGTTGGCCGCCTTGGACATCTCCTCGCCGGCCGTGTGGGCGAGGGCGGCGGGAAGGGCGAGGGCCAGCAGAGCCAGGGTGGCGAGGGTGCGGTGGAGGGAGCGCATGGGGTGACGGGTAAGGACTTGGGTCTAGGGGAAGGGTTCCCCGAGCGCCAGAAAGGAATGCGGACGAATCAGGCCGCTGCGGTTAGCGGTCAGCGGTTGGCGGATGGATCCGGGAACGCCCATTTCAACCAAGGGTAAGTCCGGCGGGTCGGCGAGGTGTCTTCCTTTCCGACCGCCAACCGCCATCCCCCAACCCCTTGGCCTTAGGCGCCTTTGGCGTCCGTCAGCTTCTGGGCGGCCTTTTCCCAGTCGGTCGTGGCGCTCAGAAGGGCGTCGGTCGTGGTCTTGAGGTCGGCGTTGAGTTGCTGGACCTTGGCCCCCTGGGAGTAGGTCGCCGGGTCGGCGAGCTCGGTGGTCAGCTTGGCCTGTTTGGCCTCCAGCTCGGCGACCAGCTGTTCCAGGCGGGCAACTTCCTTCTCGAGTTTACGGAGGTCGGCGCCGGAGAGTTTGGCCGGGGTGGCGGCCGGCGCCTTCTCGGCCTTCGGCGCCTCGGCCTGCTTGGGGCGGCCATCGGTGAAGCCGGCGGTGAGCGCGGCGCGTTCGTTGCCGGCCTTGGACTTCTCGAGGTAGTAGGCGTAGTCGCCGGCGTAGGGCGTCAGGCGGCCGGAATGCACGTGCAGGACGGTCTTGGCGATCTGCCGGATGAAGTGCACGTCGTGGCTGACGAAGAAGAGCGTGCCTTCGTAAGTCTGCAGGGCGGCGATGAGCGCGTCGATCGACATGATGTCGAGGTGCGTCGTCGGCTCGTCCATCAGGAGGAAGTTCGGCGGGTTGATCAGGAGCTTCACCAGCGCGAGGCGCGATTTCTCGCCGCCGGAGAGGACCGAGACCTTCTTGTGGACGTCGTCCTTGCGGAAGAGGAAGGTGCCGAGCATGCCGCGGGCCTGCTGCTCGGTGAGCTGGTTCTCGTTCGTGCGCAGCTCCATCACGTTCTCGAGGACGGTCAGCTTGGGGTTGAGGTTGTCGACGCGGTTCTGGGCGAAGTAGCCCGTGATGACGTTGCCGCCCTCCTCGCGCAGGCCACCGTTGATCGGGATGACGCCGGCGAGGATCTTGAGCAGCGTGGACTTGCCCGCGCCGTTGGGGCCGACGAGCACGGTGCGCTGGCCGCGCTCGCACTCGAAGTTGAGGTCCTGGTAGACCACATGGTCCCCGTAGGATTGCTTCACATGCTCGAGCTTCATCACCTTGAGGCCGGAGCGCGGGGGCTGCGGGAAGCGGAACTGGATCTTCTTGAGGTCGTCCTCGGGCTCGTCGATGGCGATCTCCTCCAGGCGCGCGATCTGCTTCTCCTTGGACTTGGCGCGGGAGGCCATGGAGGCCTTGGCGCCGAAGCGGTCCACGAAGGTCTGCAGGTGGGCGATCTCGCGCTGCTGGTTCTTGAACATGGCCTGCTGGCGCTCCTTGCGGGCGACGCGCTCGACGAGGAAGTCGTCGTAGTTGCCGGTGTACTCGTGCAGGCGCTGGCCGCGGAGCTCGATCATGCCCGTGCACAGCGCGTTGAGGAAGGCGCGGTCGTGCGAGATGACGACGAGGCCGCCCGGGTAGCGGGTCAGGTAGTCCTGGAACCAGAGCAGCGCCTCGAGGTCGAGGTGGTTGGTCGGTTCGTCGAGCAGCAGCAGCGTCGGTTCGCTGACCAGCAGGCGGGCGAGGTGCGCTCGCATCACCCAGCCGCCGGAGAACGTCTTGGCGAGCTTGTCGTGGTCGGTCTCGCGGAAGCCCAGGCCGGCGAGGATCTTCTTGGCCCGCGGCTCGAGCGTGTAGTCGATGTCCCAGTCGTCGTCGTTCTCGGGCTCGAGCTTGCCGCCGCTGGTCGCGATCTGCAGGATCGTCTCGTCGCCGACCGGGGCGCTCTCCTGCGGGAGGAACCCGAAGTTCGCGCCGCGTTCCCACTCGATCAGGCCTTCGTCGGGATTGTCCTTGCCGAGGATGATGTTGAAGAGGGTGGATTTGCCCGCGCCGTTGGCGCCGACGAGCCCGAGGCGGTCCGTCCGCGCGATGTTCAGCGAGACCTCCGCGAACAAGGTGCGGGGCCCGTAGGACTTGGAGACATTGGCGATCGTCAGCATCGAAAGGGGGATAAAGGGCGGGTCAGGGCGGAAGACAAGGGGATTGGGGGTGGGGAGGAATCAGGGAGTGTCAGTAGGGTCAGGGGGAGGGGCAGGGTCAGTAAAACATCGGCGCGCATCAACCTGATGAAGGCTTGCCTCGGCTAGGTCTCCTTTCCCTTGCCCTGACCCTGTCCCTTCTGGTTTCCCTTTCTCCGCTTACGACCACTTCAGCTTGCTGCGCAGGACGTCGAAATGGGTCAGGTTCTTGGGGCGGAGGAGGCCGAGCTGGACCTTGGCGGTGCGGATGCCGAGGGGCAGGCGCCCTTGGGCCTCGAGCGTCGGGCGGCCATCCACGGAGAGGCCGAGCTGGGCGACGTCCTCGCTGGCGATCTCGAGCTCCGTCTCGCCGTCGAAGATCACGGAGCGATTGGAGAGCGTGTGCGCGCAGATCGGGGTCAGGGCGATGACGGACGCGGCGGGGTCGACCAGCGGGCCGCCGGCGGCGAGGTTGTAGGCCGAGGTGCCCGTCGGGGTCGCCAGGATCAGGCCGTCCGCGCGGTACTCGTTGACGCGCGCGCCGTCGGCGCGCACGGCGAAGCGGCCCATGCGGAAGACGTCGCGGGTCTTGAGCACCACGTCGTTGAGGGCGAGGGTGAAGCTGCCGTCGGCGAAGCGCACCTCGAGCAGGGCGCGGTTCTCGCGGCGGTAGTCGCCGGCGAGCACCGAGCGGAGCGAGGCCCGCACGTCCTCCTCGGGGTAGGCCGCGAGGAAGCCGAGCTTGCCCCGGTTGATGCCGAAGAGGGGGACACCTTCGAGCGCGGCCGGCTCGGCGACCCCGAGGAAGGTGCCGTCGCCGCCGACCACGCAGCAGGCGTCGGCCCCGCGCAAGGTCGCGCGATCGACGGGCCAGGTGTCGGCGATGACCAGCTGGACGCCGGCCTCGGTGGTGGCTTCCTGCACCGCGCGGACGATGTCCTCGACACCGGTCTTGGTGCGATTGACGACGAGCGCGAGGCGGCGGATGGCCATGGATGACGACTAGCCGGGCCCGGGGAAAGGGCAAGGACAAGCCGGCCGCGCGGGGCCCGCGGGGCCCTTATTTCGTGGCTTTTTCCGCCTTGGGGCTGGTGAAGCCGAGGCGGTAGGACATCCAGACCACGAAGCGGCTGCCGCCCAGGTGCCGGACTTGGACAGGGTCGGCGAGCCCGGCGATCTCGAGGCGCATCTCGCCCTCCGGGAGATGGCTGCGGGCGTTGGCGACGTCCTCCTTGATCTGGTCCAGCAACTCGTCGCGGTGGTCGTTCGCGGAGGCGAGTCCGTAGGCGATCGGGCCGACGCGGCTGCGCTCATCCTCGTTCCGCGGGTCGACGAGGTCGCTCGCCTTGGCGCGCAGGATCTCGACGGTCTTCAGGCCGTTCTCGGCGGGGCCGCGGAGAAGGTAGCGGGCGGTCGCGACCACCGGGGCGTCGGGTTTCGCCTCCTCGTCGATCTCGCCGAACGAGAAGCTCGAGCGGCCGCTGGTCTTGCGGGGCGGCGCGGCGAACGTGCGTTCCAACTGCACGGCTTCCCAGCCGTCCTGGCCTTCGAAGCGTTTGCGCAGGACCGCGAGGACCGCCTCGAGGCGGTTATCCACCGCGGCGCGATCCTTGCCCTTGATCGACAGCTCGACCGTCGCGCCGAGGTAGTCGGCCTCGACCTCCACCTGCACGCGTTGGACGCGGGTCGGCTCGGTCGCGGCTTCGTTCGCCTGATAGTCGCCGGCCAAGGTGGCGACAGGGAAGGACAGGGGCAGGACGGAGAGCAGGGCGGCGGAGAGCAGACGCATCCCGTCTTGATAGGAACGCCGGAGCGAGGGGCAAGCCCTGTGCGGGCTTGCGGGGAGGGTGGGGCGCCTTAGCGTGCTCCCATGGTTTGGGCCGACCTTCGTAAGCATCTCCTCCTCTGGATCCTCGGGGTGGGTGGCATCGCGATTTCGGTCGCGGTCATCCTGATGCTCAAGGATCGGCTGGATGAACTCGGCCGAACCAACGCCACCCGGGAGGTGCTGGACCGGCTTGCCGCCGCTTTGCCCGTCGGTCGCGGGATACCGCCCCCGACGGAGGAGGCCCGCCGACGTGCTTTCCCAAAAATCGCCCAGCTGGCGTTACCGGCGGAGTATGTGCAGAACGGCAAAGTCTACGACGCCTGGAACCATGAGCTCCGGGTGGGCTTCGATCGTCTGGGGGGCGCGCAACTCCGCTCCGCCGGACCGGATGGACGGTTCGACACCGCCGACGACCTGACCGCGACCGTGCGCTGACCTCAGCCGACCGAGGCGAGGGCCTCGGCGACCTTGGTGACGTCGGTGCCGCCGCCCATCGCGGCGTCGGGCTTGCCGCCGCCCTTGCCGCCCAGCTTGCCGCAGGCGTCGGTGACGATCTTGCCGGCGGCCTTGCCCGCCTTCACCGCGTCGGCGCCGCAGTTGGCGACGAGCGAGACCTTGTCGCCGAAGACGGCGGCCAGGACGACGACGGCGGCCGGGCCGACCTTGCCGGCCACCTTGGCCCCGAGGTCGCGGAGGTCGTTGGGGGTCTCGGCGCCCACCTGGGCGACGACGTACTTCAGGCCCGCGCGGTCGGCGGCCTTGGCGGCGAGCGTGTCGGCGAGCTGCGAGGATTCCTTGTCGCGGTAGGCCTTGAGCTTCTTCTCGAGCGCGGCGCTTTGTTCCATGACCTGCTCCAGGCGCTTGAGGAGGTCGGCGACCGGGGTGTTGGTCGCGGCCGAGAGGGACTTCAGCAGCTCGGCGTCGGCGCGGGCGCGCTCGTAGCCGGCGAGGCCGGCGACGGCCTCGATGCGGCGGACCCCCGCGGCGATGGCGTTCTCGCCGACGATGCGGAAGAGGCCGATCTCGCCGGTGCGCCGGACGTGCGTGCCGGCGCAGAGCTCCATGGACCAGCCGTCGAGCGAAGCGGCCCGGCCGCCGACCTGGACGACGCGGACGGCGTCGCCATACTTGTCGCCGAAGAACTGCATGATGTCCGGGCGGCCCTTGACGGAGGCGTAGGCGACTTCGCTCCACGTCACGGCGTCATCGGCGAGGACGCGCTCATTGACGAGCCGCTCGATGTCGGCCAGCTGGCCGGGCGTGAGCGCCTGGCCGTTGAAGTCGAACGTCAGCTTGGTCGGGTCGACCGCGGAGCCCTTCTGCGAGGCTTCCTTCGAGACGACCTCATGGAGCGCCCAGTGCAGGATGTGCGTGACGGTGTGGTGGCGCTGGATGGCGTCGCGGCGGGCCCGGTCGACGGCGATCTCGACCGTCGCGCCGGTCTCGGGGGCGTCCTCGCCGTCGAGGAAGTGCAGCCAGGTCTGGCCGGACTTCTGCGTATCGGTGACGCGCCACTGGCGGCCGCCGAGGGTGAGGACCGCGGAATCGCCCACCTGGCCGCCCATCTCGGCGTAGCAAGGGGAGCGGTCGAGGATCACGGCGGAGCGGTCCTTGATCTTCGCGACCTGGGCGACCTTGGCGGTCGCGGTCAGGTCGTCGTAGCCGACGAAGGTGGTGGGGTGGTCGGAGCCGATGTCGGAGAGGGTGATGACCTCCTTCTTCTGGGCCGCGCGGGCGCGGGCGCGCTGCTCCTCCATCAGCTTCTCGAAGCCGGGCACGTCGACGGTGAGGCCGCGTTCGCGGGCCATGAGCTGGGTGAGGTCGAGGGGGAAGCCCTGCTCGTCGTAGAGGCGGAAGGCCAGGGCGCCGGAGATGGCGCCGCCCGCCGGGAGCTTGGCGGCCGCGTCCTCGAAGAGCGCGATGCCCTTGTCGAGCGTGCGGTTGAAGGATTCCTCCTCGATGCGGATCACGTCGGCGACGACCGTCCGGCGCGCGCGGATCTCCGGGAAGACGTCGCCCATCGTGTCGGCGAGCACCCCGACCAGCTGGTGGAAGAAGCCGTTCTTCAGGCCGAGGGTGCGCCCGTAGCGGACGGCGCGGCGCAGGATGCGGCGCAGGACGTAGTTGCGGTCGGAGTTGCCCGGCTGGATGCCGTCGGCGATCGCGAAGGAGAGCGTGCGGATGTGGTCGGCGATGACGCGGAAGGCCACGTCGTCCTTCTCCTGCGGCGTGTCGCCGGTCGAGCCCGCGACCGGCAGGGTGGAGCCGTATTTCTTGCCCGAGAGCTCCTCGAGGCGACGGAACAGCGGCGTGAAGACGTCGCTCTCGTAGTTGGAGATGATGCCCGAGAAGTCCTTGAAATTCTTCGTGCACTGCATGATGCCCGAGACGCGCTCGAAGCCCATGCCCGTGTCGACGTGGCGGGCCGGGAGCGGGCTGAAGGTGCCGTCGGGGTTGGCGTTGAACTGGATGAAGACCAGGTTCCAGATCTCCATGCAGCGGGCGTCGCTGCCGTTGACGAGCGTGCCCTGCGTGTCGCCCGCGGGCGTCAGGTCGACGTGGAGCTCGGTGCACGGGCCGCAGGGGCCGGTCTCGCCCATCATCCAGAAGTTGTCCTTCTTGTTGCCGTTGACGATGTGGACGGCGGGGTCGAGGCCGGCGGCGCGGAACTTCTCGGCCCAGACGTCCCAGGCTTCCTGGTCGAATTCGGACGGGTCACCCTTGGACTTGTCCGGCTTATAGACCGTGGCATAAAGGCGGTGCTTGGGGAACTTCCAGACCTCGGTGATGAGCTCCCAGGCGAAGTCGATGGCCTCGCGCTTGAAGTAGTCGCCGAAGGACCAGTTGCCCAGCATCTCGAAGAAGGTGTGGTGGTAGGTGTCCAGGCCGACGTCCTCGAGGTCGTTGTGCTTGCCGCCCGCGCGGATGCACTTCTGGGTGTCGGCGGCGCGTCCGGGGGTGTAGGGGCACTTCGTCTGGCCGAGGAAGATCGGGACGAACTGGTTCATCCCCGCGTTGGTGAAGAGCAGGTTGGGGGAGTCCGGCATCAGGCTCGACGATTGGACGATCGAGTGCTGCTTCGACTTGAAGAAATCGAGGAAGGACTGGCGGACTTGGGCGGAGGTCATGGACGGGAAAGGAAGGGGGAAAGGGTCGTTTTAACCCCCCGGAGGGGGAAAAGGGAAGGGGAAAGGAGCGTTAAAGCGGTTGGCGGCTAGCGGTTGGCGGTCGGGATGAAATCATGGGCTTAGCCAACCGCCCTCGAAGCCTCGACGACTTTCGGAGGCGGATAGGCCTAGGCGTGGCGGCCGCTGCTTGTCCGGGCGTTCCCTACAACCAACAAGCAACCCCTAACCGCTAACCCCTAATAACGGGCTACTTCCTCTTGCTGAGGATCCAGCCTTCGAGCTCGGGTTCGGCGTAGGCCTTGCCCCAGCTGTTATGGCCGACGCCGGGGTAGATGGTGAACTTGACGTCGGCGCCGGCTTTCTTCGCGGCGTCGATCATCGCCTGGCCTGCGGAAAGCTTCACCGCGGTGTCCGCGTCGCCATGGAAGCCCCAGATCGGCATCCCCTTCAGGTTCGCGACCGATTCCGGTTTGCCGCCGCCGCAGACGGGGATCATCGCGGCGAAACGTTCGGGCCGCTCGGCGCCCCACTTCCAGGTGCCGTAACCACCCATGCTCAGGCCGGTCAGCACCACGCGCTTCTTGTCCACGCGGTAATCGCCGGTCGCCTGATCGAGCAGCTTGTCGAGCGCGGCCGTATTCCAGCCGCCGCCGAGCGGGCACTGCGGGGCGATCATGACGTACGGGGTGGCGCCGCGTTGCTCCAAGGTCTGCGTCAGGCCGGTCTTGCGGACGAGCTGCACGTCGGACCCGCGTTCCCCGGACCCGTGGAGGAAGATCACCAGCGGCCAGAGCTTCGCCTTGTCCTGATCGTAATCGGCCGGGAGGTAGACGAGATAGTCGAGGCCGTCCTTGTCGCCCTTGTCGCCGAGGCGCTTGACCGTGGGCGGCAGCTTCGTGGCGGGGGCGACGAAGGCCGGCGCCTTGCCTTTGCCGGGGCCATCGGCGGCGAGGGCGGGCAGCAGTCCGGCGAGCAGGCAGAGCAGGGCGAGGGGGCGCATGGTCAGGGCATAGCCCGGGCCCGGCCCGACCGCAAGCCCGCGTCGGGCTCAGGCGTCGCGGTGCGCGATGATCCGGCCGTGCAGGCGGAGCAGCGCCCGGGCGCCGTTGGCGTACCAGACGGAGATGCGGTCGATGAGTTCGCCGCCGTGCGCGGTCACGACCGTCGCCTGCAGGCTGATGCGGGCCTCGCCCAAGGATTCGGCCTTGGCGTCATCGATGGTCTGCTGGAAGTGGATCGGTTGCTCGAGTTCCTTGGCGAAGCTTTCCTGCTCGGAGAGGAAATAAGCGATGGCGCCCATCTCGGTGCGTCCATCCAGGAGCAGGAAAGCATGGCCCTCGCCCGGGACGTCGCCTTCGCGCGGCTGGTAGAAGAGTCCTAGGCGGGCGGTGGAGCCCTTGGCCCGCAGCGTCGCGTTGAAGTCGTCCTTCGAGACCAGCCGGACGTCGGGGTGGGATTCCTTCAGGTTGTCCGCGACGGCCTGCCAGAGGGCTGGTCTCATGTCCGAAGAATGGTCGAACGGGCGCGCCGAGGCAAGCCGGACGGGGCGATGTGAAGAAGTCCCGGCCGACCGTTCACTTGCCGTCCGGCCGGGCCGCGCCGAGGCGGAAGGTGGCCACCAGCGGGCGATGGTCGGAGGCCTGGGTCTCCGGGATCCGGATCCGGGCCAGACGAAGGCGCCCGGCGTCATACCAGAAATAATCGATGCGGTCGCGGGGTCGGTCCGACGGGAAAGTGGGGCCCTCCGTCTGCTCCAAGGCCGGCCAGGCGTCGGTCCAGCGTTCGCGCAGCGGCTGCAAGGTCGAGGAACCGGGCAGGGCGTTGAAGTCCCCGGCCAGGATGAAGGGGCGCTCGGCGGGCAGCCCGAGGAGCGCCTCCCGGACGAGGGCGACCTGATGCTTGCGCTCGGCATCATCCTTCGTGGCGTCGAGGTGGGTCGTCAGCAGGTCGATCTCGCGACCCTCCCAGGTCAAGGTCGCCCGCAGGAGCCCCCGGGGTTCGCCGGGTCGGGTCTGCGCATAGACCTGATTCTTCCATGCCTTGATCGGGAGCGCGGACAGGAGCGCGTTCCCGTATTGGCCCCCGTCGGCGGTCCGCAGGTTCGCGTCGAAGACACCCTTCCAGCCCAAGGCTTGGGCCAGCTCGGCCGTCAGGTCGCGGCGTTGGGTGCGGCCCATCCCCCGGTCGACTTCCTGCAGGAGCGCCACCCTGGCCCCGCTGGCGCGGATGACCTCCGCGATGCGAGGTACGTCCACCTTCCCGTCCATTCCCAGGCCGTGCCGGATGTTGTAGCTGATGACCGTCAGTTCGGCCTCCGCGGCGACGAGGGATACGCCGACGAGGAGCAGCCAGGCGGGGAGGAGCGGTCGCATCCCGTCAGGCTGGCGAACGGCCGCGGCGACGCAATCGCGCAACAAAAAGGGCGCGCCGGTCGGCGCGCCCTTCGCGGGGGAGGTGGACGGACGGCTTACTTGCCGGCCGGGAGCGGGTGCTCCTTCAGGATCTCCTCGGGCGTGTACATAGCCGTGCGGCCCTTGTTGGCTTCGCGGACCTTCTTGACCTGGGCGGCCGAGACCGGGGGCAGGTTGTTGCCCCAGGACTGGCGCACGTAGGTCAGGACCGCGGCGATCTCCTCGTCCTTGAGCATCTGGCCGAGGGGCGTCATCGCGGCCTGGCCGGCGGCGACGTCGCCGTACTGCTTGCCGTGGAACATCATCTTGCCGTACATGCCGTTGAGCACGAGCTTGATGGCGCGGTCGGGCTCGCCGTCGATCCAGGGGTTGGTCGGGTAGCCGGTCATCTTGGCGAGGGACGGGTAGCTGCCGAAGGTCGGCTTGGACTTGTCCGGGAAGCTGTCGATGCCCTTGCCGTCGGCCTGGTGGCAGGTGACACAGAGCGCCTCGCGATGATAGACTTCCTTGCCGAGGTCGTAGAGCTTCTTGTCGGCCTTGGAGAGCTTCTTGTCGGTGGGGCCGTAGGAGGTCTCCGCGGGCTTCTGGATGGCCTTGGTGTCGACGAGGGCCTTGCCTTCGGGCAGGGAGCCGAGCTGCTTCATGGTCTCGCGGAAGCAGTACGCGATGTACTGATCCTTGGAGTCCTTGAGCGTCAGCGCGGCGGCGACGGCCTTGGCGGTGTCGGCGCCGTTGAAGAAGCTGAGCGCGCGGACGGCCTCGAGTTGGACGCGGGGCGACTCGTCCTTCACGCCGGCGGCGACCAGGTCGATGGCGTCCGGGATGCGGTCACGCTGGTAGCAGACGACGCGGATGGCCTGGGCGCGGGCGTTGTACTCCGGGGACTTCAGGAGCGCCTTGATCAGGTCGAGGTTGACGACGTTGTGCCACTGGTGGACCCAGAGGGCCTCGAGCAGGTGGTGGGCGTCGGCCTGCTTGGAGGCGTCGAACTGCTTGGCCCACTTCTGGGTGGCGGCGATCACCTGGGCGCTGTCGTGCTTGTGCAGCTCGATCTTGGCGCGCTGGCGGACGTTGTCCTCGTGCTCCTTGAGCAGGTCGAGCAGGGCCTCGATGGGCTGGCCGTCGATCTGCTTCGGGGTGAGGAGGGGGCGACCCGGGAAGGTGATGCGGTACAGGCGGCCGTGCGAGTGGTCGCGGTTCGGGTCGCGCAGGTGGTGCTGCAGGTGGCCGATCAGCATCTGGGACCAGTCCATCACGTAGAGCGAGCCATCGGGCGCGACGGCCACGCCGGACGGGCGGAAGTTGCCGGCCTTCGTGTTGTCGGTCTTCACGAGGCCGGGCTCGACGGTCTCGCCGCGGATGCCCGAGGCGTCCTTGGTCTTCTCGGAGCCCGGGGAGAGCTTGGCGCGGAAGATGCCCTGGTAGGTGATCACGTTCGTGTTGAGGAACATGCCCTGCCAGTCGTCGGGGAAGTGGCGGCTGCTGAGGATCGCGGTGCCCGGGCAGGGGCGCGACGGGCGGTTCCACATCTGCGGGTAGCCGGGGTGGCTGCCCGTGTCGAGGTGGCCCGAGAAGCCGGGGCCGAAGTAGTTGGCGTTGCCGGTCGCGTCCGTGATGATGTCGTTGCCCCAGTAGTCGAAGACGCGGCCGTGGGGGTTGGCGAAGCCGTAGGGGACGTAGCGGGAGAACTTGTAGGTCTGCGGCTCGAAGCGGTAGATGGCGCCGTTGGTGTTGCGGACCGCGCCGCGGTCGAAGGTCTCGACCTGGGTGCGGTGGAAGACGCCGTCGGAGAAGTAGAGCGCGCCACCCGGCTCATAGCAGATGGAGTTGGTCTCGTGGTGGGAGTCCGCGGCGTCCATGCCCGTCAGGAACTTCTCCTTCCAGTCGGCCTTGCCGTCGCCGTCGGTGTCGCGCACGAACCACATGTCGGGCGACTGGATGAGGATGACGCCGTCCTTGTAGAACTGGAAGCCGGTCGGGCAGTTGAGGCCGTCCAGGAAGACGTGCGACTTGGCGACCTTGCCGGTCTTCGGGTCGAGGTCGAGGACGAGGAGCTTGTCGAAGTTCTTGGTCGTCGGGGTGGTCTCGGGGTAGTTCGGCCAGACGGAGAGCCAGAGGCGGCCCTTGGTGTCGAAGTTCATCTGCACCGGGTTGATGAGCTCGGGGACGGTCGTCTCGTCGGCGATGAACTCGATCTTGCAGCCCTCGGGCACCGTCAGGTGCTTGAGCTGCTCCTCGCCGGAGAGGTAGGGGACGGGCTCCTTGCGGTTCGGCGGGACGGAGAGGTAGGGGAGCAGGTTGGCGTCGTCGGCCGCGAGGGACTTGCCCTGGGCGGCGGCCCAGATGACCTTGTCGCGGTTGGCCGTCTTGATGTCGCGGTTGGCGAGCTCGCGGCCGATCACGGTCGCGTTGTCGATGCCCTCGTACTTGATGCGGGAGCGCTGGCCGTAGATGTTGAACTGGTCGACCGTGCGGTAGCGGTGGTGCCACTCGGTGCTCTTGTCGTTGACGGCGGCGAGGACCTTGGCGTCGACGGCGGCCGGGGTCTTGCCGAAGAGGGCCTGGAACTGCAGCGCGGCCACGGCCTGGTCGCCTTCGGCGTTGAGGTGGATGCCGTTGATCGTGAGGCGGGTGGCGGAGCCGGCGAAGAGCTTGGCCGTCGGGTTGAACAGGTCGACGAACTGCACGCCGTTGGCCTTGGCCACCTCGGCCATGGCCGACGTGTAGAGGGCGAGGTTCTTGTTGTTGCGGGCGGCGATGGCCGGGTCGAAGTGGGCGGACTTCATGTCCTCATGCGCGAGCGGGGAGAAGAGCACGATGCGGGGCTTGCCCTTGCCGTAGTCGGCGGCGAGGTGCTTCTTGAGGAAGCCGTCCAGGTTCTTCTTGAAGTCCTCGAGGCCGTCCGGGCCGCGGAACGACTCGTTGAAGCCCCAGTAGGCGAGGAGCACGTTCGCGTGGAAGTGGGCGCCGGCGTGGTAGGTGACCGTGGTGTTGCCGGACTTGGTCGTCAGGTCGCCCGGCTTCATGTCCAGGAAGTACTCGAGCGTCGGCACCTCGTCGGAGCGATGGCGCGTGTGCACCTCGTCGCCGGAGAAGCCGAGATTGCGGATGACCAGCTCCTTGTCGGCGTTGGCCTGGTGGATCAAGGACTCCAGGTTGCCGTAGTGCTGCTGGCGGTCGGCCAGGCCGCTGCCGACGAAGGCGATGTTGTCGCCTTTCTGCAGCTGGAGGGTCTGCGCCGGCAGGACCGCGGAGAGGGTCATGGCCAGCAGGAGGGTGAGCGTCTTGCGCATGGTGGTGTTGGGTAGTAGAAAGTCAGGACCACCTCCGAGGGGAGGGGACGAACGGGGAAGGGGGTCGAACCTGTTGGTTTTCCGACCCCCTGCCAAGGGGAATGTTCCTGCCCTGGCCCCCTTATGCCGGCCCGTCATAATATTTCGTTTAGAGGGTGCAGGGACAGGGTCAGGGTCAGAGGGATGGACAGGGGCGGGGGCCAGACGGGGGATGGGGGCGGTTTGTCCTCGGGATCTCCGGCTCTCTTGATCTACGGCCGACCGTGGACGGCTAGCCTTGCTTCCTGACCCTGACCCTGGGCCTGGCGCCTTTTACCTCCTTGGTAAGCCTCCCGGTTCGGCCGGGTATCTCCATGCCAGCCAGCTCCAGCCCTCTCCGCTCACTTCGCCAGCGCCTTCTGCAACGAGGCCACGACGGCCTTGCCCAGGGCTTCGTAGCCTTCCGCGGTGTAGTGCACGTCGTGGGGACGCTGGAGCTTGGCGAGGTCGGGCGTGATGGCCGCGTTGAGGTCGTCGATCGCGACGTCGTTCTCCCGCATGACCTTGAGCGCGATCTGGTTGTAGGTGGCGACGTCCCCGAAATTGCGCGGCGGGTTGAGCTTGCCCTCGGGCACCGGCGTGGTGGTGGCGAAGATGAGCTTGGCCCCGGTCTTGCGCAGCTCGGTGACGAGGGCGCGCAGGTTGCGCTCGTAATCCTCCGGCTCCACCTGACGCTTGCCGCCTTCCATGATCTTGAGGTCGTGCAGGCCGAAGTTGAAATGGATGACATCCCACTTGCCCGGCCCGAGCCACTTCGCGAGGTTCGCGACCCCGTTGGTGGTCGGTCCGCCGTTGATCGTGATGCGATGCACGTTCGCCTTGCCGTCGAGTTGCTTGCGCACGGGCAGCGTGTAGCCGATCGAGATCGAGTCGCCGACCAGCAGGATGCGCGGGAGGCCTTCGACGTCCTTGATGGGCGCCATCGCCGGGTCGGGCGTCTTGGCCTTGGCCTTGGGCGCGACCTTCACCGTCTCGCCCGGCTTCGCCGGGCCTGGGTCGGCGGCTTGGGCGAGGGTCGACAGGGCGAGGAGGAGGCCGAGGGACAGCGTCTTCATGGGGGTGTCCCGACCCTGTCCGGTCCGCGCCCGCTGGCAAGCGGGCAATCGGCTACCGGTTCAGCAGCTGCTTGGTCACCTCGGCCATGTCGACCTCGGGCTTGGCGGTCCAGCGCGGCTTGAAGCCGGCCGGCGCCTCGACCTTGGTCCGGAAGATCACCGTGTTGTCGAGGTCCAGGTCCGCGGACCAGATGAACTTGGCGCCGGCGAAGGCGTCCTTGGCTTTCTGGAAACTTTCCTTCGGGTTGACGCGCTCCTCCGTGTATTCGGTCGCCGCCGCCCAGCCGGAGTCGTCGAAGTCGACGGCGTACCAGTTCGCCGGGATGGGGTCGTGCCGGACCTGCGGGTGGGCGACGTCGCGATCGAGGGGGCCCTTGAAGAAACTTTTCGCCTTCCATTTCGCGTTGGTGACGGTCCCGTCGGAGAACTTGATGATCAGGCCGGCGTCCCCGATGTGGTTGCCGTATTCCAGCCCGGTCTTGGGGTCGGCGTTGTCCATGGCCATCACCGCGATGGTCATCGGGTATTCCGGCATGAGGTCGACCGATACGACGTTGTGCGGCATGTATTCGATGGGGTCGACCACGCGGAGTTTCCCGTTGATGAAAAGGATGAACCAGTTGTCCGCGTAGACATTGAGCTTCAAGGCGTCGGTCGGGGCGGGTTTGATCAGGCCGGGAGGGTCGCCCGGACCGCCTTTGCCGCCCTTGCCTTTGCCGCCTTTCGGACGATCGCCCTTCGGTCGGTCGGCCTCGCCCGGACCAGGTTGCGCCTGTTCGCCGGCCGCGCCGAGCTCGCCCTTGGCGCCCTCCTGTTCCGGGGGCGGCGGGCGCTTGCCGCCCTTGCCCTTGCCTTTGCCCTCGCCGCCCTTCGGGCGCTCACCGCCCGGGCCGCCTTGGCCGCCAGGGCGACGCTCGCCCGGCTTGTAGGTCTCGGTCTCCGTCGAGCCGTCCGGCTTGGAATAGACGAAGGTCCAAGTGCCGTCCTCGTTGGCGGTGTATTTCACGCTGAGGGCCTTGCCGTTGAGCGCGTAATTGAGCGCGTAGCTCTTGCCGTCGGCGCCGACCACGAAGTCCTTGATGAGCGCCCCGCGCAGGGGTTGCTGCGAATAGGCCGAACCTTCCTTGCGCACGTGACTGGCGGAGGGCTGGGGGTCGACCTGGCCGCCGACCTCGGTCACCTCGCCATGGAAGCCGCCGTTGATGTAGGGGTAGACCTTCTGCGCGTGGTAGTGGTAGCCCAGCGCCTTGGTCTCATGGCCGCCGAACTCGTCGAGCTTGCCGGTCGCGCCGCCATCCGGTTCCTCGTAGCCGTAGATCGGGTAGCCATCGAGCGCCACCGCGATCGGCTTGCCCTTGCCGAGGGTCTTCTCGAGGAACACCGGGGCGTCGTGGTAATGGTAGTCGTCGCCCTTGCCGCAGTGGCCGCCGAAATTGTCGAGCTCGCCGAATTTCTTGGCGTCGTCGCCGCGGTTGTTCAGCGCGTTGAAGATCGGGATGCCGTTCGCGGCCAGCGCGATCGCGCCGCGCATGAAGTGCGTCTTGGCCGACATCGGCTCCTTCGCCGGCACCGGGTGCAGGGGAATCCGCCAGGCGCTCTCGCCGGCGTAGGTCTGCGGGATCGGCACCTGTTGCTGCCAGGATTTGATGCCCGCCATCAAGGGGTGGTCGGGGAGCCCCTTCGCCTCGACGTAGAGGTACTTCTCATCCCAGCGGACGCCGACCTTGGGCGCGAAGGCCGCGAAGGGCGCCGCGAGCGGAGGAGTCGGCCCGGTCGAGCCGGCGGCGGCCGGCAGGAAGAACGTGAGGCGAGCCTCGGCCGCCGGCGTCTCCGCGGCGGCGCGGTGTTTCGCTTCGAGCGGCGGGATGTGGGCGCGGGCGGCGGCGGCGAGGGTGATGAGCACCAAGGGAAGTAGACGCGGCGACTTCATGATGGAAGGATTATAGGATATCAGGCCTTAACGGAAGATTAAGGGCCGGGTGGCGTAGGGAGTAGGGATTGGGGAATAGGGATTAGGATTGGGGTTGGACCCAACACCCAACACCCAACACCCAACACCCAACACCCAACACCCAACACCCAACACCCAACACCTACTCCCTTCCAGCTAGGCTTTCAGCAATCCCTCGATTTCCGCGATGACCTCGGGCGCGAGGGTCAGGCTCGCGCCGCCGATGGTCTCGGCGAACTGGCCGGGCTTGCGGGCGCCGACGATGGCGGAGGTGACGCGGGGTTGACGAAGGACCCAGGCGATGGCGAGTTCGGCGGAGGTGGTCCCGAGGCGCGTCGCGAGGCGGCGGAGCCCGGCGTTCAGCGCGATGTTCCGGGAGAGCAGGGGCTCGTTGAACTGCGGGTCCGCGCGGCGGTGGTCCGTGGCGGGAAGCGCGTCGACCCAGGCTTGGGTCACCTTGCCGCTGAGCAGGCCCTTTTGCATCGGGCTATAGGGGATGATGCCGACGTCATGCGCTTCGCAGTAGGGGATGAGCTCGGCCTCGATGCCGCGGTTCAGCAGGCTGTAGGGCGGCTGCAGGAACGCGACGGGGTGGATCGGCTGGAGTCGCTTGAGCTGGGCGACGTTGAAGTTGCTGACGCCGGCCCAGCGGACCTTGCCTTCCTTCACCAGCTCCGCGATCGCGGACCAGCCCTCCTCGATGTCCTCGTCGGGCTGCGGCCAGTGGATCTGGTACATGTCGATGACGTCGACGCCCAGCCGTCGCAGGCTGTCCTCGATCTCGCGGCGGATGCTGGCGCGCTTGAGGCGCGGGATGATCTGGCGTTCCTCGTCCCAGCAGCGTTCGCACTTGGTGGAGAGGATGGGGCGGCGCCCCTTGAGTTCCTTGAGCGCGCGGCCGACGATGTCCTCGCAGTGGCCGAGCCCGTAGACCGGCGCGGTGTCGAGCCAGTTGACGCCGAGGTCGAGGGCCTCATGGATGGTGCGGATCGACTGGGCGTCGTCCTGCGGCCCCCAGCCGAACTTCCAATCGCCTCCGCCCATCGCCCAGGTGCCCAGGCCGACGGGGGTGAGGTGGAGGTCGGAACGACCGAGCTTGCGGAGTTTCATGGCGGCCTATTTGGACTCCTTGCCGCGGGCTTTGTTCGCCTCGTTGGCCTGTTTCTGCGTGCGCATCGGCCAGTCGGGGTGGTCGACATGCGCGTCCTTGAAGATGGCCAGCGCGCGGTCGACCAGCTCCGGTCGTCGGGCGGCGAGGTCCTCCTTCTCCGCCGCGTCGGCCTTGAGGTCGTAGATCTCGACCTTGGCCGCCGGGCCATTCCGGACCGCCTTCCAGTCGCCCCAGCGCGCCGCCTGCAAAGATTGGGCCTCGTGCAGCTCCCAATAGAAATAGTCGCGCTTGGGCGCCGGTCCGCCGTGCAGGAAGGCGGCCAGCGAGAGTCCATCCGTCTTCAAGCCTGCCGGTGCCGGCGTGCCCGAGAGTTCCAGGGCCGTCGGCAGGAAATCCCAGAACGCCCAAGGCTCGTCGCTTACCCGGCCGGCCGGGACGTGCCGCGGCCAGCGCGCGATCGCCGCCTGGCGCAACGCGCCTTCATAGAGGCCGCGCTTGTAGCCCCGGAGCCCGTTGGAAGCCTGGTCGAAGAGCTTGCCGAGCTCGGAGGTCGGCGCGAACGAAGACCCGTTGTCCCCGGCCGTCATCACGAGCGTGTGCTCGTCGAGCCCGAGTTCCCGGAGCAGCTTGAGCACGCGGCCGACGTCGGCGTCGAGGCGCGTCACCTGCGCGGCGTAGGCCTTCTGGGTCGGCGTCCACGGCTTGTCCTTGTAGAGCCCGAGGTCGTCGATCTCCTGGCGGGCGTGGGGCAGGGTGATGGCGTAGAAGAGGAAGAACGGCCGGTCCTTCTGCGCACGGATCCAGGCCTCGACGTCCTGCTGGATGAGTTCCTGCGCGTAGGTCTTGCCGACGCCCTTGCCGTCGTTGCCCGGCAGCTCGATGCGCTGGTCGTCGCGGTAGAGGTAGGCCGGGAAGTAGCTGTGGGCGTGACGTTGGCAGTTGTAGCCGAAGAAGTGGTCGAAGCCTTGTTTCAGGGGGCTGCCCGGGGTGTCGAACATCCCCATGCCCCATTTGCCGGCGCACGCCGTGGCGTAGCCCGAGGTCTTGAGCGCCTTCGCGACCGTGATGGAATCGGCCGGGATCGGCAGTTGCCCCTCGACCTTGAGCTCGCGGTTGGCCCGTATGGGGCTGTGGCCGGTATGCTGGCCCAGCATCAGCGACGTCCGGCTGGGCGCGCAGACCGAGGTGCCGCAGTAGCCCTGGGTGAAACGGGTACCTTCCTGCGCCATCCGGTCCAGGTTCGGCGTCTGGATCAGCTTCTGCCCGTAGCACCCGAGGTCGCCCTGCGCCAGGTCGTCGCTCAGGATGAAGATGAGGTTCGGCTTGCGGGGCTCGGCGGCGCCGGCGGCGGCGACCAGCATCAAGCAGGGAAGGAATCGTCGGAGCATGGGATTACTGAAAGGGGGTAGCGGTTAGCGGAAAGAGGTTAGGGGAGCCCACGACAAAAAGGGCAGGGGTGGGGTGATGCTTGGCGGCCTTTGGGCGTGTAACAACCCAATCCCAATACTATGTTTGAACTATCTAACCGCCAACCGCTAACCCCTGGCCGCAGGTTCTTCCGCCGCTTATTCCGCCTGGTCCTTCAGCCACTGCTGGTACTGGGCCTCGGTCTGTTCCGCGGTCAGCTTGCCGGTGTGGATGAGGATGCGGAAGCGGAAGGTCTCCGACTTGCCGGGCTGGATGGTGAAGTTGAGGGTGGTCTTGCCCTTGGTGAATTCCTTGGCGCCGAAGGGGTTCGCGGCGAAGAGGCCGTAGCCGCGGTTGTGCCAGTAGGTCGGGAAGGTGCTGTTCTTCGGGTGGTCGAAGATGCCGATGCAGACGTCCTCGCCGAGGACGGCGCCGGACAGGGTCATCCACTTGGCGCGCGTGCTCCAGCCTTCCTTCTCGCCGACCTTGCCTTCGCTGCTCAGGTAGACGCCGTTGACGCCCGTGTTGTCGAGCTTGGCGACGGTCGTGGGCTTGCCGCTGCCGTCGGTGAAGATCTCGGGCTTGGTCGAGGGTTCCTCGAGCGAGCGGGTCACGCGGATGGCGATGACGCCCTCCTTCGAGTCGTTGAAGACCGCGGGCTTGTCCTGGGCGGTCAGGGTGACGATGCGGTCGATGATGCGCAGGTCCTTGGCGGCGCGGAAGACGAGCTTCTCGTCCTGCTGCAGGACCTTGGAGCCGTCGGCCATGATCCAGTCCGAGCTGACCTGCAGGGTCGCGAGGCCGTCGCCCGACTGGGCGGACTTGATGCCGGTGTGCTTGATGCGACCGTAGGGGATCTTGCTGTCCCGGCTGAAGCCCTCGGGCGGGGAGTTCCAGAAGTCGGTGCCGTTGACGTTGCCGTAGTTGAACCACGAGGAGATGTGGTGCGGGTGGTCGGTGCGCTCACCGGCGACCTTCTCGAGCGGGAAGCCGCGGGTGAAGATCTTGCCCGTCGACGTGCGGAGCGGGGAGAGGAGCGGCTTCTTCTGGTCGTTCCAGAAGACATAGGAGGTGAACGGCTGGCCGTCGACGAGGACGTCGACCTGCTGCTTGTCCTTCTGCTCGACGAGCTGGACCTGCGCGGCGCGGACCGGGCCGAGGGCGGAAAGGAGGGCGAGGAGGGGGAGGGCGGCTTTCATGGAGAAAGCCCTTGATAGGCTCGGGAAGGGGGATGCCAAGCCGAATGCCGGGCCAACGAGGTTGGTTTTATTTGAAATAACGGAACATCGAGGGCTACCTTGGGTCGAGACCCCGTACCCCATGCGCCCCGTCCTGCTCAGCGCGGCTTTCGCCGCCTTGTCCGCCTTCGCCGCCGACCTCCCCGTCGGCCCCGCCGTCCGCGTCCCGCTCAAGGACTACAAGCCGGGCCAGACCCCGGCCGAGGCGATGAAGACGATGTCCTTGCCCGCGGGCTTCAAGGTGACGCTGGTCGCGGCCGAGCCCCGCGTGGTCCAGCCGATCGCGATGTGCTTCGACGAGAAGGGGCGGCTCTGGGTCGTCGAGGGGATGTCCTACCCGCGCAAGCGCGGCGAGGGCAAAGGCCGCGACCGCATCCTCATCCTCGAGGACGTCAACGGTGACGGGAGCTACGCGAAGGGCACCGTCTTCCTCGAGGGGCTCGACCTCGTCAGCGGCATCGAGGTCGGCCACGGTGGCGTGTGGGTGGGCGCGGCGCCCGAGCTGCTGTTCATTCCGAAGGACGCGCAGGATCGACCAGGCAAGCCCGAGGTCGTGCTCGATGGTTGGGCGATGCAGGACACGCACGAGACCTTGAACAGCTTCACCTGGGGTCCGGATGGCTGGCTCTACGGTTGTCACGGCGTCTTCACGCACTCCGTGGTCGGCAAGCCCGGTACGCCGGCCGAGCAGCGCCGGAAGATCAACGCCGGCGTCTGGCGCCTCCACCCCCGCACGCGGGAGTTCCAGGTCTTCGCCGAGGGCACGAGCAACCCGTGGGGCCTGGATTTCAACGCCCGCGGGGACATGTTCATCACGGCCTGCGTGATCCCGCACCTGTACCACGTCCTGCCGGGCGCCCGCTACCAGCGTCAGGCCGGCCAGCATTTCGAGCCCTTCACCTACGACGACATCAAGACGATCGCCGACCACCCGCACTTCACGGGCGCGATCGTGCACCGGCCGGCCGAGCGCGGCATCGTGCAGCCGGAGAGCACCGACGAGGCCGGCGGCGGTCATGCCCATTGCGGCCTCGCGATCTACAACGGCGACAATTTCCCGGCGAACTACCAGGGCTTGCTGCTGTTCGGCAACCTCCATGGACATCGCGTCCTCGCGGACCAGGTCGAGCCCAAGGGCAGCGGGTATGTCGGCCATCATGCGGGCGATTTCGCGCGCAGCAACGACGCCTGGTTCATCCCCGTGTCGCAGCGCGTCGGGCCCGATGGCGCCCTTTACGTCAGCGACTGGACCGACCCGCAGACCTGCCACAACAACAACCAGGAGATCTGGGACCGCGGCAACGGCCGCATCTACCGGATCGCCTATGGCGACCCGAAGAGCCGGGCGCAGGACCTGACGAGGCTCGCCGGCGTGGCCTTGGCGAAGGTGGCGGTGGACGACCCCAACGGTTTGCTCGTGCGCCAAGCCCGCAAGGTGCTGGCGGAGCGAGGTGCGCTGGCGGACGACGCCCGCGCTTTCCTCACGGCCGCGGTCGCCGATGGTTCCGCCCCGGTCGAACGTCGCCTCCGCGCCTTCTGGACCGTGCTTTCGTCCACCGCCGACGTCGCCGACCTCGTGGCCCTCGCTGCGCGCGACCGCGAGGCGTCGTTGCGCGCCTGGGCCGTGCGCGCCGCCGTCGAACGCGGACTGGCGCTCCCGCTCGTCGATGACGCCGATCCCGTCGTCCGTCGGGAACTCGCCTCCGCCTTGCAGAAGGTCCCGGCCGCCGTCGCCGCCGACGTGGCGTCCCGCTTGCTGGCGCACGGCGAGGATGCGGCGGACCATAACCTCCCGCTGCTCGTCTGGTATGGCGTCGAGCCGCTGGTCGGGGCCGATCCCGAACTGGGCATGCGTCTCGCGGTCGCCTCCAAGCTGCCCAAGGTCACGGAGTTCATCTACCGTCGGCTATCCGCGGATGCTGCGGGCCGGAACCGCCTGCTCGGCATCGCCGCGCGCACGGCCGACCTCGGGGCGCGCGAGCGGCTCCTGGAAGGCCTCGTCGCCGGGGTCCGGCAGGGCGGGGCGTTCGCCGCTCCGGCCGAATGGGCCGCCTGGTCCAAGGCCCTGCGCAAGGACGCCGGCGCGAACCTCGTCGCGTTGGTGAACGAACTCGACGCCCTCGCCGGGGATGAGCCCAGCCGGGCCTTCTACCGCGGTCACCTCGCCGACCCGCAGGCGCCGGCGCCCGCCCGCCAGCGCGCGCTCGCTGTCCTCGTGCAGGCCCGCGATCGCGCCGCCGCGCCGGTCCTGCATGCCTGCCTTGCCGACGCCACCGTGACGGGCGCGTTGCGTCGCCAGGTCATCCAGGCGCTCGCCTCGCTCGGGAACGCGGACACCGCCGGCCTCCTCATCGCCGGCTACCGCGGCTTCGCGCCGCAGGAACGCGCGGACGCCTTGCCGGCCCTGATCGCCAACCCGGCCGCGGCCCTGCGCACGCTCGAGGCCGTCGCCGCGGGCACCCTCGACCGCGCCGTGCTCTCCCCGGTCGCCGTCCGCCAACTCAAGTCGATGCAGGACGCGAAGATCGACGCGCTCCTCGCCCAGGTCGTCGGTGTCGTCAACGCGAGCAAGGCCGATTTCGCCAAGAGCAAGGCGAAGTACGTCGACCTGCTTTCCGCCAAGGCGCTGCGCAAGGCCGACCTCGCCGCCGGCCGGGCGCTCTTCCAGCAGTCCTGCGGCCTTTGCCATCAGCTCTTCGGCGACGGCAATCTCGTGGGGCCGAGCCTCACCGGCTCCAATCGCGCGAACCTCGATTACCTCCTCGAGAACGTCCTCGACCCGAACGCCCTCATCGGGAAGGACTACCAGCTCAACGTCTTCAAGCTGAAGTCGGGCAACACCGTGAGCGGGCTCGTGCAGTCGGAGGACGCCCAGGTCTTCAACACGGTCATGCCCGGGGGCGTGAAGCTCGCCGTGGCCAAGGCGGAGGTCGCCAGCCGCGAGATTTTGCCGGTGTCCCTGATGCCCGAAGGCCTCTTTGATGCGCTCAAGCCGGCGCAGGTGGTCGACCTCGTCGCCTACCTCCAGTCCCCGGATGGCAAGACCAAGCCGGTCGCCGCGCCGGAGGGCGGCGTGTGGCGGGTCGAGGGCGTCGTCGAGGGTGAGTCGCTCAAGGTCCTCGGCAAGACCGGTGGCCGATCCTCGAACCAACCGATGACCAAGTTCAAGGCCAGTCGTTGGAGCGGGAACGATCATCTCTGGTGGGCCGACGCCAAGACCGGGGACACCTTGACCCTCGCCTTGCCGATCAAGGAAAAGGGCACCTACCAGCTCACCTTCGTCTGCACCAAGGCCCATGACTACGGCCGCTTCGAGCTACGGCTCGATGGAAAGCCTTTGACCGATGCCCAAGGCCTTGATCTCTACAACGCCAAGGAGGTCGTCACGACCGGGGAACTGGATGGCGGTCGCCATGAGTTGGCGGCCGGCGAGCACCGGCTCGAGGTCAAGGTGCTGCCGATGAACCCGGTCGCGACCCCGCGCAACATGTTCGGCCTCGATTTCATCAAGGTTGAAAAGAAGTAAGCCGCCGCCACTCTCCCCGCCATGAAGATCCTCCTCCCGCTGTTCTGCGCCGCCGCCGTCCGCGGAGCCGACGCCCCGCCCGCCCCGTCGATCGAGAAGCTGGACCCCGCGCTCGACGCCTTGGTCGCGGGAGATGTCCGGATCGAGAAAGTCGGCACAGGATACGGCTGGGCCGAGGGCCCCGTCTGGTTCAAGGACCGCTTCGTCTTCTCCGACGTCCCCAAGAACATCGCTTACGCCTGGAAGCGCGGCGATCGGGAACCGACGGTCTTCCTGAAGCCCAGCGGCACCGACGAGCCTTCCGACCTCCAGGGGTCCAATGGTCTGGCGGTCGATGGCAAGGGCTCCCTCGTGCTTTGCCAGCATGGCGCCCGCCGTATTGGTCAGCTCGTCGGCGACGGCAAGTTCACGGCCTTGGCGACGACCTACGAGGGCAAGAAGTTCAACAGCCCCAATGACCTCGCCATCGCCGCCGACGGCGCGGTTTATTTCACCGACCCGCCTTACGGCCTGCCCAAGGGGCAGCAGGCCGAGCAGCCTTTTCACGGCGTCTACAAGCGCGCCGCGGACGGGAAGATCTCGCTGGTGACCTCGGCGGTCAAGTGGCCGAACGGGATCGCCCTGAGCCTCGACCAGAAGCAGGTCTACCTGGCCGTCTCCGACAACGCCAACACCCGCGTCACGGTCTGCGACCTCGATGGCGGCAACCTGCGCGATGTCTTCCTCGCCCAGCCGCTCAAGAAGCCCGGCCGCCCGGGAGGCTGCGATGGTCTCAAGCTGGACGCGCAGGGCAATATCTGGACGACGGGCCCCGGCGGCGTGCTCATCGTCTCGCCGCAGGGCAAGCACCTTGGCTCGATCCTCTTCCATCAGCCCACCGCTAACCTCGCGTGGGGCGAGGATGGCCAGACCCTCTTCGTCACCTCCAACCACGACGTCTTCGTCCTGCGGAC